>Ga0315909_10002542_pt1 | contig 23280 bp, 16 predicted proteins | sample LakEriMetagenome_11_FD_203527 | JGI IMG/M metagenome (GOLD analysis project Ga0315909, IMG submission 203527) | Freshwater fungal communities from buoy surface, Lake Erie, Ohio, United States - Buoy 2 MA125 | ecosystem: Environmental > Aquatic > Freshwater > Lake | place: USA: Lake Erie, Ohio...
GATATCAGCGGTCACCGGCTGCGATAAGAGATTTGCACTTTGCCCTGATGAGGGGGTATTGGTGCCAACCAGCAGCGCGAGCGCATTGATACTCAATGCGTGCTCGCGTTTGAGCGACAGTACGATAGTGCGGGCCGTTTGTACCAGCGTTTCACTTTGCCGTAATTCCAGCGCATTCGTAATTCCGGCATCAAAACGCTTCTTGATCAGCTCATAAGAGGTTGTGCGAGCCTTGAGCGTACGTTCAGCCAGTGCGATCTGCTCCGTCAGCCCGCGCTCGGTTAGCCAGGCCTTGGCGACTTCGCCGACCAGCGAGACTTGCATCGCGCGTTGCGCTTCCTCGGTAGCGAAGAACTGGGCCAGTGCTGCTTCAGAGAGATTTTTTACGCGACCGAAAAAATCCAATTCAAACGCGGTCATGCCCACGCCGACTTGGTATATCGTCGTGTCGCGCATAGTGCCCGCCAGCAGTTGCCGCGAATCCGATGCGCCAGCCGTCGCATTGACGGTGGGCTTCTGATCGCTACGCTGAATGTTGTACAAAGCGCGTGCTTCGTCGATGCGCAGCGCGGCAGTTTTCAGGTCACGGTTATTGGCAAGCGCTGCCGCAATGGTTTGCTTGAGCGATGAGTTCAGAAAAAATTCACGCCAGCCGATGTCGGCCACGGGTGCTGCCACCGGCTCAGCTACCACCGGAAATTTTTCTGGTATCGGTGCTGCCGGTTTGCTGAATTTAGGCATGATTTGGCAAGCAGACAGAGCGAGGGTCCCTGTCAATAGCATCAGCGAGATTGTTTTTGTGGTCATGATTTTTCTTCTTCCTGATGCAGGTGCGCTGCATACAATCTGCGCTGTCGCTCATTACCCTTGAAGATGCGACGAACCACAACAAAAAATACCGGAACAAAAAATACGGCCAGCACAGTAGCGGTGATCATGCCGCCCATGACACCGGTGCCAATTGCGCGCTGGCTCGCAGAGCCGGCGCCGGTCGCCAATACCAGCGGCAGCACGCCAAGGATGAAGGCCAGCGACGTCATGATGATGGGCCGGAAGCGCAGTTTTACTGCCGTCAGTGTCGCTTCAACCAGATCCATGCCATCAGCCTGCAGGTCCTTGGCGAATTCAATAATCAGAATCGCATTCTTCGCCGACAAACCAATGATTGCGATCAGACCTACCTTGAAGTAAACATCATTGGGCATATCGCGCCAGATCGTAAATGCGACGGCGCCCAGCACACCTAATGGAACGACCAATAGCACCGCCAGCGGAATCGCAGTGCTTTCATACAGGGCAGCGAGTACGAGAAATACGGCCAGCAAGGACAAGGCGAACAACAGTGTCGCAGTCGAACCCGCAGCTTTTTCTTCAAAGGACTGACCAGCCCATTCGAAGCCCACGCCCGCAGGCAGTTGCGACACCAGACGCTCCACCTCGGCGAGTGCATCGCCGGAGGAAGCGCCGGGTGCGGCATCGCCTTGTACCTTCATGGCAGGATAGCCATTGAAGCGTACCAGCTGTACGGGGCCTGTAATCCAGCTACTTTTTGTGAATGTGGAAAAGGGCACCATGGCACCTTGGGCATTGCGCGCGTGGAGTTTGTCGATGTCCTCGGGCATCAGACGCTTGTCCGGGTCTGCTTGCAGAATCACGCGCTGCTGTCGTCCTTGGTTGGGAAAATCGTTGACATAAGTGGTACCGAAGGTGGCTGACAGCGTGGTGTTGATGTCGCTGAGCGACACGCCCAGTGCATTGGCCTTGTCGCGATCAATTTCAAGGCGTAATTGCGGTGAATCTTCCATACCCTCCGGACGAGCACTTTTGATGACTTTACTTTGTGCCATCATCCCCAGTAATTGATTGCGGGCCGCGAGCAGTGCGTCATGACCCAGACCAGCACGATCCTGCAGCCGCAGGGAGAAACCCGTCGCGTTACCGAGCTCGCGAATCGCAGGCGGGTTCACGGTAAAGACAATCGCGTCACGAATCGTCATCATCAGCGACATCGCTTTCTGTGCGATACCGGCCGAGCTGACTTCCGGTGTAGTGCGCTCCTTCCAATCTTTGAGTGGGACAAACAGCAGACCACCGTTTTGGCCGTTACCCGAGAAGCTGTAGCCAATCACCGAAACGATGCCTGCGACACCCGGCTCTTTCATGAAGTACTGCTCTGCCTGTTCCATGATTGCGAGAGTTCTGCCGGTACTCGCGCCCGGTGGCAGCTGCACGTTTGCGAGCAGATACCCCTGATCTTCGGCAGGCAGGAACGACGTTGGCATGCGAGACGCCATCCACACCACGCAGGCGATGATCACACCATAGATCACCATGTAGCGGCCGGTTGTGCGAAGCATTTTTTTCACGCCAGATTCATAGACGGTTGTCGTGCGACGAAAGAAACGGTTGAACAAACCAAAGAATCCCTTGCGTTCGTGGTGCCCGGGTTCGATAGGCTTGAGTACTGTCGCGCACAGTGCGGGTGTCAGCGTAATCGCCATTACAGCAGAGAACACCATGGCAGACACCATCGACATCGAAAACTGTCGGTAGATCGCGCCGACGGAACCCGTAAAAAAAGCCATCGGAACAAACACCGCAATCAACACCGCGGTGATGCCGATAATGGCGCCGGTAATCTGGCCCATTGCCTTGATAGTCGCTTCGCGTGGCGACAGGCCCTCCTCAGACATGATGCGTTCGACATTCTCCACCACCACAATCGCGTCATCCACCAGAATACCGATCGCCAGCACCATGCCGAACATGGTCAGCACGTTGATGGAATAACCGAAAAAAGACATCGTCGCAAATGTTCCCATTAGCGCGACCGGCACCACAATTGCCGGAATCAGCGTGTAGCGCAGACTTTGCAAGAACAGCAGCATCACCAAGAACACCAGTGCTACGGCTTCGAGCAGTGTCTTGATCACTTCCTCGATCGATATTTTCACGAACAATGAGGTGTCATAAGGGATAACGTACTCGACGCCCGGTGGAAAGAATTTTTTCAGTTCTTTCATCTTCGCGCGTACCAACTCGGCCGTTTGCAGCGCATTGGCCGTGGGGGTCAGCTGAATACCAATCGCAGCAATCGGCTTGCCATTGAGGCGCGCGGCAAAGCCGTACGATTGCCCGGCGATTTCCACCTTGCCGATATCGCGAATACGGACCGTTGCGCCGTTGGGTAATGCCCGCAACACCACATTGCTGAATTCTTCGGGTGTCGACAACTGGCCGCTGACGATAATGGAAGTTGCAATGCGCTGAGAGCTGGGCGCAGGAAGATCGCCGAGAATACCGGCAGAGAATTGTGCGTTTTGCTGGCGAATCGCAGTGACGACATCGGTAGGTGTGAGCTTGTAGCCCACCAGCTTGTCGGGATCGACCCACACGCGCATGGCACGCTCGGTGCCAAACAGCTGCACCACACCGACACCGGGAATGCGCTTGATCTCATTGATCACGTTGCGCGCCAGGTAGTCGCCCAGCGCGACGGGTGAGACATCACCATTGGTCGCGCGCAGGTTAACGAACATCAGCAGATTACTGCGCGCCCGCGTGATGGTCACACCCTGCTGCACCACGGCCTGAGGCAGACGTGCTTCGATGCGCTTGAGACGGTTTTGTACATCGACGGCAGCGAGCTCGGGATTGGTGCCGTTCTTGAAGGTCACCGAGACTTGTGATTGGCCATCCGACTGGCTCTGTGATTCGATGTAGAGCATGTTCTCTGCACCGTTCATCTCCTGCTCGATCAGGCTGGTGACGCTCTCATCGACGGTTTGCGCCGAGCCACCGGGATACACCGCATTGACGATGATGGTAGGGGGAGCGATCTGAGGATATTGCGAGATCGGCAGATTCGGGATCGCCAGAATCCCCGCCAGCAGTATGAAGAGCGCAATCACCCACGCGAAGACGGGGCGATCAATGAAAAACTTTGCCATGGCGACGCGTCCTTAATCTTTATTTGTTTTGCGGCGGTGTGGCTTTGTCATTGCTGCCTGCATCAGGTGGATTCCACGGTATTGGCTTGACGGTGGCGCCTGGTTTCGCTTTCTGCAGCCCTTCAACGATTACCTGATCGCCATGATTGAGGCCGCTACTGATGATCCATTTCGTACCATAAGCGCCATCCGTTTTTACCGGACGCGGCGCCACGATGCCCTTGCCATCAACAGTCATCACGATGGATCCATCCGCAGTGCGCATAACCGCCTGTTGCGGCACGGTGATTGCACCAGCTCGCGAACCCTGTTCCAGACGTACGCGCACATAGGTTCCAGGCAGCAGCGCGCGCTGGGGATTGGGAAATTGCGCGCGCAGTATGATGGAGCTGGACGCAGGATCGACCACTGCCTCTGAAAAAAGCAGCTGACCCGAGTGCTCATAGGGGCGTCCATCTTCCGTCACCAGTGTCAGCTTTGCTTTTGCGCCGCCCTTGCCGGACTGGCCAACAATATCTTTGAGGCGAAGTGTCTCGACACTCGATTGAGTCAGCGTCACATAGATCGGATCAAGTTGCTGGATGACTGCCATGCTGTGTGGATCGTTGGCAGTCACCAGTGCGCCTTCGGTAATGAGCGCACGACCGATACGGCCCGAGATCGGGGCAGTCACCGTAGCATAAGAAAGATTCAGTCGAGAAGTTTCAACCGCAGCACGTGCGGTGCCTATCGCCGCCGTGGCTGCGGCCACATCTGCGGCAGCCAGTTTCTGTGCACTTTGCAAATCATCAAATTCCTGCTTGCTGATCGCATTGCTTTCTACCAGCCCGCGGTAGCGATTGAGCTTGGTGTTAGCTTGAGAGAGATTCGCCTCTGCGCGTACGAGTCCGGCCTCAGCTTGTGCCGCCGTGGCCCTGGCGCTGTTGTAAGCAGCCTGAAATGGTGCTGCGTCGATTTCGAAGAGTACTTGTCCGGCGCGCACATCACTGCCTTCGTTGAAGACGCGCTTTTGAACGATGCCGCCGACGCGAGCGCGGACTTCCGCCGTGCGTGTCGCCTCAACCCGCCCGGGCAGCTCAGTGATGTTGGAAATATTTTCTGGCGCCACTGTGATGACCGACACCATCATCGGTGGCGGCGCGCCGGCTGGTCCGGCTTTCGGCGCTTCCTTTTTGTCGCCACACGATGCGAGCAATCCCAGTAGCAAGCCAGAGATGAGAAGTTTGCTGGATGTATTCTTTTTATTCATGAATTTCCGTCACATTAGAAAAAGCATCTGGCCTTACCGGTGTTCACCACCTGCCAAATGAACCACACGCAACCAGCGACCAAGGTTTTACGATTGACCGTGGTTCCCAGTTCCTGCTGCCATTGCCAAACGGCCCATTGATGTCCTCGTACACAATAGATCCAGAGTCACTCTCCCGCGTGTCTGATGGATTTGTCTTTGGCGAAGCCATCCTTTGATGCGCATTCAATGCAAAATCAATAAGCTTGATACAGCGCGTGCTGCTTCGCGCCAGCACCAGCGCGATCAGTGAATCAGCGCTGCCTCAGGGTTGTCTCGTCTCAAACAATTCGTTGAACTGGGCCAGATCTGCTTCGCTCAGACTGCCGGCTGCTGCCTTTAGCCGCAGGCCGTTCAATAAAGTCTCATAGCGTGCCTTGGCCAGGTCGCGTCGGGTTGAGTACAGCTGCTGTTGCGCATTGAGCACATCAATATTGATCCGTACGCCAACGCTATAGCCCAGACGGTTGGCATCAAGTGCCGATTTGCTGGAAACCTCCGCGGCCTCAAGTGCGCGGATCTGGGACAAGCCGCTCTGCACACCAAAGAAAGCAGTGCGCGTGCTTTGCGCTGCGGTGCGGCGCGCAGTATCAAGGTCAGCACGTGCCTTGTCTTCCAGCGATACGGCCTCACGGATTTTGCTGCTGGTAGCATAGCCGCTGAACAAGGGAATGGTCAGCTGCACGCCGATGTTGGTCGTGGTCGTTGTGATGGCTGACGTGAAGAAGCTCGTGTTACGGCCGTAGGTGGCGACTGCATCCACCGTCGGCAAATGACCCGCGCGGTTACGGCTGATTTCCAGTTTCGCTATTTCTGCCAGCAGGCCTTGGGCGACTACACCGAAATTGCCAGACTCCGCAGTTTGTACCCAAGGATCCATGCTGGCGGGTTCAGGAGGGCTGAGCCGTAGGCCTGCTTTGAGGCTGCCAAGAACGGGGGGAAGTTTGCCGGTAACTTGTGCGAAGGCATTCCGCTTGACTTCAAGATCATTGAGGGCTGCGATCTCCTGCGCATGGGACAGATCGTAACGTGCCTGTGCTTCGTGGGTGTCGGTAATGGTTGCCGTGCCGACTTCGAAGTTACGTTTGGCCGAAGCGAGCTGTTCCGCAATGGCGACACGTTGCGCTTGAATCACGGCGATCGTGTCCTGAGCAGTCAGCACATCAAAATACGCCTGGGCCACGCGAATCATCAGATCGCTTTTCGCCTGATCGAATTGCACCTCACTCACAGCCACTTGCAGTTTGCTTTGTTCGTAGAGATCACCACTGGCACGGTTGTACAGCGGCTGCCTGAGTTGCAATTGATAACTGTTGGCCGAGTAGTTGATATTGGGATTGATGGTTGATTCACCGTTGATTTTGTTGGCGGATGCCGTTATGCCCACTGAGGGTAGCAAGCCCGCGCGGCCCTGCACGGATTTTTCAGAATTGGCCTCGCGCGCTGCGCGCGCGCTGGCAAACTGGCTGTCGTAAGCCTGAGCGGCGCGATACGCTTGCATCAAATCCAGCGCGGTCGCATCGAGCGACAAGAGCGCTGAGGCGATCAAAGCGGCGAGCGGAGTTTTACGCATTATTTTTCCAGTCATGTTTGGTTTTTGTATCAATAAGTGGCCATGCTGCCATCGACCAGCATCGCCCAACCATGGATGCCGCCGCTGAGGTTGGTGATGCTCGCAAACCCAGCGCGCTCAAGAAATGCACCGACCTGCATGCTGCGAGCGCCATGATGGCAGATACACACGATGGGCGTTTCCGGGTCCAGCTCCTCCTGCCGCGCCGGGACACTGGCCATGGGCATAAGAACCGAGCCCTCAATACGGCAAGTCTCGTATTCCCAGGGCTCGCGCACATCGAGTAGCAAGGGTTGTACACGCGTTGCGTCCGCCAGCCATACGGCGAGTTCGGTAGCGGTCATATGTTCCATGTGGCGGTCCGCTTCAGAAGCGAAACGCCGAGGGCTTCTCGACATTGCGCAGCGCCTTGATACTGGTTTCAAAGAGTTTTACCGTGTCCCACGCATCATCGGACACGCGCGTCATCATGCAGGCCGACATGACTGGTGCTTCGCCAATCACCGCCAGAACGCGTCCACCCACGCTCAGTTGATGCAAAAAAGCGTCGGGCATCACGGGCAACGAACCGGAGATCATGATGACGTCAAATGCCTGCGATCCGCTACCAGTCCAGCCGCGTGCGCCGTCTCCCAGTGCGACGCTGACATTGCTAACGCCATAATTAATGAGATTCTTTTCGGCGAGCGCTCTGAGTTCGGGCACGATCTCGACGGTGATCACCTGTTTTGCATGATGCGCAAGCAAAGCAGCCATGTAACCTGATCCCGCGCCGATTTCCAATACGGATTCGTGTGGCTGTACGGCGGCTTCCTGAAGCAGACGCGCTTCGAGTTTGGGTGAAAGCATGTTTTCGCCCTGTGGCAGAGGAATCTCGGTATCCACAAAGGCAAGCGCCTGATAAGCCGTCGGCACAAAGGCCTCGCGTCGCACAGCCACGAGCGTTTGCAGAATATCCAGGTCCAGCACCTCCCAAGTACGGATCTGCTGCTCGATCATATTTCGCCGTGCTTGTTCGACATTCATGTAAGAAACTCCTGCGTCAAAAAGACTGAAATTTTATCAAAAGGGTTCATTTTTTCTGGAGGCTGCCCCCGGCATGGGTGCTGTCCCGCCCGCAGCATCGACAGAGGCAGCTGCGCCGAAGCGTCGGTGCCCCCACTGAGCCAAGTCATCCAGCCAGGTGTAGATTACGGGTACCACCACCAGTGTCAGGATCGAGGAGGTGATGATGCCACCAATTACTGCCTGACCCATGGGTGCACGCTGCTCGGAGCCCTCGGCCAGTCCCAGTGCCAGCGGCACCATGCCAAACACCATCGCCAGCGTTGTCATCAGAATAGGCCGCAGTCGCACATGGGCTGCTTCGAGCAGCGCTTCGCTGCGCTCCACACCCGCTTTGCGCGCCTGATTGGCGAAGTCCACCAGCAGAATCGCATTCTTGGTGACCAGTCCCATCAGCATCACGAAGCCAATAATCGAGAACAAATTCAGCGTTGAGCGGAACAGCATCAGCGACAGAAAAACGCCGATCAGTGTCAGTGGCAGCGCTGACATGATCGCAATCGGTTGCAGGAAGCTGGCGAATTGCGATGCGAGAATCATGTAAATGAAAATAATGGCAAGTAGCAGTGCTGACATTGCATAGCCGAATGACTCTTGCATATTTTTGGCTGCGCCACCGATCTGATAGCGATAACCGGGTTGCCAGCTCATCGTCTCAAGTATGCGTTTGATATCGACGCCCGCCTGTCCCGCCGAGCGGCCCAGGACATTCGCAGAGATTTCAACTTCGCGATTAAGGTCGCGTCGATTGATCTGGTTTGCACCGTTGGCCGGCATGATGCTGGCTACCTGACGCAACGGCACCATGCGTGGCGAACCATCGGCATTCATCTGGCTGCTGGCCAAGTTAAGTCGAGCCAGATCGGCGATGTTGTTGCGGTCCGAGGGTGCGAGTCGCACCGTGACATCATAGGTTTCATCATTCGGTGCACGCCAGCCTGTCACTGCATCGCCCGCCAGCAGCGGTCGCAGGGTGTTGCCTATCTGTGCCACGCCGATACCGAGATCAGCGGCGACTTCCCGGTAGGGCTCAACCTGAATGGTGGGCTTGTTGGGCTTGAGACTTGAATCCAGGTCTACCACACCGGGTATCGCGCGTACGCGTGCGGTGGCCTCGGCGGCGAGCTTGCCGAGTTGTTTCAAATCGGGGCCGAGTATGGAAAAGCGGATTTGCTTGTTATCGCCACCCACGCCATCGAGCTGACCGATATGCGTGATCGTAATACCCGGAATGCGCGCCAGCTGTTCGCGCAGTGGCTGGCTCAGTTCTTTCGTGCTGCGCTTTCTTTCGCTGCGCGGCACCAGTCGTGCGTACACGGTCGCGTAGTTTTTTCCCTGTGCTGTGCCAGTATTGATGGTGGTGTAGAGATCACGTACCTCGGGCAATGCATGGAGAGCCTGTTCTACCTGCCTCGCCTTACTTTCGGTGAACTCCAGCGAAGACCCGACTGGCGTATAAAAAACCACGCCGGTCTCGGAATAATCAGCCTGCGGCACGAACTCCGTACCCACCAGCCCCGAAGCGGGCAGCAGCAGACCAGCGACGAAGGTGGCTAGCGCGAGTACTAGCGTTGCAACACGATGGCGCAGTGACCAGCGCAGGGTGATTTGATAAATTTTTGAAAGCCACTGCACGAAGTGATCGAATTGCTCCAGCACTCGGCCGATCGTATGCGCATACCAGCCGCGTCTTGGGCCCTGGCTGTGTACCGCGGGATCGTGCCAGATGGATGAAAGCATCGGATCCAGCGTAAACGACACAAACATCGAAATCAGTACCGCAGCGGCGACCGTAACACCGAACTGATGAAAGAAGCGACCGATGATACCGCCCATGAATCCTACTGGCAGAAACACCGCGACAATCGAAAAAGTTGTAGCCAGCACTGCCAATCCGATTTCTGCTGTGCCTTCGAGTGCTGCATCGCGCGGGTTTTTGTAGCGACCATCCACCCGCATGCCCGCATGACGAACGATGTTTTCACGCACGACAATCGCGTCATCGATCAGCAGACCTACGCACAGCGACAAAGCCATTAGCGTGATCATGTTGATCGTGAAGCCAAACATATCCATGAACAAAAAAGTGCCTATCAGCGATACCGGCAGCGTCAAACCCGTTATTACCGTAGAGCGCCATGAGTTCAGGAACAGAAAAACAATCAGTATCGTCAGTAGTGCGCCTTCGATCAGTGTGCGACGAACATTCTCGACCCCGACGCGAATCTGTCGCGAACCGTCCTTGATGACATCAAGCTTCACGCCTGGGTGCAGTGCATTGAGCGTGGGTTGCAGATCGGTGATCACTTTTTTCAGACCATCGGCCACATCAATCGTGTTCTGACCTTGCGCTTTGAGAATATCGAGCGCCAGCGTGCGCTGACCATTGAAGAGCGCCAGATTTTCCTGTTCCTGCTGACTGTCGAGCACGCGGGCGACTTGTCCGAGTAAGACCGCATGACCACCGCGCTGCGCGACCACGATACGCTCAAAATCTTCCGGTCGTTTGATGCGGCCTTGCACTTGCACCACTTGTTCATTCGCCGTTGCGCGCACACTACCGGCAGGCAGTTCCTGATTTTCATTACGCAGGGCAGTGAGCACTTGATCCATGCTGATGCCCAGCGCCTCCATATCCGCTGGTTTGACCTGAATCTGAATTTCACGCTTGACGCCACCGACCAGCGTGACTGAACCCACACCACGTACATTTTCCAGACGTTTTTTGATCAGCTGATCGGCAATCGTGGTCAGCTCACGCATACTGTACTTGCCCTTGCCGGCCTCATTAGTCACAGCGACCGAGAAAATCGGTCGGTCCGCAGGGTCGTAGCGGGTGACCCGGGGTTCCTTCACTTCCTTACGAAAAACTGCTTTGATCAGCGCGACTTTTTCACGCACATCCTGCGCCGCCTGTGCCGGATCGATGGTGAGTGCAAACTCGATGATGACAATCGACTGGCCCTCGTAAGAGCGTGAAGTCAGGCTGTTGATGCCATTGATGGTGTTGACGGCTTCTTCGATCTTGCGCGTGATGTCGGTTTCGACCGTTTCAGGCGCTGCGCCCGGATACTCAGTCTGTACAACGACCACCGGGAAGGTCACATCGGGGAACTGATCCACGCGCAGTCGCTGATAAGAGAACAGGCCGAGCACAACAAACGCCACCATCATCATGGTGGCCAGAACCGGGTTGCCGATACTGATGCGTGTAAACCACATGGCGCCGGTTCCTGTCTTTCCTAGCGCGCAGCGGCTGGCGCTGCTACTCTCACGCGCGTACCGGTTTGCAGGTTGCCCATGTCGGTGCGTATCACTTGCGCACCAAAATCCAGGCCCGAAACGATTTCTGTCAGATACTCGTCACCACTACGGCCATCAATCCCCACGGTAACCGCAGTCTTGTTCAATTGCCCATCCTTGATGGTGTAAACAAATGTACCCTGACCATCCTTGCGTACTGCGCTCTGCGGCAAGGCCAGCACACTCTGTTTCGCCTTCAGAACCAACTGCGCCTCCGCGAACATGCCAACGCGCAGCACGTTCTTCGGATTGGCGACTTGTACATAAGCCAGCACTGAGCGTGAGCCCGCCTGGGTGGAGGGATTGACGCGAACGACCTTGCCTTCGAAGGTTTCCGGCAAGCCCTCTATGTACAAGCTTACGGGCTGGCCGACGACAATCTGCGCAATGTCGCTTGTGGGTACCGCTGCTTCCAGCTCCATTTTCTGCAGATTGACGATATCAAGCAGCTTGTTGTCCGGCGAGACTTTTTCTCCGGGCTGTACGTAGCGCGCTGCCACCAGCCCTGAGATAGGCGTCCGAATGATGGTCTCATTCAGTGATTTCTGCACAATATTCATCGCACCGCGTGCCGCAGCCACATTCGCCTCTGCGGCCGCGTACTGGCTTGCCGCATTGTCAAATGCATTCCGCGAAATGAATCCCTTCTCCACCAGCACACGATTGTTGTCGCGTGTCTTGGTCGCAATCTCGAGCTGAGCGAGGGCAGCATCCAAGTTACCACGGGCCTGCGCCACCCGCGCCTCATACTCGGTGCCATCGGTCACCACCACGATTTGTCCCGCACGTACAGACTCGCCCTCGCGGACCCGTACCTGCCGCACATCAGCGGGCACGCGCGCTTTGACCGTGGACATGTCGACCGCGCGCAGCGATCCTGACAGTGAGAGTGTTTGCCGAATTTCGACCGGGCTCGCTGTCAGGACTTCCTGCGGTAAAAATTCCAGCGTTGGTAGCACCGCCGCCACTGGCGCTGCCGATTTTGCCGGGGCAGCCGGGCGCTGCATCAGGCTCCAGATCACGCCGCCAGCAACGGTGAGCAGGATGAGCAGAACGAGCCCGCGAACAAGGTTTTTTGGCATAGTGTTTTTAGTGATGATTCGACGGCGGCTCGTGCGGCGTCTCGGTGCCACCCGCTTGAGGCTGCGCCTGAAGACCATTGATCAGCAGATCAAGGTAACAATCCAGATAATCGTTTGCCGAGATAGGCTCCAGCCTACAAGAGTGGAATGAATGTTTCCACATCATTAACATCACCAGCGGCGCAACAATCACGAGATTGGCATTGACGGTATCGACCGCCCGAAACTCACCCCGGGCAATGCCACGCTCCAGAATGCCCACAATCAGCGCATTGCACCGGGAAATCACCTCTTCATGGTAAAAGCGCGCAACGTCTGGGAAATTACCTGATTCAGCCATCATCAGCTTTGAAATACCGGATAGCTTGGTCTGCCCAACCCGGTCCCACCAGTTCAGAATAAAAGCGCGCAGCAGGTCCCTGCTGCTGCCGGTGGAGCGCTCTATGTAGTCTTCCGCCTCAGCCAGCGCCGACACCAGGTTCTCCCGAACCACGGCCTTGAACAGTTCTTCCTTGTTCTCGAAATACAGATAGAGCGTCCCCTTGGACACGCCCGCGCGCGCGGCCACGTCGTCCAGCCGGGCGGCCGCATAACCGCGCTCCACAAACAAATCCAAAGCAGCCGCCAGCAACTCTTGCGGACGGGCGTCCTTGCGGCGTTCCCAGCGGGGTTTGGTCTTCGGTTCCAGGGCGGGCATGAGCGGGAAAATTACTAACTAGCGAGTCAGCAATATAGGTGGCAGGCAATTATCAGTCAAGTTTAAACGCTGATTAGAAACACAGAGATGCATTGAGTCTCGGAACTAGAGGTGGGGAGGGGTTGCGAAAATGACAGCGCTGCAATTGCTAAACAGTAAATAGTCAAAACAACGGTGGTGAGCGATACGCATTGAATTCCAGGGGTTTGCAAAAGCATGCCTGCCACCTGTCCCCCAGATATTAATGAATGGAGAATTTTTCATGACCGATCGCCTTCCCAGAAGTAACTCTCAAAGTCAGCTGCCCAATTATGGGCAGGATCAGTCTGACACCAAAAAAGATGTCGACAAAAAAAAGGACGGCGCCCCTGCTCAATCAGACAAAAACACCGGCCAGGGCCATTCAGATAACAACAAAGCCGCGCCTAAGATGAAATCGAAGGAGGAAAAAAAGGTAAAAACGCTCAATGCAAGGGATCCAGATGAGGAAGTAAATGTGCCTGATACTTTCGGGAGGCTGTTTCTAGGGAAAGGTCCAAGTGCGGCAGCAAGAAAATTCGAGGGTAGCGATGAAAGCTCTTCGGAAGATAGTGCTGGGCAAAGTGAGAGCAAGACGCTGAAGTCTCCTAGCCAGCAGCAATCGGATAAAAAAGAAAAAACAGCAAACAATAAAGTCCCCAAATTATCACTAAAAAATCTTGGCAATGCGCTAGCGAGTCTCGCATCCGATCGGCGCGACATGGCGATAAGCCCTAGAAAAACAAGGAGGGAAACGAATAGAAATACGCAGGATACAATTTTCAGCACGAGCAACACAGCCGCAACCGAAGGAACGACCACGACCAGCACGACTACCACGACCACTACCGCTAACACTGCCGTTGGTGATGCGGCCATTCCCCGCACAAATACCGTAGTGACAGTACCCCTATGGCAGCCGGCGAGTCCGCGATCTGAGTGGAACACTACTAGCCAGTCAAACCCGCCAGCATCCGCAAAATCCAAGGGTACGAATACCACGGCCACCACTACGACAACATCACAAGCGTCATGGATACCTACCAGTCCACGGTCAAAAAATTCTTCAAATACACAATCACCCTCTGTCAAAACGACGACTCAGGCGGAAGCGGAAACCAAAGCGTCTGTGGTAAAGGAGGGAAAAAACACGAGTCTGGCTACTGCAAGCGAAAATACAGCGTCAAAAACTGCAACAGTCAAGGAAAAAGCTGTTGGTAGTGTCTATGCCGATGATCTTTCCGAGCAATCAATAAAAACGATTAATCTTGCTCTGTCCGGCACCATTGTGAGCGGTGCCGATTTGGCAGAACTATTAGTGTGTTTTCAAAGTTCTGGCTATAAAAAATCTATGGAGAGTAGCAGTATCGATTCAATTTTGCGACTAGGTATGACGGTAAAAGATTTTCCTGATCCAAAAGACTCTGAAAAAACTATTGATGTGAATATCATCGAAAAAGTTTCCGAGCCATTCATCAAGAAATATTACGATACGCCTGAAATAGAAGAATTAAGAATTTCAGCGATGCAAAAATATGATGAGGGAAATTTGAAAGTTCCTGATGAATTGAAGAAAAAGAATCCCTCGAATTTGCGTGATATAAAAACATATTCAGATGCCATGAGACCGTTGGTTAAGATGGTCTCTAAAAAAATAATGGGCGAGATGATGAATTTGTCGGACGCCCCAATGCATGATCAGGTAAAAGAGTTGCTAAAAGGTATTGATGCCTGTGTAATCAAATGGTCGAAGGAGAGTGGCTGGACCGATAAGGAGAAACTGATTTTAGCCAGAAAATCAGCCATTTCTGCATACATAGCCACTCGATCTTTTATGAAAATATGGTTTGACGCATTTGCTAAAGACCCAGAACTTAAGAAATATATTCATATGACTGGCTATTTAACAACGATGCTCACAACGCGGAGTGATAAATTTTTTTATAGTGTCATGTCACATGCAGTAGATCAGGACAATGAGCAAAGAAAATTATTGGAAGAGAGGAAAAATGCTATAGCTTTCTCTTCCTTGGGTAAGCCAAAAAAAGTAAAAGGAAAGCAATTTGCAAATCCGGAACAGCGCGCAGAAAGACGGGCTATCAAAAAAGAAGTTGATAATTTTTTGTCACAATTTGATGTATCTTTAATCGATTCAAATTTTTCACAATATTTGCAAAAGACTGTAGCCTCTTCAAAAGAAAATATCTTATCTTTCCGAACAAATCCTGCTCAATTTGCTCTTAATAATTTACATGATTATTGGTTTAGCATTGACTCCACTGACAGTGGTGATTTGTACGAGGAATCTGCGACTATTCGTGAGTTGGAACAACTGCTCAAAATAAAAATTGACTCTGACAAGGCCGATGGTTCTGGCAAAACCACAACTTCAACCGTAGCCACAAGTACCACCACCACGACGAACACCAACCCGACTCAGGCATCTTCGGAGGAGGATACGTCCCCGCGCAGTCAGTAAGTCTTTCCGTCATTTTCCCTGCTTCATTTGTAGGATCCGCCTTCCGATGTTCCGGAGGCGGGGTTTTCTTTCGTGTGCCACTTACTCCGGCAGCGCGCCAGTCTCTCCAGCCACTTCTCAGGTGAACCCCGCACAATCCCAGTAAAATCGTGCCCTCACTACAATAGCAGCGGGGAACATCTCGGTGAAAGCACGATGGATAGGGTTGATATTGCTGGTGGTCCTGATCGGTGCTGGCGCATGGTATTGGTTTGGCATCAAAAAACCCGACGCTCCACAGTTTCGGACCGCCACGCTTGAAAAAGGCCGATTGATTGCCAGCGTATCCGCGACCGGAACACTGGTGCCGGTGGTTTCGGTGCAGGTGGGCTCCCAGGTATCCGGCCAGCTCAAGGAAGTGCTGGTGGATTTTAATAGCCAGGTCACTAAAAACCAGCTGATTGCCCGTATTGATCCCGAAAGTTTCGAATACCGTGTGCGGCAAGCGCAAGCCGATCTGGACGCGGCGCGCGCTCAGGTAGCGACGCAGCAAGCCAATATCGCCGCGCAGCGCGCCGCGGTGTCACAAGTCGACGTCACACTGGCCGATGCCCGTCGCGATCTCGATCGCAAGCAGCAGCTGGCGGACAAAAACTTTCTTTCACCGGCCGAAGTCGACAAGGCCCGCGCCACGGTTAATGCGCTGGTAGAGCAGCAAAAATCCGCGGTGGCGCAAGTCGATGTAGCACGCGCCAACGCGGGTAATGCCGCCGCCATGGTCAAGCAGCGTGAGGCGGCGCTGTCGCAGGCGCGGGTGGATCTGGAGCGGACCGCTATTCGTTCACCAGTAAGTGGCATCGTTATCAAGCGCAGTGTCGACAAAGGACAGACCGTCGCCGCTAGTCTGCAAGCGCCCGAGCTGTTCATCATTGCGGAAGATCTCACCGATATGCGGGTCGACACCGCGATTGATGAATCCGAAATCGGCAAGATCAAGGTCGGACAGCGCGCGACGTTTACGGTGGATGCGTTTGCTGGCAAGACCTTCGAGGGCGAGGTACGCAAGGTTCGCAAGTCTGCGCAGGTCGTCTCGAACGTGGTGACTTATCTGGTCGATGTATCTGCACCCAACCCCGAGCTGCAGCTTCTGCCCGGCATGACGGCCAATGTGCGCATCGTCACGGACACCTTCGAAGATGTATTGAAAGTACCCAATGCTGCCATCAGGTTTCGCCCGCCACAGTCATCGGATGACAAGCCTGCCAAATCACGCCGCCCTGAGCGTGACAAGTCCGGACGTGGCAATGGACGTCCCGATCCTTCAAGTTCCACCATTTATGTCTTGAAAAACGATGAATTGAAAGCCATTCCGGTCAAGATAGGTGCCTCTGATGGCAAGATGGTACAAGTCACTGGCGAAGGTGTCACCGAAGGCATGGAAGTGGTCACGGGTATCAAGGGTGAGGGCGGCGGCGGTGGCGGAAGCCGCAAAGGTTCTTCGATGGCGGGTGCGCCGCGCATGTTCTGACCGGTGATGAAACTCTTGATCGAAGTTCGTGGTTTGAGCAAATTCTATGTGATGGGCTCTACGACCGTCGCTGCTTTGCGTAGCGTCTCGCTGACGATAGGCGAGGGCGAGTTTGTAGCCATCATGGGCGCATCCGGTTCTGGTAAATCGACTTTCATGAATTTGCTGGGATGCCTCGATACACCCACCGCCGGCGAGTACCGACTGGCCGGTGAAAAAGTATCGGACATGAGTGGCGATGCGCTGGCGGCGATTCGCAATCGCCGTATCGGTTTTGTATTTCAGCAGTTTAATCTGCTCCCGCGTACCAGTGCGCTCGACAATGTACAGCTGCCGCTGCTGTATGCTGCGACACCGGCCAGCGAGCGTCGCCAGCGTGCGATGGCGCGGCTATCGCAGGTCGGCCTGGCGTCGCGTCATGATCACCATCCTTCGCAATTGTCCGGCGGTCAGCAGCAACGGGTGGCGATTGCCCGCGCATTGGTCAATAACCCTGCCTTGATCCTTGCGGATGAACCCACCGGCGCGCTCGATTCACGTACCAGTCTGGAAATCATGGTCTTGCTGCAGCAACTCAATGCGGCTGGCATGACGATTGTGATGGTCACGCATGAATCCGATATTGCTGCGTTCGCGTCGCGCATCATCACGTTTCGCGATGGTGAGATTATCTCCGATACGCCACATTCCCCCGACAATGCCACCGCAAGGCTAGCCAAGGCTGGCGAGGTGATCCCGTGAATTTGCTCGCGACCCTGCGCGTTGCGCTCAATGCACTGCGCGTGAATCTACTGCGCTCGGTGCTCACCATGCTGGGCATTATTATTGGTGTGGCAGCGGTGATTACCATGCTCGCAGTGGGCTCAGGGGCTGAAGCGCGTATCAAGGAACAAATCAAAAGCCTGGGTTCCAATCTAATGATCATTACCGCTGGTGCGCGCACTGCCAACGGCGCGCGTATTGGCACTGGTATCACGCCCGATCTCACCGAAGATGATGCCGCTGCCATTACCCGTGAAGTGCCGGAAGTCGAAGCGGTCGCACCCACTTATCGCGGCAGTGCACAGGTGGTGTTTGGCAATGCGAACTGGGCCACGCAGGTGTTTGGTATCACACCCGACTATTTCACGGTGCGCAACTGGACGCTGGAATCCGGTCGCATGTTTGAACCCGCAGAAATGTCTGGTGCAGGGAAGGTCGCCCTGATCGGACAAACGGTGGCACGTGAATTGTTTGGCGATGCTGATCCTATGGACCAGACCATCCGCATCAAGAATGTGCCCGTCACGATCATCGGTGTGCTCGGCCGCAAAGGTCAGAACATGACGGGCAATGATCAGGATGATGTGATCATGGTCCCGCTGTCGACTGCGCGTAATCGCATCGTCGGTGTCGACCCCGGCAAGCCGCGTCAGGTGGGCATGATTCAGATCAAGGTCTTTGATGGCGAGAGCATGAGCGAAACCGAAGACAAGATACGTGCGCTGCTGCGTCAGCGTTTGCGTACGGCCGAAGGGCAGCCCGATCCCATCACCGTGCGCAATCTCACCGAGATGCTCGCAGCGCAGGAAGAGTCATCGAAAGTGATGTCCATGCTGTTAGCCGCTGTGGCTTCGGTTTCCTTGCTGGTGGGTGGCATCGGCATCATGAACATCATGCTGGTGTCGGTCACCGAGCGTACCCGTGAAATTGGTTTGCGTATGGCTGTGGGTGCGCGTGCGGCTGACATCCTTACGCAATTTCTGGTCGAGGCAGTCACGCTCTCACTGGTCGGCGGGTTGATCGGTATCGCGCTTGGGGTCGGGGGATCCTGGATGATCGCCGAATTCGCAGGTTGGCAGACACAGTTATCCGGTACGTCTATCGCGCTGGCGGTGAGTTTTTCAGCGGCGATCGGTATCTTTTTTGGTTTTTATCCGGCACGCAAAGCCGCACGCTTGCTGCCGATTCAGGCGCTACGTTATGAGTAAGTCCGACCACGCCTGTCGCGAGGGCTGCGCTGCCTGCTGCATTGCACCTTCGATTTCTTCGCCTATTCCCGGTATGCCCAAGGGCAAACCGGCAGGTGTTCGTTGCGTGCAGCTTGATGCTGCATCGGCTTGTCTGCTGTTTGCGCATCCGGATCGGCCCGCAGTCTGCGTCAACCTCAAGCCATCGACAGAGATGTGTGGCGACAATCGTGAGCAGGCCTTGAATTATTTGCAGCGGCTGGAATTACTCACCGCTGCCAGATAGGGGGTGATGCATGGCGAGTAGCTTGAATAGCTTGGGTTTGCATTGTCGGCGGCAAGTGCAGCCCTTGCTGGTTTTGACATCGCTGATGCTGCTGGCGTTACTCTCCGGCTGCGCCAGCTTGCTGCCGCCGCAGGAGATTGAAATTCCGCTGTCGCGTCTGCAGCAATCAGTACAGAAAAATTTCCCTTTCAATGCGCGCTATTTTGATCTCTTCGAGGTCAGTCTCAGCCGCCCGGTATTATCACTGCAGCCCGCATCCGATCGGCTCGTTCTCGCACTCGAGGCGCGTGTTCAAGCACCGTTGATAAAAACACCATGGCAAGGCGAGCTACTTCTTTCGGGTGGTTTGCGCATTGATCCGTTGCGACGTGCCGTGATTCTGACCGAGCCGCGCCTGGAGAATATCAGGCTCGATCCCGCTACGGCTACCTACACAAGCCGGTTTGCGCGTTTGGGTAGCCAACTCGCTGAAGATCTGATTGGTGAGAAGGTCTTGTATACCTTTGCGCCGGATGCATTTGTCGTGGCCGGAAAGCGTTTCGTCCCGACGGGCATTACGACCCGCAAGAACAGCCTCGTGGTAAGCTTCGAGCCTGCAACATAGTCGTAACTCACAGGAACGTACAGTCGCGTGGCGATTCACGAATGACTGTCACCACAGCGATCCGCGTCAACGGTTTACCTTCTGCTTTTCTTGCCTGCTAATTGCATGGAAATTCTGCTTGCCGTAAAAATCATCATCATGGGCATCGTCGAGGGGCTGACGGAGTTTCTACCTATCTCGTCGACCGGCCATTTGATTCTTGCGGGTAGTTTGCTCAATTTCACGGGCGAGAAAGTCAAAGTCTTTGAGATCGTCATACAGGCCGGCGCCATGCTCGCTGTTTGCTGGGAATACCGTGAGCGCATCGTCCATGTGATGCGCAATTTTTACCGGGACAACGCCGCTCGGCGCTTTGTCATCAACCTGATCGTTGCCTTCCTGCCCGCCGTGGTGCTTGGTCTTCTGTTTGGAAAAATCATCAAGGCGCATCTATTCAAGCCGGTACCGGTCGCACTGGCATTTATTGTCGGTGCCATCATTATTCTGATCGTCGAGCGTCGTCATCGCTTGCAGCCCGAAGGGCCGCGTATCGATTCTGTGGACGACATGACGGTACTGGATGCCCTCAAGGTCGGTTGCGCACAATGTTTTGCACTGATACCCGGCACCAGTCGTTCCGGGGCCAGCATCATAGGTGCCATGATTTTCGGTCTGTCGCGCAAGGCGGCTACCGAATTTTCTTTTTTCCTTGCCATTCCAACGCTATTTGGCGCGACGATTTATTCGCTCTATAAAGAGCGCAACCTACTGTCGTTGGCGGATTTGCCCATGTTTGGCCTGGGCGCACTGGCGGCTTTTATGTCAGCCTTCTTGTGCGTACGCTGGTTGCTCCGCTATATCAGTACACATGATTTCACCTTGTTTGCATGGTATCGGATTATTTTTGGGCTCATCGTGCTGTTGACCGCATGGTCTGGCTGGCTGGTCTGGGCGGAATAAAAGGTGCTGACCAATGCTGTGTTGATACCCGCTACCGCAGAACAAAACTTGCCGGCTCGTGCGCTGCATGTACTGCAAAGCGTCTTTGGTTATCCGGATTTTCGCGGATCTCAGGCCGATATTGTTCACCTGATAGCACGCGGCGGCGATGCGCTGGTGCTGATGCCAACCGGCGGTGGCAAGTCGCTGTGTTACCAGATTCCTTCATTACTGCGTGATGGATGCGGGATCGTTATTTCTCCGCTCATTGCGCTCATGCAGGACCAGGTAGACGCATTGGGCGAGCTCGGCGTGCGCGCCGCATTTCTGAATTCCAGCCAAAGCTTTGATGAATCCATCCGGGTTGAGCGCGCCTTACGGCAGGGTGATCTTGATTTGCTATACGTCGCCCCCGAGCGCTTGCTGACCCAGCGCTGCCTTGAGATGCTCGATGGTGTACAGATTGCCCTGTTTGCCATCGATGAAGCCCACTGCGTATCGCAATGGGGTCATGACTTCCGACCTGAGTACATTCGCCTGTCCGTTTTGCATGAGCGCTATCCCGATGTGCCACGCATCGCACTGACAGCGACCGCCGATGGACAAACCCGTCGTGAAATCATCGAAAGGCTGCAGCTGGGTCAGGCGCAGCAATTCATCTCGTCATTTGATCGTCCAAACATTCGCTACCAGATCGTCGAAAAAGAAAACGTACGCCGACAGCTGCTCGATTTCATCACCACGGAGCATGCGGGCGAGGCGGGTATCGTCTACTGTCTCTCAAGAAAAAAAGTCGAAGAGACCGCTGAATTTTTGCAGGAGAGCGGCATCGGCGCGCTTGCCTACCATGCCGGGATGGATACCCTCACTCGCAGTCAACATCAGTCACGTTTCCTGCGTGAAGACGGCATCATCATGGTCGCAACGATTGCCTTTGGCATGGGTATCGACAAACCGGATGTCAGATTTGTAGCGCACCTCGATCTGCCGCGCAGTATCGAGGGCTACTATCAGGAAACTGGGCGGGCTGGGCGTGACGGCTTGCCCGCGGATGCGTGGATGGCTTATGGTTTGCAGGACGTGGTACAGCAGCGTCGCATGATTGAAGAATCCGAAGCAGATATTACGTTCAAGCGCATGCAATCTGCGCGCCTTGATGCGATGCTGGGTCTGTGTGAAACCCTCACCTGCCGCCGCGTACGCTTGCTCGCGTATTTCGATCAGGTCTCGGATGCTTGCGGCAACTGTGATACCTGCCTCAATCCCCCCATTTCGTTTGATGCGACTGAGGCAACGCAAAAACTGCTCTCGACGATCTACCGTGTCGGACAGCGTTTCGGTGCAGTCCATGTGCTGGAAGTGTTACGTGGCAGTGACTCAGAAAAAGTTCGGCAGTGGCGTCATCATGAGTTATCCACGTTCGGTATTGGCGCTGACAAGAGCGAGGCCGAGTGGCGCGCCATTTTGAGACAAACCTTTGCCTTGGGGCTCGTTGAGATTGATCACGACAATTACGGATCTCTGCGACTGCCTGAAGCCGCGCGTGCCGTACTTCGCGGCGAGCGTCAGGTTGCCATGCGCCTGTATCAAAAACCTGTGCGCCAAAAGCGTGCACCGGTACGCAGCAGTAGCTACACGGAAACGGGCTTGTCAGCTTCGCAGCAGCAGCTGTTCGAGAAACTGCGCTGGTGGCGCATGGAGACTGCGCGCTCGCACAATCTGCCGGCGTATGTGATTTTTCATGACAACACGCTGCGCGAAATTGCTCGCGCAGCGCCGGCGACGCTCAACGATCTGAGGCAGGTATCTGGTGTGGGCGAGAAAAAGCTGGAAAGTTATGGCGCGCAGATCATTGCGATTGTATGTACGCAGGGTGGCTCTTGAATTGATGATTCACGCTCAAGTGTAAAAATTTTAGGTATGAAACTAAACATGCTGGATCCCCCCTGTGATCGTGGCTATTGGCTTGCAAGCTAGCACCGTCCTGTCGGGAGACCGGGATCTCGTGTTTTTGTGTTTACCCGCATCACGAGCTCTACAGTACAGTGCTGAGTGCGCCACACTGTCTCATCGTTTGGTAAATACCAGATCCCAAACACCATGCCCCAGCTTCAGTCCCCGATTTTCAAACTTAGTCACAGGCCGATAGTCCGGACGCGGCGCATAACCGTTCGTCGTATTTTGCAATGAGGGTTCTGCACTTAACACCGCCAGCATTTGCTCCGCGTAATCCTCCCAGTCGGTTGCACAGTGCAGATACCCCCCTTGTACTATCCGCGAAGTCAGCAATGTCACAAATGACGATTGAATCAGCCGCCGCTTGTTATGACGCGCTTTGTGCCAGGGATCGGGAAAGAATACATGCACTCCGGCTAACGATTCCGGTGACAGCATATGAGTGACCACTTCAAAAGCATCATGCTGAATCAAGCGTAGATTACTTATTGAGTGCTCACCTATACGCTTGAGCAAACTGCCCACGCCTGGTGTGTGTACTTCGATACCCAAAAAATTTTTTTCCGGCATCAGCGCCGCTATATGAGCAGTGGTTTCGCCCATGC
>Ga0315909_10002546_pt1 | contig 23252 bp, 19 predicted proteins | sample LakEriMetagenome_11_FD_203527 | JGI IMG/M metagenome (GOLD analysis project Ga0315909, IMG submission 203527) | Freshwater fungal communities from buoy surface, Lake Erie, Ohio, United States - Buoy 2 MA125 | ecosystem: Environmental > Aquatic > Freshwater > Lake | place: USA: Lake Erie, Ohio...
CTCAGAAGGGTTTTGCTTCCCAGCTAATAATTTTTCTAAAGTAGCTTCTAATCTTTTTTGTTTGGTTTCTTCCTTTTTTGCGCCTTGAATCCAACTTAAATATTCTTTTTGATTGATGATGGATAGAGAAGTAAAAAACTCTCTTGCCTCTTCATCAGCTGCAAATAATTTATCCAATTCTATTGGAAGGGCTATTAATCTTTTTTCAAAATCGTCCACTTTGATATCTGCTGATTTGAATTCAACAAAAGTTCGGTTCTTATTCGGCAATTGATCTACCTTTTTAAAACGCATTGCGGTCCAAACATGATCCAAGGTCACTTGGCGAATAGCTTCAAAATCGTTTTTAGAAAGTATATCCCAACTAGCGTCTCTGTTTAAATCCGATACAATTTTAGAAGTTGTTTTAGGGTAAGCAATCCACAATTTGCAATCTGTATGTAAAGCGGTGAAAAGCTCTTTCAATATATTATTTAATTGAAACTGATTGATTGCGAAAATAAGCGCAAAGTCAATTTTCCTCGTCTTTAAAAGTGGGGTTAGGTTTTTATTATAAGAAAGCTTCGCAAACTGCTTTTCAACTGAGGAGGGCAAACCTTGAATCAATAAGTTTTTTTCATCCTTTAACTGTAATTTCTCCAAAAGGTGCAGGCTACTTGACATAATACTTAGGATTTAAAAGAGGGCGAAGGTACAAAATTCTACATTGTTACTACTATAAATGGGAGATAAATGTTTATACTAATTGATTATCAATTAATTAGCATTAACTAGTTTTGTCTCTTTTCTTGAAAATTGGGAGCTTAGTTTCCGTTCCCTTATACAACCTGGAAATATTTTTATGGTGTGTTACCACAACCATAATTGCTACAATCATTGCAAAATATCGATACAAGGTTTCTTTTTCGTTAAATACATATAAAATAAGCACCATAAATGCAATGGATGCTAAAATGGAACTAAGGGAAACAAAACGTGTTGAAATCAAAGAAATTAAAAATATACCTAAACAAATAAGAGCGACTGCTGGCTGAATGGCTAATGTCATTCCTAACAAAGTTGCCACCCCTTTTCCGCCCCTAAAATTTGCCCATATTGGAAATATGTGACCTATGACAGCGACCATTCCCAAAAGGATCATAATATTAGTTCTTGCTAACTCATTGGTTAAATAAAAGGGAATTAGAACATATAATGAAGTGGCAATGACTCCCTTCGCTACATCAGCAATCATTACAAAACTGCCCCATTTGGACCCTAGTACCCGAAAGGTATTTGTTGCGCCTGCATTTCCACTACCATAATCACGTATATCAATACCAAAGATAGATTTACTCACCCAGACGGCAGTTGGGATAGAACCAATCAAATAAGCCAATATAATTAATATAACTTCAGTCATATATAAAAAATAGTATAGGCTGCAAAGATACACCCAAAAAAATTAATGGTTTGTTAACATTGGAATAAAATGGCTTAGCAATGCTTAAACAAAAGGCTCACCCAACCATTCAAAGGTTGTGATTTTACAAAATTCCACCCTTTTTCCGTTGCTAATTTTATCATATCTTCTTGATCATCAATTAATAAGCCACTTAGGATTAAGTCAGCTCCCAAATGTGCTACTTGGGTCAATTCATGCAAATTTGATTCAATAATATGCCTATTCACATTGGCTAAAATAATATCGAATTGGCTATCCTGATAGGCAGAAGCTACTTTTTTAATCATTATCACTTCGGAATCATTATTTAGGATATTCTCATTCGCATTCTCAATGCACCAGTCATCATTATCTACAGCCAACACTTGGGAGGCACCTAACTTTTCAGCTAGAATAGCCAAAACCCCGGTTCCTGTTCCAAAATCATATACCGATTTCTCTCTGAAATTTAGATGCTCCATCATTTGCATCACTGAAAAAGTAGTCGCATGATGCCCAGTCCCAAAACTCATTTTAGGGGTAATCTTTATTTCATATTGCACCGCTGGATCAAAGCCTGGATGAAAATGGGCACGAATCCCTACAAAGTCACCCACTCTAACCGGTTCGAAATTTGATTCCCATAAAGCATTCCAATTTTCTTCTTTAACTATTGATTTTGAATATTTTAAATTATGTTTATTAAATATTATATTTAATTCTTTTTCAATTCCATACTCCTCAAAATCAGTGGATAAAATATAGGTTTTACAAACACCTGCTCCGGCACCTAACCCCGTTGTTGCCCCAAGGATACTACTCATTCCTACGCCATTATTAATGCCTGTGGCCACTTCCTCTTCATTAAAGCCATCAAATCCCAAATCAGCCAACTGGGCAACCAGCATATCTAATTCGTCCTGGGTATTAAAATTGAATTCTATTTGCAGGTAGGTTTTAGTCATTGTATTGTGTTATTGGGAGGCAAAGATACCAAATTAAAATGCCCTCCCGAATAACGAGAAGGCATTTTGAATATTTAACGCCCTATATACTAAGGCTTGAAAAATTAAGCTTGTGGACCGCGGTCTTCACGAGGAGCTTGTTCTGGGCGAGGCAATAAAGCCTTGTGGCTTAATTTGAACTTACCTGTTTTAGGGTCCAAACCAACCAATTTCACCTTTACAACATCACCTTCGTTGTAAATACCTTCCATTGTCTCCAAGCGCTTCCAGCTAATTTCACTGATATGTAACAAACCTTGTTTGCCTGGCATGAATTCAACAAAAGCACCAAACTCCTTCACTCCCTTTACAACACCTTCATATTCATCTCCGATTTCTGGAACTGCAACAATACCATTGATCCATTTTACTGCAGCATCTAAACTATCCTTATTTGCAGAGAAGATACTTACTTCACCATGGTTACCTACTTCTTCAATATTAATAGTAGCACCAGTTGTTCTTTGCATTTCTTGAATAATCTTACCGCCTGGCCCGATGACAGCACCAATATACTCCTTATCAATAATCAATTTAACCATCCTAGGTGCATGTGGTTTCACATCAGCACGTGCGGCTGGCATACATTCATACATGGCATCTAAAATATGTAAACGGCCTTTCTTAGCTTGAGACAATGCTTCACGCATAATATCCATACTTAACCCATCTACTTTAATGTCCATTTGAACACCACAAATACCATCACGGGTTCCTGTTACTTTAAAATCCATATCTCCTAAATGATCTTCATCGCCTAATATATCCGTTAAGATGGCATATTTACCATCTTCTCTTGAAATTAAACCCATCGCCACACCACTCACGTGCTTAGGCATTGGAACACCTGCATCCATTAAAGCTAATGAACCAGCACAAACGGTTGCCATTGATGAGGAACCATTACTTTCCAATACATCTGAAACTACTCTCAAAGTGTAAGGGAATGTTGTTGTATCAGGTAACATTTGTTTTAAAGAACGCATTGCCAAATTACCATGTCCAACTTCACGACGACCTACACCACGCATCATCTTCACTTCTCCTGTAGAGAATGGCGGGAAATTATAGTGTAAGAAAAATTTAGTGTATTCTGCACTTGCAGCAGTTTCTTGCATTAACTCATCCAACTTTGTTCCTAATGTTACTGTAGTTAGTGATTGCGTTTCTCCTCTTGTAAATAAAGAAGAACCATGCGGCGTTGGTAATGGATCCACTTCCATCGCTAATGGACGTACTTGATCTAATTGGCGGCCATCCAAACGAATACGCTTATCCACCATCATATCTCTTACCACTTCCCATTTCAAATCCTCATAATATTTACCTGCTAATTTCTTTTGCAAGTCTGTTATTTCAGTACCTAAATGCTCGATGATTTCTTTTTTCAATGCAGAAAATGCATCACTTCTTTCATGCTTCGCAGAACCTAATTCAGCAATCGCATTTACTTTTGCTTTTGCAAAAGCGTATACTTTTTCTTTGATCGCTTCGTCTTGTTCTGGTTTCTTATAATCACGCACTTCAGTAATACCGACTACTTTTCTTAATTCTGCTTGTGCTTTAATTTGTTTGCGAATAGCTTCATGTGCCATTTCTAAACATTGAACTAATTCTTCTTCAGAACATTCTTTCGCCTCACCTTCTACCATCATTAAATTCTTATCAGTTGCAGCAATTAAAAATTCAAAATCAGAAATAGCTAATTGTGCTTTAGAAGGATTGATAATAAATTCCCCTTTGATACGTCCGATACGCACTTCTGAAATAATTTCCTTAATTGGAATATTAGAAACAGCTAATGCAGCAGATGCAGCCAAACAAGCCAATGAATCAGGCATTACATTTTCATCACTTGAAATCAAGGAAATCAATACTTGCACATCGCACAAATAATCTTCTGGGAACAAAGGACGCAATGCGCGATCAATTAAACGGCTTGTTAATATTTCATAATCATTTAAACGTGCTTCTCTTTTAAAGAAGGATCCAGGGATACGACCTGCAGATGCAAATTTTTCTTGATAGTCCACACTTAAAGGGAAAAAGTCCTGACCCTCCTTAGGATCCTTATTAGCCACAACGGTTGCTAATAAAATACAGTTGCCTTGTCTTACGGTTACTGCGCCGTCCGCTTGACGGGCTAATTTTCCAGTTTCGATAAATACCTCCTGACCAGGATTAATTTCGAATTTAACTGATTTGGGTTGTGATAACATGTTAATTTTTTTTAAATCTTTTCTTGTAAGAAACGATCGTATATAAACAACTAATCCCAACCGTGTTTGACAGTTGGGACAGCTATTATAAGATTGTTTTGAATTATTTTCTTAAGCCTAATTTTTCAATTAGAGCGCGGTAACCAGTAAGGTTATGTTTTTGCAAATAAACTAACAAACGCTTACGCTGACCCACTAATTGCATTAACCCTCTTTGAGTAGAATGATCTTTGTGGTTCTCTTTTAAATGTCCAGAGATGTGCGCAATACGCTCAGTTAATAAGGCAACTTGTCCTTCAATCGAACCTGTGTTGGTTGCTTTTCCGCCAAACTCAGCAAAAATGCCTGCTTTTTTTTCTTTTGTTAATGTAGCCATTGTAAAACTTCTTTTTTTGTAGTTAACGATTAACTACGATTTTATTTTTTTATTTCGGCTGCGAAGATACGTGGAAAAGGCGTAAATCAATCAAAAATTTCAACGTTTTTTGGATATTTAGCACGATTGAAAATGAATAGGTTATCTGATAACAGGGCGGTGTAACTGATAGAAAGGACCTTAACATCGGTGATATTGTTACTTTTATCTAATATAGAAGCATTGGATAAGGCCGATTTAAGCCTATCTATAATCAAGATCACTTTTTGAAAACTCTTTCTTTTATCAATGGGGTATAATTCAATAGTTGCCTTATTTGCATTTTGACTTAATAAGCTGAAATTGAAGTCTTTATCGTAGCTACCTGATAATAATTTTTGTGGACTTAGGGTTTGATCTGACTCCCCCATGGCTGACTTAGATATGGAGTTTACACCATCAAAATTATAGATATTCAATCCATCACAAAGAATTTCCATTTTACCCTCATGTAAGAGGTATTTGTCCCCTTTCATCTTCAGATTGATGGACTTAGCCCCCATGGACTTACCCTTGTTATTTTTAGTACTAAGTTGAATATTGACTAATATACCTTTGGACTGCTTCACTTTTTGCCCTAATTGGTCAAGGATAACCTTGGCTTGTGGGTCCTTTTGGGCCATAGCAGAAAAAGAAATAAGGGCTATAAATAATAAAAATAAATATCTCAGTTGCAGCATTTGGTTGATTTTAAGCTTTTATATTAAAAGTTATCCGTTGGACAAAAATAGTCAATTGTTGTTTAATGAACAATCCAACGGGTATAGGTCCAATTTTAAGGGGTTATTTTATTGCGTTATAGGTTTTGTAGAAAATCATATAGCTCAGTATCCGTTTTATAAAGCACTTCCCTTGGCTTGCTGCCTTGGCTTGGCCCAACGATACCTGCCGACTCCAATTGATCCATTAAGCGCCCTGCCCTATTATAACCTAGTTTCATACGGCGTTGTATTAAGGAAGTAGATCCCATTTGTGCATTCACAATTAATTTAGCTGCATCCTCAAATAAAGGGTCCCGATCACCAGCATCAAAACCACTTGCATCCGTATCTTTATCATCGGTATATTCAGGTAATAAGAAGGCCTGCGGATATCCTTTTTGTTCTGCAATGAAATTACATACGCGGTCCACTTCTGGGGTATCCACAAATGCGCACTGTAAACGTGTAATTTCTCCATTGTAACTGACCAGCATATCTCCTTTACCAATTAACTGCTCTGCACCACCCGCATCTAAGATAGTACGGCTATCAATTTTACTAGATACTTTAAATGCAATACGCGCAGGGAAATTCGCTTTAATGGTACCTGTAATTATATTTACTGAAGGTCGTTGTGTTGCGATAATTAAATGGATACCCACTGCACGCGCTAACTGCGCCAAACGCGCAATTGGCATTTCGACTTCCTTACCCGCAGTCATAATTAAATCCGCAAACTCATCTACAACTAAAACAATGAATGGTAAATATTGATGCCCTTTTTCTGGATTTAATTTTCGTGCGGTGAACTTCTCGTTATACTCTTTGATATTTCTACAACCTGCTTCCTTTAATAAATCATAGCGATTATCCATTTCAATACACAATGCATTTAAGGTACTGATTACTTTTTTGGTATCCGTGATAATTGCATCTTCCTCGCCAGGTAGTTTTGCTAAAAAATGTTTTTCAATGACGCGGTACAAACTCAACTCTACTTTCTTAGGATCTACCAACACAAACTTTAATTGTGAAGGGTGTTTCTTATATAATAGAGAAACTAAAATTGCATTTAAACCCACCGACTTACCTTGACCTGTTGCCCCCGCCATTAATAAGTGCGGCATGCTTGCTAAATCCACAATGAAATTTTCATTGTCAATTTTTTTACCGATCGCTATCGGAAGCGAGTATTGACTGGTTTGGAATTTCTCACTCGCCAATAATGTTTTCATGCTCACCACGGACTTGCGAATATTGGGCACTTCAATACCAATGGTTCCTTTCCCAGGAATAGGTGCAATAATACGAATTCCTAATGCAGCTAAACTTAATGCAATATCATCCTCTAAATTTTTAATACGGCTAATACGAACACCAGGCGCAGGTACAATTTCATACAAAGTCACCGTAGGTCCTACGGTAGCAGCAATACGTTGTATTGAAATATCGTAATTTTTTAAAGTAGCAATAATTTGATTTTTGTGCGTTTCCAATTCCTCTGGATCCTGTACAATTTTTTCACTGCCATGCGTCTCTAATAAATTTATATTAGGGTACTTGTAATTTTTTAAATCAAGGGTTGCATCATACTTGGTCGCTAAACTACCAATAGCAGCGGCAGGAATGACCGCTTCTTCGGCACCTTCTTTTATTTCTAAATCCAAATCCTCTAATAACTCCCCATCAAAATTCGCAATATTCTTTTTTGTGGGAACCACTTCAACAATGGGTGCCATTTCCGGAACTTCTTCCTCTTCAATTAAAGTAGGTTCCAGTTCGGAGATGTTTGTATTTTCCTCTTCTTCTAAGGACAACTCATCAATGAAAAGCTTTCCGCCATCAGGAACCTCAGTAGGAATTAAATTGCCATCTGCATCTTTATTTTCCTTTAACTTATTCCCCCCGGCATTTTGCAAGGCTGCGGCTTGATTTAAATCCCATTCTTGTTTAACCGCTTCCTCGTTGTCTTCACTAATAAATACTTCTTCTTTTTTCTTTGGAAGTAAAAAACTTACATTAGGCACATGAAAGCTTGGATTAAACCGCCAAATAAAATAGCTAAATCCAGCAACGAATAAAATGGCGCCAGTGCCAAAACTACCCACCCACTTAATTAACCAACTACTACTATATTCTCCCAATGCGCCGCCCCATGAAAATGCAGCTTGTGCAGACACAAATGCAAAACAGGTACTTAAAACCAATAGGCCAATGATTACATAGCGCACATTACGCCATAAACTAAAAATTGGTTTTGTAAAAAATAAGTTGACGCCCAATACAAAAAAGAAAGTGCAAAATAAATAGGCCGCTACCCCAAACCCATTAAACATGATTTGGTAGGCAATAAAAGCGCCTAGATAACCTAATAAATTATTGACCTTAACATCATTCGTTGAAAATAACTTTGTGCGCCATAACTGGACCATATCTTGGTCCTCCTGCCAGGTAAATAAATAGGAAGTAAATGCGACAAATAGAAATAGGGCAATAAGCAAACAAATGGCGCCCACTATTTTTGAAGTTCGCTCATCCTTTACTACTTCTGTAACGGTAACGGAGGCTTCCTTATCTGGATTTAAGATTGGGGAATTAACGTTGGGTTCTTTTTTGCTTTTAAGCGTATTTGCCATGATAACAAATATAAGTTATCTGTATAGGACGAAAAAGGAATTTGAAAAAATGTGTAAAATTGGAAATAGCAGTGCCTACTTATCCACTTTTTTTAGGTAAACGACCCACAACCAAAAGCACCAGCCTAGTATAAAACACAAACCGCCTAAAGGTGTGATGGGCCCTATAAAGCGAATCAAAGGATGATTTGTTGCAGAAAGCAAAGTCAAAATGTACAAGGAACCGCTAAACAATAAAGTACCTGCGATAAAAAAATGAGCAGCCCATCCAATCCATTTTTGTTCCTTTATGCTAAGATGCTGATGATGGCAATAAATAGCTAAAGTAATCAATGCCATTGCATGCATGAATTGATACCTAACCCCTGTTTCAAATATTTGTAATTTATCCTCACGCACCATCGACTTTAAAGCATGCGCACCAAATGCCCCTAGTAAAACAGACAAAGCAGCAAAAATTAATCCCAAAATCAATATTTTACGATGCATGTTTTAATATTATTTTTTTCAATTCTGATTCTGTGATTTGATCTGATGTTAATCGATAATTAGCCTGTTGATAAAACGAAAATCGATTTACTAATTGTTCTTCTAAAAATGTTGCAATTTGCTGTTCATTTAATGTTGCTATCAATGGGCGATGTTCTTTTTCCTTAATTAATCGTTGCACCAAAACATCCACGGATTCATCCAACCAAATAACGATACCCTCTTTTTTCATCCACTGCATATTTTCATTAAAACAGGGCGTACCTCCACCTGTTGCTAAAACATACTTTTTCTTTTCCTTGAACCACTTTAATAGTTTCGTCTCTGTTTTTCTAAAATACTCCTCCCCATCTTCCGCAAATAATTCTGCGATAGTTTTTTCCTCATTCATTTCAATCAATGCATCCAAATCATACCCTGCTGACTTAATCCATTTGGACATTTTTTTAGACCAATACGATTTTCCTGAACCCATCAACCCAATTAAAAAAATCTTCTCTGCCGCCATCTTTACTTTTTATAAATTATTTAAATGCATTAAAACCTGTAATGTCCATTCCAGTAATTAACAAATGAATGTCATGGGTGCCCTCATAAGTAATCACACTCTCTAAATTCATCATATGTCGCATGATTGAAAATTCACCAGTAATACCCATGCCTCCTAAAACCTGTCTTGCATCTCGCACAATATTCACAGCCATCTCACAACTGTTTCGCTTGGCCATACTTATTTGTTGCGGTGTTGCACGACCTTCATTCATTAATACACCAATGCGCCAAACCATAAGTTGGGCCTTGGTGATTTCCGTAATCATTTCCGCTAATTTTTTTTGTTGCAACTGAAAAGCACCAATAGGTTTTCCAAATTGAATACGTTCCTGACTATATTTTAGTGCGGTGAAATAACAATCCATCGCAGCCCCTAATGCGCCCCAAGCAATCCCATAGCGTGCTTTAGTTAAACAACTTAAAGGCCCTTTTAGGCCTTTGATATTCGGAAGTATATTTTGTTTCGGCACACGCACATTGTCAAAGACCAATTCACCAGTGGCACTTGCACGCAAACTCCATTTGTCATGAATAGTGGGTGTGGTAAAACCAGCCATTCCACGCTCCACAATCAATCCCACAATTTCACCTTGTTCGTCCTTAGCCCATACCACTGCAATATCTGCAAGTGGCGAATTGCTAATCCACATCTTTGCACCATTCAAAATAACATGATCCCCATCTTCTTTAATATTGGTAATCATACTTAATGGATCAGAACCATAATCGGGCTCTGTTAAGCCAAAGCAGCCCAACCATTCACCGGTCGCTAATTTTGGTAAATATTTTTTCTTTTGCGCTTCATCTCCATATGCAAAAATGGGATACATCACTAAGGAACCTTGCACACTTGCCACACTTCGCACCCCACTATCTCCTCGCTCTAATTCTTGCATCATTAAACCATAACTGATATAATCCAATCCACCACCCCCATATTCCGTTGGAATGGTTGGACCAAAACAGCCAAGTGCACCTAATTGTTTTACAATTTGAACAGGGAACGCAGCTCGTTGTGCATAGTCCTCAATGATGGGTGAAATTTCTTTTTTGACATAATCACGGACAGCCTTTCTGACCATGCGTTGTTCTTCATTTAACAACGCATCCAATTGCAAATAATCAGGAGATTCAAATAAATCGGCGCGTACTGCCATGATTAATAATTTACTAAGTGATTCTGTTTTGTAAAGTTAATTTAAACTAACTATTGCGCAGTTAATAAGGTCTTCATTTCGTTGGCATATTGATGAGCGGCAATGGCTGCTTTTTCCGCAAAGTCACTTTCATTACTTGCAAAAATAACAGCCCTACTTGCATTCACTAACAAACCCACCGAATCATTGATTCCAAATTTTGTCACATCAGCCAAGCTACCGCCTTGCGCGCCAACACCTGGCACGAGTAAAAAATGATTTGGAATTATTTTTCTAATACTTTCTAAATCAGATGCCTTTGTTGCGCCCACCACAAACATCATTTGTTCAGGAGTGCCCCAACTGGATACTTGTTCCAAAACTGATTCATATAAAAATTGTCCGTTGGCTAATTTTTGTTGCTGAAAATTTTGACTTCCAGCGTTTGAGGTTAACCCCAACACAATGGTGAACTTATTGGTATAGGCTAAAAAAGGATCCACACTATCACGTCCCATATAAGGCGCTACTGTAATCGCATCAAAAGGTAAAACTTCAAAAAATGTTTTTGCATATTGTGCAGAGGTATTTCCAATATCCCCTCTTTTGGCATCGGCAATAGTGAAATGTGTTTTTGGAATATGTGCCAAGCTTTCCTCCATGGCTTCCCAACCCTTCACCCCCTGTGATTCATAAAAGGCAGTATTAATTTTATACCCAACACAATAAGGTGCAGTTGCATCAATAATAGCTTTGTTAAAAGCAATGATTCCCTTTTCATTTTTAGGTAATCCTGCAGGTAATTTTTCAATATCCGTATCTAACCCAACACATAAATATGAATTTTTTAATTTTATCTGTGCTACCAATTCCTTTTTAGTCATAAGTTTAGTTTAATCTATTAGTTGCTTAATTCATTTTTACAAAAACTTGATAGCCCCATGCCGGTAATTCGAGATGTTTAATATTATTAAAACTTTTACCTGAAAAAAGTTCTTTATAATTATTTACTTGCCCATTTAATTCCAAATCAACCACCTGATCTTTATTGGATAAATTCAATACGACCACTACTTTTTCATTTTCAAATTCACGTTGGTAAGCCATAATCGCTTTTGGATTATTTACAGCCAACCTTTTAAATTGCGCCTGTTCACCGAATACTTTGTTGGTATTTCTTAATTGTAATAAAGCAGTGTAAAATGGAGCACGTTCGTATTTATTAAATTGAATGGGGTCTTTTTCAAAAAATTGAATCGCCCTTAATACGGGTTCCTCCTGCCCACTATAAATAAGCGGCATGGTGCGATTATAAGTAAGTGCTAACACTGCAAAAGGTGCATGCACTTTACCTGGCATCGTTTCATAGTCCGCTTTGTTCCATGAATTCTCATCATGATTACTTGTAAAATATAATCGCCAAGCTCCTTTCATAAAGCTGGTATCAATCGTATTAAAAATAGTATCTAGATAGGTGACGTCCTTCTTACCTGCAGCCACTTCCTTGACCACATTATATTCTCTCCAAGTATAAGTAGCATCAAAACCTGCATTGTGTAATGGAGCATCATCCGCTTCCGCTAAAAAGAATAATGGCCTGATTGATTTTAAATCGGTTAAGCACCTAGTCCAAAAAGTGTTGGGGACACCCCAAGCAACATCTACCCTGAAGCCATCAATTTTTGTTTTATTCACCCAAAACTTCATAGTGTTGATCATGCTATCCTGCATCTCCCTATTTTCAAAATTCAATTCACGTGTATCAGACCAATCAGCGGTGAAAGTGGGCTTGCCCTTACTATCTTTTTCATAAAAATCAGGATGGGTTGTTAGCCATGGATGATCGGCACCGCTATGATTAGGTACATAATCAATGATCACTTTCATCCCTAATGTATGCGCTTGCTTGATCAAATTATTAAAATCATTCATGGTTCCAAATTCCGGATTCACTGATGTGTAATCTGCAACAGCATAATAGGAACCCAAAGTGCCTTTGCGTCCAAAAATAGAAATAGGCTGAATAGGCATTAACCAAAGTGTTTGCACCCCCATCTTTTTTAATCTTGGAATATGTTTTGCAAATGCATTAAATGTTCCTTCAGGGGTATATTGGCGAATATTGACTTCATAAATATTACCTTGTTGCATAAATGGAGGATGCTTTTGCTGGGCAAATGATGGTAGTACAAAAAACACTGCGGCTAACAAAAATATTTTTTTCATACGCTTCCTTCTTTTATTATATTCAAAATTAATATAAACCCCTCAAGATGCCAATTAAACAAGTTAATCCGCCCTTAAATTTTACATAATTGACTTACCTTTGGATATGACTAAAAAGCTGTTCACCTTACTTTTTGCTAGTTTATGCCTTTTGAGTTGCCAGCAACAACCAGATTTTGAAATAGCAAGCAGCCCCTTGGATGGAGGTCGCTATTTTATTGAGAGCTGTTTGCAAGGTGAATTTAAGAAAGCAAAATTTTACCTCATTTCCGATAGCACGAACCAAGGTCATTTTGAACAAATTTCTAAAAACTATTACGCACTTGACAAGGAAGGCAGGCAACAACTTAGACAAGCTTCCATACAGATCAACGAAATTAGTGCGATTGACAGTTCAAATTCAGTAATAAACTACCAAAATTCCTTTGAAAAAGTAGTGCGCAAATTAAAAGTGGTACAAACCAATGAAGGCTGGAAAGTGGATCTTAAATATACCTATACCCCAGAACTTTAAACAAGTATCACCCTATTGCAATTGACATATAATTTCATTTAAGAATTTTTGTATATTTGCAAAACATAACAATTACACAAAAAATAAAATAAGTATGGAAGCGCAAAAAAATACCAAAAAATATTGGATCTATTTCTCTGTTTGGTTAATCATCTTGGTTGCATTAATCATTTTTAAAAGAGAATTTTTCTGGTTAGCCCTTCCAGGTACCTTAACTTATTTTGCAAAAGGAATGGATTTATTTTAATTGGATTTTTGTAAAAATTTTTATACCAAAAAGGGTCCCGATGCATCGGGACCCTTTTTATTTTTCAGCAATTCTAAATTTCTTATTTCAACAATGACAAAGCCGCAGCTGCAAAACTAAAATTTTCAGGCTGATGATGATGAATAGGCTTCGTCACTTTGGATTCACCCAAACGAACCACAATTGCATTTTTATCTCTTATAATATAAACATATTGCCCAAACAAACCATTTTGAGCGACCACTTCATGCCCTTGTTCCTTAAATATCCAATATTGATAGCCGTAAAAATCAACTGGCTTGCCATCTTCATAAGGATCCTTTAAATAGGAAGCAGGTGTGGTTGCAGCCTTAATATAACTTTCAGAAACAATTTGTTTGCCATTCCATTGTCCATTATTCAATACCAACTGACCAAATCTTGCATAGTCATGCGCTACCCCATTAAAACAACAAAACGCTTTTTCATGTTTTTCGTTTCCGTCTAATAACCACAATGCATCTGCTTCTGCACCCATCGGTTTCATAAATCTTTCCGAAACTAATTCTGAAATATTTTGACCAAATACTTTTTCGACAATAAATCCAAGCACTTGTGTGTCAGCACTTCGATAATTCCAATTGACACCAGCCGGCTCCTTTGCTTTTAACTGGCTTATTAAATAGCCCTCATCGTCCCCATAGTAGGCAGATGCATTTAAACTAAAATAGCTTTTATCAAATTCGCGATAATTGGTGCCTGAACTCATCGTTAATAAATCCTTGATGCGTACTTTATCCAAACCCTCATTTTTAAAATGCGGTACATAATTACCGACAGGCTCATCCAATGATTTAATCTTTCCTTCGTCTAGGGCAATACCAATTAATAAAGAGATAATGCTTTTCGCAGCCGAAAAAGAGCCACTTAATGTTTTAGGTGTATATCCATCCCAATATTTTTCATATAACAACTTCCCGTTTTGAATGACAATAAATGCATGGGTATCATTTGAATCAATCACAGCCATTAAAGAATCCGGAATTACCCCTTTATTGTAGTTGGAGTCCAATGGCCAATATTGAGGTGCCCCTCCACTTGCAACCAAACGCGTAGGATGTGTTTTATAGTCATGGATAGTATGTTTACCCCAGATTGCGAAGTTTTTTAAATGTGAAAACTGAGGTGTAAAAGATAATCCCCCCAACACGACAAGGACGACTAGCATGAAAATTATAATTCTTTTTAACATAGCTTCATAAAGTTTAATTTAATTTGCATCCGGATCAAACCGAATGAATGATTAGTTGTTATATAATAACAACCATTTGGTTACGTAAAATTAAATAAAATAAATAGTACTTCATGCTTTCCAACCAATTTCAAGAAATAATTGATCGTCGCCGTTCAAACCGAAAATTTGACCCATTAGTGGAAGTACCTGACGATGTCATCAAACGAAGTTTGGAAAGAGCGATACTATCCCCGAATAGTAGCAATATGCAATTATGGGAGTTTTATTGGATCAAGAATAAGGAAGAGAGAGAAAAGTACACTGCTTTGTGCCTTGGACAATCTGCCGCTAAAACTGCCAAACAAATCGTGGTATTTGTCACAAGAAAAGATTTATGGCCCCAACGTGCTAAATGGAATTACAATAGATTAAAAGATGCCATCAAAGGCGAACCAAATAAATTAGAAAAAAGAGGATTAGATTATTATGGAAAATTAATGCCTTTAGCCTACCGCAGTGATATTTTTGGATTTTTCGCTTTCATTCGTCGGTGTATGAGTTTTTTTATGGGATTAAAAAAACCATTCATTCGCTTTGGCGGAAAAGCAGATCAAAGAATCACCGTGCATAAATCATGCGCATTAGCTGCACAGACATTTATGCTTTCCATTGCAGCAGAAGGTTTTGAATGCTGCCCAATGGAAGGATTTGATCAAGTACGCGTAAAAAAACAATTGAATCTGCCCAGCGGTGCTGAAATTAATATGATCATCGGTGTGGGTAAAGGAACGAATGATGGCGTTTGGGGCCCACGTTTCAGAATACCTTACGAAGAAGTAGTATTTGAAAGATAATTTGTAGCAAAGAAATCGCTTATCCAATACAAAAAAGAGTAACTACATTTAGTTACTCTTTTTTATAATAACATAAATAAATTTTACAACTAACTATTGCATTTAATCTATTTTGCAGGGGTGATCACGATGTTGCGATATTCAATAACGCCATGGTCACCCTGCATCATAATGGGACCTGGCTCCCCCTCTCGACTATCCAATGCACCGCCAGTAATTCCTGGAATGATTTGATTTTGAATAATTATTTTACCATTTGCAATCACTGTTACAATGCGACCCACCAATGTAATATCAAAGGATTGCCAAACACCTGGTTCCTTTGCCACCATTTCCAATGGATCAATAAAACCATATAAACCACCTAAATGAATATTGGTGGCTTCCATACCCTTGCTATCTTCTACTTGCACTTCATAACGCCCCCTTAAGTAAACACCACTATTGCTTTCCTTGGGATAACGAAATTCAATATGTAATTTAAAATCATTAAAAGTTTGAGTGGTTCTAATATTTGATCCTGGACGCGGACTTCTTAAAATTCCATTCTCCACCACCCATTGATTATCTTTACCTAATGCTTGCCAACCATCTAAATTTTTTCCATTAAATAATTGAATTGGTTTTCCCCAAACAGGTGCCTTGTCTCTTTTTAAACTTGGTGCAGGCACACCTACCCAAGTAAGGGTTTGTCCTCTTGGGGTAATCATGGTGCCAGATAATTTTCCGTCTTTTAAAACGCCTTCCACAATTAAATCTTTGTCGCTCACTTCCCATTGTCCAGGAATATGGAAAGAAACTTTATTGTCTTTAAAAATAACTTCAGATATCGGACGTGCACTTCCACCATCTGCTACAAAATGACCCGTTAATGTTTGAATACCCGACAAGCGCACTTCCAACCAGGAGGCAGCTAAACGGTCTCCTAAATCAACCGTCAAATCCCATCTACCTTCAATGGGTTGTCGCTTTGGTGTTTCCCCGGAAGCGAATAAATTTATACTTCCAACTAGTAAGAATATAAAAATGAAAATGGATTTAAATTTGGATATCATTTTGAATAGTATTTTATTTTTAGTTAGTTGCGATTAACTTTATGAAGTTTGAATTTACAAAATATTACAATATGAAAATCAAAAAAAGGTGAACTGCCCTATATATGATGATGTATCATATCCATTGGGCTTTTGTCCATAAAAATGATTAATTTCAAAATAGCTACCCTACAAATACACAATAGTTATAAATAATCACAACCTACCTAAAATGAAAAAGCAAGTCAGCCTTCTTGTTTATATACTCTTTGGCTTAACGATGATTACTGCAAATGCGCAGATAAAAATTTACGTTTCAAATAAAGGGAATGACCATGCCACCGGTGATATCAATCATCCAGTGGCTAGCTTTGAACGCGCACAAAATATTGCACAAAAAAGCAAACCAAATGTTTCTGTGCAAGTCATATTTAAAAATGGTACTTATTATTTACCGAATACCATTCATTTTACGCAAAAAGACAATAAAATTGCTAAGGCTTCCATCACCTACTGTGCCGAAAATGAAGGGGGCGCAATAATTAGTGGTGGCGCGCAATTAAAAGTGAAATGGGCTTTATATAAAAATGGAATTTACGTAACCGATGTTTTACCAGGTACTAAAATTGATCAATTATACATTAACGGGGAAAGACAACCCATGGCAAGATATCCAAATGCACAACTTGGTAAAAACGTATTTGAAAGTTGGGATTTAAGTCACAATGCCATATTTGATTCACTGGCCGATGTATTATTACCTTCTCGAATTGCAAAATGGAATCATCCTGAAGGCGGCTATATTCATGCAATGCATGAATATTTGTGGGGCGATATGCATTGGCTGATAAAAGGAAAAGATAAAAATAATACACTCCTCATGGAAGGCGGATGGCAAAATAATCGCCCATCCAAAATGCATCCCGTATTTAGAATGGTTGAAAATATTTTTGAGGAATTAGATGCGCCTGGCGAGTGGTATTTGAATGAAGCATCAAATAAACTTTATTATTTCCCAAAGAATAAAAATATTAATGATGCAAAAGTAGAAATTGTACGATTACCACATTTGATTGAAATCAATGGAAGCATTGAAAACCCGGTAACAAATATTAATATCAAAGGATTTGTATTTAGACACACGGCGCGCACTTTTATGGAAAACAAGGATCCCTTATTACGTTCAGACTGGACCATCTATAGAGGCGGCGCCATTGTTTTTACAGGAGCTGAAAATTGTGAAATCAGCAACTGTGAATTTGACCAAGTAGGCGGCAATACCATCCTTGTTAATCATTATAATAAAAATATAAATATTAAAAGTTGTTATATACACAATAGTGGTGCTAGTGGTATTGTATTTGTGGGTGATACTTTGGCCGTTCGCAATAGAAAAATTGGGTATGGACGTCAAAATTATGAAACACTTGATACCACCAAGGGGCCATTAAATAATAACTACCCTAGTAATTGCTTAGTGGAGGATTGTTTAATCACCATGACGGGAAGAGTTGAAAAACAAACTGCGCCCATACAAATTTCAATTGCGCATAAAATTCATGTAAATCATTGTTCTATTTATGATGTTCCAAGAGCAGGCATCAACATTAGTGAAGGTGCATTTGGTGGACATATTATTGAAAATTCGGACATATTTAATACAGTCCTTGAAACAGGAGATCACGGAAGTTTTAATTCCTGGGGTAGAGATAGGTACTGGAGTCCTAGTCAGCGCCTAGTGCACGAACAGGTGGCAAAAAATAACACCCTCCCCTTTTTGGATATGCTTGATAAAAATATCATACGTCATAACCGCTGGAGATGTGACCATGGTTGGGATATTGACTTAGATGATGGCTCAAGTCAATATGAAGTTTATAATAATTTATTATTAAATGGGGGTTTAAAATTTAGAGAAGGTTATCAAAGAACAGCCACTAATAATATTATCGTCAACAATAGCTTTCATCCACATGTTTGGTACAAAGAAAGTGGTGATATTTTTACAAAAAATATATTGTTTGGTACTTATAAGGAGATATTAATGAATAACACCATTGGAGAAAATAAAAAATGGGGAAAATTAATTGATGCTAACTTTTTTATGGGCGACACCTCCAACAATCATTTGTTTATGAATAATGGATGTGATTCAAATTCAATCATGGGCGACCCGGAATTTAAAAATCCAATAATAGGCGATTTTACAGTTTTAAACAAAGCTGCTTTATCGAAATTAGGCTTTGTCAATTTTGACATGACCCATTTTGGTGTTAACAATCAAAAATTAAAACGAATTGCTAAAATTCCAACATTCCCCATATTACTTAATAAAGTAAATAAAACAAAAGCAATCGCTGCCTTATGGATGGGCACCAAAATTACGGAGCCCAAGGATGAATCCATGTCCGCATTTGGGGTTGGATTTGAAGTATCCGGCGTTGCTTTAGGTGAAATTAAAAATGAAAGCCCCCTTGATCAAATTGGATTTAAAACAGGGGATTTAATCATTGGAATGAATGGTGAAAAAACAAATTCAATTAATAAATTAATGTCGCTAGTAATATCAAGCGCTAATAATATCCAAAAACACAACTTCATTATTATTCGCGCACAACAGAAAATAAATATATATTATACGGGCAAAATAGATGCGAAAATTAGCATTGAATAAAGTATGTGAAAGTGATTAAGGCCCTATTTAAAGACTTTTATTGCTATTTATACCCGAATTGGTTATCGAATGCCCTATCTATCTAAAAAAAGCTATTTTTGCCAAGTATTTGGATAACAGTTATGCTAATTAAATTTTTCGAGAATGATTAACGGTAAAAAAGTGGTGGTGGTTATGCCTGCCTATAATGCAGAAAAAACATTAGAGCAAACTTATAATGAAATCCCATTTGATATTGTAGATGATGTTATTTTAGTCAACGACGCAAGTAAGGATCATACCGTTATTGAGGCGGAGCGTTTGGGTATTAAGCATATCATTACCCATACCCAAAATAAAGGGTATGGCGGTAACCAGAAATCATGTTACAATAAAGCACTTGAATTAAATGCAGATATCGTAGTCATGTTGCACCCCGACTACCAATATACCCCTAAACTAATTTTAGCAATGAGTAGCATCATTGCGAATGACTTATATCCTGTTGTTTTTGGATCGAGAATTTTAGGAAAAGGTGCATTAAAAGGTGGCATGCCGATGTATAAATTTATTGCCAATCGTATATTGACTTTGACGCAAAATATTTTAATGAACCAAAAGTTAAGCGAATATCACACAGGTTACCGTTCATTTAGCAAAGAAGTGTTGTTAAAAGTGAATTACGAAGCAAACAATGATGATTTTGTATTTGACAATGAAATGATTGCGCAAATTTTTGATGCAGGATTTGACATTGGCGAAGTCACCTGCCCTACCAAATATTTTGACGACGCCTCCTCCATTAATCTTAAACGCAGTATTCAATATGGCATTGGTGTACTTGGTGTTTCCTTTGGCTATTTTTTCAAGCAATTAGGTTTATATAATTCCCCAATCTACAAACACAAGCACTAGTTTTCTACCTAATTACTTTGGAAGGCGTTTGTAAAAGGCAAACCCATTTTTTTCGTATAGCTGATTCAATTCTGGCAGGGAATCTAAGATTTGCTTATTTTGAATCTTAATTGAAAAATAAGCTGGCTTATCAATATTACCATACAATACCCATTGACTAAAATTAAGCTCCTTTTGTTTTGTGGTTAGTGTATCTGGCTGCAAACTTCCGCCCGCTAATACACTGTCAATTTTAATTCTTTGCGCCCCATTATACGCCTGTTTTTTGGAATAAAAATATTGCGCATAACTTCGATAGCCCACCGTTTCAACATAACAGTCCTCCCCTTGCCTTTTTTCAAAAAATTCAATATTAGCGCGCTGGCTTATAGCTTCAATTTTTGGCACAATAATGATTGAAGTATACCAACAACTTACCGTCACACTTAAAAAAAGCAAACTTGTTTTTAAATTATTTTGCTTACTAATTAAGTAAAACAAAACACCTAATAATAAAACAATCCCTCCGATACCATCGATCCAATGCCATTGTACCTCCGCTTGTAAATTGGCGCGCGCAAATGGATCCTCTAGTAAATGAACCCAAGCTGCCTTATTGATGAGTGCAAATGGTATTGTAATTAAAATCAAGGATAACAAAATTCCAATAACACCTATTAATAATTTGAATACAAGATGCATGCGCCTTACTTTGTTATTGAAAATGTCATATAGATACATACTTGCAATCGCAGTTAAAGGAAACCAGCAAAGTGAGGAATAGTGAACAATTTTTGTTTTTACTATTGAAAATAGCAATAAGGTAACCCAAAATAAAACCACCATCCATTGCTTGAATATTTTTTGTTCCTTTCGTTCAACTTGAACAAACATCCCTTTCATAAAAAATACAGATGCTGGAAAACAACCCAATAACAAAACCCACCAATGGTAAAAAAACGGCTCACCGTGATCTGCATCACTGGTGCTAAAAATGGCTATTTGTCGCTGCAAAAATTCAATTAAAAAACTGGGGCCATTTTGAATTAAATCAACACCAAACCATCCAAAGCATACCATCAATGTGGTTGCAAATACGATCATGAATTCTTTTCCATTAATAAAAAAGTGAAAACGATGCAACACTACGATCACCAAATAGGTTAATAGCGCAATTAAAATAGCCACAGGCCCTTTTGTTAATACCGCCAACCCTAAAAATAAACCAGTTAAAGCCGCCTGCTTAAGGCGATTCACTTGAACGGATGTTGTTAATGAATAGAAATGATAGATCGCTAAAAAAATAAATAAATTAAACCAAGGATCAATAATGCCGCTTTTAAAATATAAGAAAGTAACAAAAGTGCCTAAATAAATCATGACCCAGATACGGGCAAAATTTTCATTGAAAATTTGCTTACCAATTCGAAATATAACCACCAAGGTTACAATACCACAAATGGCATTAGGGAAACGCGCGCTAAATTCATTAACACCGAAAACTTTCATACTCAAAACCTGCATCCAGAAAAAAAGTGGGGGCTTCTCCGTAAAACGGGTGAAATTAATTTGAACCGAAAAATAATCCCCCGAAGCAATCATCTCTCTTGCACTTTCTGCAAAATTGATTTCATCCCAATCGAACAAATGTACATTCCCTAAAAATGGAATAAACAAGATAGCTGCAACCAAAGCAATGCTAAATTCGTTTTTTAAAATATGTTTCATCATATGCGAACTGGGTTAAAACAAATAACTCCTGAATTCATAGTTAAAAATTCCAGGAGTTATTTGTAAATGTGGAGTCGAGGGGAGTCGAACCCCTGTCCAAACAATGTTACCATTGATCTTCTACATGCTTATTGTTTTATTACTTGTCGGTAAATAACAGGAAAAACACAAACCAATTATTCACTTAGCTGGATGGTACTTAAATAAAAGGCACAGCCTACTTTTATCGCATCCCGTTTTGTTTTGATTGGGCTGAGGAGCGGGTAACGGGCCTACCTTCTCGCTCGACCATAATGGAAGTTAATTCACTGAATTAAGCAGCCATGGCGTAATTTGCTTCGCCTTTTGATTGTTTGGTATTCAGATTAAAGTGCTAATTACCCAACGCACTGCATGCTTACCCCAACCGCTACGATTGCTGTCAAAACCATACGACCCCATTTCACTATTAAATGCGCAAATGATTATTTAAAGTGAACCTACAAAATTACCGCTTATTTAAACAATCTCCAAAAGTCCAATCCTAATGCATAAAACATAAGCCCAAACATGAGCACCATCCCTACTATTTGCGCATATTCCATGAATTTATCACTTGGTTTACGACCAGTAATCATTTCAAAAAGTATGAATAGCGCATGCCCTCCATCCAATGCTGGAATAGGAAGTACGTTCATAAAAGCCAAGATGATTGAAAAAATAGCAGTCAAGGTCCAAAATCTTTCCCAATCCCAACTGGATGGAAATGTATTTCCAATACTTATTAAGCTACCCAAGGAATCATTCGGATTTACTTTACCTGTGAAAATTTGCTTGATGCCTTGTACATAATTATCTAAAGTGGTAAAACATCTGCGTACCCCTTCAGGAAATGCATCTATAAAACCAAATTCTTTATGCACAGTTGTAAATAAAGCGTAAGGAAGTTTTACAAACAAACCTATTTGACCCGAACCATTGATTAATGTTTTTACCACTATAGTGTCTTCCCCTCTTTTCAACTGAACGATCACCAACGAATCTGCATATTTATTTTTCACCTCCAAAAATTCATACTGGTATTTAATGGAATTACCATTCATGGCCAATAAGGTATCTCCTTTTTGAAAACTACCCGATGTTACCACTGAAGTTTTTCCAACAGAATCTACCACCACTGGTATACGTGGAATTACAAAGGGTGCTGTTTTTTTAAATTTCGCAATGGAAGTAGCTAAATTATTAGGTATCGCTAAACTTACCACCGTATCATTTCTTTTAACTTCTAATGTTTTAGGATTAGTTAAAATTAATTTTGCTTCTAGTGCGTCA
>Ga0315909_10002547_pt1 | contig 23232 bp, 19 predicted proteins | sample LakEriMetagenome_11_FD_203527 | JGI IMG/M metagenome (GOLD analysis project Ga0315909, IMG submission 203527) | Freshwater fungal communities from buoy surface, Lake Erie, Ohio, United States - Buoy 2 MA125 | ecosystem: Environmental > Aquatic > Freshwater > Lake | place: USA: Lake Erie, Ohio...
TAGCGCCAGCTGCAGTGCCGGGTAGCTAAATACGGAAGAGATAATCGCTGAAAGCATCTAAGCGAGAAACTCACCTCAAAACTAGTTCTTCCTATAGAGCCGTCGTAGACTACGACGTTGATAGGATGGGTGTGGAAGCGTGGTAACACGTTAAGCTTACCGTTACTAATAGCTCAATTGGCTTGATTTATGCACTGAAAAAATTTTTAAAAAATCGAATAAACTTCGTTTGTTATAAATGAAAATTGGAACAAAGTACTTTCTGTATTAATAAAGTATATGTAAAAAAAAATATTAGATATCACCAAATTAATAATGTCATAAACTTTGCACAGCTTGTTGAAAGTAATTTGATCGTGTGTCTTGACATCAGTAAATTGTTTTTAAGTGTATCTTTTAAATTAATTTAAAAATTTTTTTTTGCAGAAACTTTTTTATTCTTTTTTTCACCATAAATTAATGAAATGGGCATTGAAAAGATTTATTAATAATTTTAGGATTAATTTAGAATTTGATAAAATTTTAATTTTATTTTTTTAAAATGTAGAACTAAATAACTAACGTCTTTATCTATAAAATTATTCATGTCTTTAGCAACTATTGAGTTTTTTTTAAATTCGTATAATTTTTAATTTGTTTATGAAATTTTTTATAGATGCTCTTTATAGCAAGATAAAAAAGGATTAAGTCAAATAATTATTTACAATCCTATTGTTAAATATATAATACTTGAATACAGAATAAACTTGAAATTTTTAATTGAAAAAAAAAGCAATTATTTTAGGTGCAGGACCATCGGGTTTAATAACTGCATGGCGACTTCTAGAAAAAGGTTGGAAAGTAAATATAATCGAAAAAAATAGTATACCAGGTGGGTTATGTAGGTCCTGGAATGAGAAGGGCTTTATTTTAGATACTGGGCCGCATATATTTCACACTCCACATGAGGATTTAAAAAAATTTTGGAAAAAAAATTTTAGTGATTTATTATTAGAGGGAAAATTTTATTGTAAAAATGTAAAAGGTGAAAATTTTGATAAATATTATGATTATCCTTTTTCAAAAGAAGCCTTAAATAATTTTGATAAAAAATTAAAAACACAAATAAAAAAAGAATTAAATTTTATAAAAAATTCAGAAAAAAGAAAAAACGCAAAAAATTATAAAGAATATATTGATGGCCTAATAGGCCCGACTTTAAGAAAAATGTTTTTTGAGAAGTATCCTAAAAAAGTATGGGGTATCGATACCAAAAATATGACCCCTGACTGGGCTCCTAATAGAATTAAATTTAGAGAAAAAATTCTACCTTTTTATCATGAGGAATATGCTGCTGTAGGAAAATATGGAACAGGATGTATCTATGATAGAATTAAAAAAAAAATTATTGAACTTGGAGGAAAAATCAAATTTAATGAAAGCGTTATTGGAATTTTATCAAAAGATAGCAATATAACACAAATAATTACAAACAAAAAAAAATACAATATTGAAGATGATGAAACAGTAATTTCAACCCTTCCTATAAGTCTTACCTCAAGACTATTAGGAAAAACTAGTAATCTTAAATTCCGTGGTGTATGTTCTGTATACATATTTTGTAATAAAAATTTTATTTTGCCACAAAATGTTCATTGGCTTTATTTTGATAGTGAAAAAATTATTTTTAATAGAATTACAGAAAATAAAAAACTTTCAAAGTTTGTTGCTCCAAAGAATAAATCTTTTTTAACTGCGGAAATAACATATACGCAAGGTGATAATTTTACAAAAAAGAATCCAAAAAATATTGTTAAAAAAGTTATAGAAAACTTACAAAGCATAAAACTTGTTGAAAAAAGAGATATTTTGGGATCTTCAGTTAATTATGAGCCATATGTTTATCCAGTGCAATTTTTAGACTATAAAAATGAAATTTCTAATATAAAAAGTTTTATTGAAAATTTTAATAATTTGTTTTCGCTTGGAGCTGGGGGCGAATTTAATTACGCAGATAGTCAAATCTTATTTCATAAGTCTTTTGATCTAGCAAATAATTTAGATAATAAATTTAATCAATTTTCAAATGAAAGAAAAAATGTATCAAGGGTGGACTTTAATAAAATTATTAAGATTGAAAATAAAGAAATCGGAGGCAATAATTTACCTTTTATTATAGCTGAAGCAGGACTAAATCATAATGGTAGTTTTCAAATAGCAAAAAAATTAATTGATAATGCAGTATTGAGTAAATGTGATGCAATTAAATTTCAGTCTTTTCAAAAAAATACAAGAGTATCAGAAAAAGTAAAAGCTGAAAAATATTCAGAAAAAATTATCGGAACAGAAGAAAGTATTCATCAGTTATTTGAGCGTCTTAGTCTTAATTTTAATACACAAAGAAAAATTTTTACCTATGCTAGAAAAAAAAAAATAATTATTTTTTCTACTCCTTTTGATTTTAAAAGTGCTAATTTTTTGGAAAAATTAGGTGTTGGAGCTTTTAAGATTGCATCCGCAGACTTAGTTAATTTGCCTCTAATAGAGCATGTTGCGAAAAAAAAAAAACCTATTATTATTTCAACAGGAATGTCCACTATTTCTGAGATTAATGATGCGGTTGAAACAGTTAGGTCAACAGGAAATAAAAATTTAGCTTTATTACACTGTAACTCATCATATCCATCGGCATATAATGAAGTAAATTTAAATTTTATGAAAAACTTGAAATTGTTATATCAGGTTCCAGTTGGATTTTCAGATCATACAATTGATTTATTAGCGTCAAAAACTGCAATCTCAATCGGGGCTAATATTATTGAGAGACATTTTACTTTGAGTAAAAAAATGGAAGGACCAGATCATTTACTTTCATCAGATAAAGAGGAGATGATAAGTATAGTAAAGTTTAAATCATATTTTAAAAAGTACAAGAAGTGGTATAAAAAACTGAATAAAAACGAAAAAGAAAAAACAAAAATAATTTTAGGAAACGGAATAAAAAAAATTCAACCCAATGAATACATTACGATAAATTCTCAAAAAAAAAGTTTATATGCAAAAAAATTAATAAAAAAAGGTGAAAGATTTTCTATGCAAAATGTAATTATAAAAGGACCAGCAGGCGGGTTATTGCCTAAGTATTTAGATATTATTTTAAATAGAAAATCTTTAATAAAATTAGAAAAAGATGAACCGATCAATTGGAATAGCTTCTAAAAAAATATTAATAGTTGGGTCCTCTAGTTTTTTAGGAAAAAATTTAGTTAAAAGTCTAAGTTTAAATAACTCCCTTATTTGTATTGATAAAAAAAAAAAAAAAAATTTTTTTAATAAAAATGTTATTTATTTCCAGTGTGATGTTAATAATTCTAAAAAATTAAAGAAAATTAAAGAAAAAATAAAAAAAAAAAATAAATTTATTGATATTATTATTAATTGCTTTGTTGAGCAAAATTTCTACACCTTCGAAAAACAATCCTATAAGAATTTCAATAGTTCTTTAAAAACAAATGTAGGTGGTATCTTTTTAGTTACAAAATTATTCTACCAATTACTAGCAAGATCCAACAATCCCCAGATCATTAATCTTGGTTCGATTTATGGCGTATTAAGTGGAGATCCTAATATTTACCCAAATAATAAAGTAACCAGCGATGTTTATGCTGCATCAAAGGGTGCGATAATTCAACTTACTAAATACTATGCCATTCATTTAAGTAAGTACAAAATTAGAGTAAATTGTATAAGTCCGGGTGGCATATTTAACTATCAAAATAAAGAATTTATAAAAAGATATATAAAAAAAGTTCCGATGAAAAGGATGGCTGATGTCCAAGAAATAGTTGAGGGCATAAAATTATTATTAAGCGAAAGGTGTAAATATATTAATGGTCATAACCTAATAATTGATGGAGGCTTTACCTCGTGGTAAGTCAAATTAATATTATAAAATCAAAGTATGATAATGCTAAAAAAATTTTAGTTCAAAATAACTTAAAATATTTGTGCGTAACGATTACAACTAATACCTCTAAGGATACTAAAAATTTATATTTTGCCCCTCTTAGACAAATAGAAAATATTTTAATTTTTGGTATAGTCGTTTATTCAACTGATCAATTAAAATATTTTAAAAATATATTTGACAATTCAACAAAAGCTATTTTTGTAGATACCGAAAAAAAAATTCCTTACAAAATAGGTGATAAGTTTAAAAAAAATTACATTACAAAACATAAAAATTTAAGTAATGAATTTATAGAATTTGGCAACCTATCAACAGTTATTAAATCTTTTATAAAAAAAATACCAATAATTGAGTTTAAGCCTAATGATTTAACAGTTGATCATGCTTGGCATGTAATAAGAAATTATTTTAAACTCTTAAGCAAAAAAAAAATCGCAATATTTGGCGCAGGTAATATTGGATTTAAGTTAGGACTTAAATTAGTCGAGTCAGGAGTTAACATTAGTCTATACAGAAGAAATATAGAAAAGTGCATGCATATTTCAAATACGATAAATCTTATAAAGCCTATATCTACTTTGGCTGAGTCGAGGTTTGCTCAATCTCCAATTTCAGCATGTTATAATTCAGATGCAATTATAGCTTGTGCAAATGAAAAATCAGTAATCAAAGAAGATTATCTAAAATCAATGAAGCCAAATGTACTTATAATTGATCTTGGAAAAGGTAATTTGGATAAAAAAGCAATAACTTACGCTAGAAAAAAAAAGATTCAGGTATTTAGATGCGATATTACAAACACATTAAATGCTTACGTTAAACAAAATTTATATAATCATTATTTTAAATCAAAAAATAAAGATTCTATTAACGGAATTAATATTGTATCAGGCGGATATTTTGGAGAAAAAGATAGTATAATTGTAAATAATTGTGACAATCCCAATGATATACTAGGTGTGTCAGATGGATTTGGAAATTTTAAAAAAAAAAAAAGTAAAAAAAATTTACTTAATATAAGAAAATTAATCAAATTTTTTTGATATAATCTTATAATGTTTAATAGAAAAAAAGTTATAGTAATTATACCGGCGAGGTCAGGCAGCAAAAGTATAAAAAATAAGAATATTATAAAAATTAAAGGCAAACCAATGATTGAGTATACTATTGAGTATGCAAAAAAATCAAAGATAGTAGATTGTATCGTTGTTTCAACGGATAGCCAAAAATATTTAAATAAAATTAAAAAATATAATCTTAAATATGAAATCTTGAGAAAAAAAAAATTATCAAAAGATTTAGTTCAGGACTTTCCGGTTATAAAAGATGCATTAACTAAAAGTGAAATTTTTTTTAAAACAAAATTTGACTATATAATTTTGTTGAGACCGACTTCACCCTTTAGAGAAAAAAATTTAATTGAAAAGTCATTAAAATTAATCGTAAATAACAAAAAAGCTAGCTCAGTAAGAGCCATGACTAAAGCCGAACAGCATCCATTTAGACAATGGAAATATCAGAATAACAGTATTTTTATTAAGTCTTTTTTTCCAAAAATAATAGAAGCATATAATTTACCAAGGCAAATGTTACCGGGGTCCTTTTTTCAGACTGGTGAAATTGAGACAATAAAAAGATCTACAATACTTAAAGGTTCTATTTCCGGAAGGTATATTTTGCCTCTATTTATTAAAAAAAAAAGCGTTGATGTCGATTATTTAGCAGATTTAAAAAAATTAAACAATAATGTTTAAAAAAAAAATTGTTTTTGGTTCTGCAAATTTATCAAGTGGATATGGTATAAAGAAAAGTAGTGGAATATCAATTGTTGAACTGAATAAAATTTATAAAATTTTAATTAAAAATAATATTAATTTAATTGATAGCGCTTTTTCTTATAGAGAATCTGAAAAAAAAATTTCTTTAAGTAAATTAAAAAGATTAAATATTTCGACAAAAATTTCCCTAAATATTTCTAAAAAATCACCCATTTCAATTTTGAATTTAGTTAGAAAATCATTAAAAAGATTAAAAAAAAATTTCTTTTATTCAATATATTTTCATAATTCAAAAGATCTTTTAAGTTCAAATGGTAAAAATTTTTATAAAGAGATAATTGAATTAAAAAAAAAAAAATTAACAAAAAAAATTGGAGTTTCGGTCTACTCTCCTGAAGAACTTGAAAAATTACTAAAAATATATTATTTTGATATAGTACAAATTCCAATAAATGTTTTTGATCGTCGATTTATAAAAAATAAATATTTATACAAAATTAAAAGAAAGGGGATTGAAATACATGCCAGATCAGTTTTTTTGCAGGGAATTTTGTTATTAGATAATAAATTTTTGCCGAAGTATTTTAAAAAATGGTCAAAAATTTTCCAAAAATGGGATGAGTGGAATATTAATAATCACCAAAGTAAAATTTTAACTTGTATAAATTTTATCAAAAGAATTAAATGTTTAGATAAAATTGTAATAGGTGTATCAAATTGGCAACAGCTTAAGGAAATAATAGAATTAAGTACATCAAGAAAAATAAAATATCCAAAAAAGATATTTTCAAACTCAAAGTGTCTAATAGATCCTAGAAGATGGTACTTGCATGTGTTTTATTTTCAATTTTTTAATAATTTATTTGTTTTTTATTAATTCTCAATAGATTGAAACGTCGCTCTTATGCTAATAATTAATTGAAAATTTTAAATATAAAAATTTATTATTTTAAAGAAATGATTAAAATTGATAATTATCTTCATCTTAATCACAAGCAAATAATAAATATTTTAAAATTCTAGCTCATGACAATAAAATTATTTATCCAAAATGTTAAAATCAAAGAGTTATATCAAAATTAGAAACTTTAAAAATATTCTAAAGTGGGTAAATTATTTTGTATTCTAACTACAAAAAGTATCCTAGAAAAAAATTAATAATTAATTTAATGCAAGAAGAAGTAGTAGAATATAAAATTTAATAAATAATTTAATAACGATTAATGACTAATGATAAAATTATAGAAATTCCTAATAAAAAAAAGAAATTTTTAATAACACATTTCCATAAATTAAATTATCCAAATGGTTCTTATTTAGTTTTTATAGATGAGTTTTTATTTAATTTATATACCAAACATGAAAAGAAGATTTATATATGTTCTTACGTTCATAATATTGGTGATGTAATTAAAATACGAAATTCTACTAATAGTATTGTAAAAAAAAAATTATATATTTATAGAAAAAAAATCCGTGAGTTACTAAATTATTATCATAAAAATAACAACTCCGAAAAATATTGGGGGCTAATAATCGATAAATTTTTAATTATATTATTAAAGTCAATTATCAAAGAAATAAAATTATATGAAAATATTAAAATAAATGATTTCCATAAAATTGATGTTAGCGTAAAACAAAAATTCTTTAATGATATAGAAACTTTAGAGAGTTATGTGCATTCTGATGATTTCAGAAACTTATTAAGTTCTTTAGTTTTAAAAGAGATAAACAAAAACTTTGTTAAATTCAAATACATAAGTATTAATAGAGATTTAGATGAAAATATAATTAATAAGTACCCATTTTTTGTAAAATTTTCTATAAAGTTATATATATTTCTTTTTAAGCCAATTTTAATAATTAATGGTCATATAGGTCTCATTAATACCCTAAAATTCTTTCTCAGAAGTTTTGGTAAAATAATTAATGTTCCAGAAAAATTATTTTTTGACAAATTATATAATAATAATTTTTTAGATTTAGGTTTTAGAAAAAATATTAAAATTAATAAGAATAAGAAAAATACTGTTGACATAATATTTAACAAAATTGTCTATAACCTTCTGCCTAAAAATTATTTGGAAAATTTTAACTTAATAAAAAGAGATATTATAAAAATTTCAAAAAAGGTTAAAGTGATTGGAACAGGTAATTGTCATTATTTCAGTGATCATTTTAATATTTTAGCATCTGAGATTTTAAAAAGTAAAAAAGGTAAATTTGTAATTTTTCAACACGGTGGAGCAATATCTAAGACAAAAGATATTGCATTAGAATACTTAGATCAAAAATACGCATCAAAAAAATATTATTTTGATAACAAAGAGGGCCTCGGCATGCATTTTTTTAGAGGGAAGAAAATTTCACCAGAAGAAATAAAAAATAGAAATGATATTTTAATACTAAATACTCTAACAACTTTTGAAAACAGCTATTTTTTACAAAGTTCAAGATATGCGCATCTAGATCCATCTCTGGTCTTTTATTCAAAGCTTAATAAATTTAATAAAAAAAAAGTTTTTCTTAAATTATTTCCAGAAAATAATAGTTTTCAAATTAAAAATATATGGTTTCGAAAATTCTCTAATAAAATAAATTTTTTACCGATTTATTCTAGCGCAATTAAATCAAAATTTTATAAAGCGAAACTAGTAATTTTGAATGATATATCAACAGCTTTATGGGAACTTATATATATTGGGATACCTTTTATACTGATTTGTGATAAAAATATTTTTTCAGCTTGGCAGTATAAAAACTCTTTTTATAAAAAAATTATTCCACTTAAAAAAATTAATGTTTTATTTGATGATCCTTTAAAAGCTGCAGATTTTGTTAATTCGCTAAACAAAGATTGTTTAATAGATAATTGGTGGTTAAATATTAGCAAGATGGATGAATTTCTGGATTTTAAAAATTTTCTTATTGTAGAAAAACCTAATTACATATCTAGAATTGTGAAAAATTTAAAAAATTTAAATAAATAAAAAATAATATGTTCAATTTTGATAAAATTAAAAAAATAATTGATAGAGAAAAATTTTATATTTTAAAAAAAATATTTTTTTCAAATTTTTTATATTCTTTTGTAGAATTTTTTTCTATTTTATCGTTACCTATTTTTGTATCATTATTAATAGATAAAAATTATTTAGTCGAAAAGTATAATTTTAAAATATTTTTTGGTTCCTATGAAAATGATTTAATTATTATCATAAGTGTATTGATTGTATTAATATTTTTAATTAAAAATATATTTTATATTTTCTTGATATATATACAATCGAAATTTATCGAAGAACTAAAAATATTAGTTTCTGAAAAAGTTTTTAATGGATACATATTAGGATCGTATTATAATCATTTAAATAAGAGTCCCTCGCTACTTACACGTGATACTACTTATAGTGTTCAATCTTTTGGATTTTATATCTTTCATTTAATTAATTTATTTAGAGAGCTCATCTCTATAACCTTGTTAGTATTATTAGTTTTTTTTATAAAACCATTAATAATCATCATTGCTGGAATTTTTTTTTCTTTAATAGTTTTATCATTTCACAAAAAATTAAAGAAAGTCTTAAATATTAAAGCTAGTGAAAATGAAAAACTTAATAGTCTGTTTATTAAAGATGTTTTTAATACTTTTTTATCAATTAAAGATATCAAAATTTTAAAAAAAGAATCAGAAATTATAGAAAAATTCAAAACAAAAGTAAAAAAGTTTGAAAAAAATTTATTTTTTTTTCAAGTACTTGAAAAAATTCCAAAGTTAACTTTAGAATTATTGTCAATTATTTTTTTGTTAATTATATGCTTAGTGTTATTTAGAGTTAGTGAGGACCAAACAGAGTTTTTTACTACTCTTTCAGTTTTTTTAGTGGCTATAGTAAGACTTTTGCCAGGATTTACTTCGTTAATATCAAGTTTAAATTATTTAAAAATTTTCAAACCAGGTCTTATTAATTTATATAATCAAAGTGAAAAACTTAATTCACCATCAAAAAATTACCAAAGTGATTTTAAAGGTTTTTATGTTAGAAAAAAAAATATAAAATTAGTTGTAGTTGAAGATTTATCTTTTGGCTATTTTAAAAAAAAAAATTTACTTCAAAATATAAATTTTGAGATTATCGAGGGTAAAATGAATTGTATTACTGGCGAAACTGGTAGTGGTAAAACTACATTATTTAATTTAATGTTAGGTCTACTTGAGCCCCGCAGTGGTAATATTTATTATAGAGGTAAAAATATTAAATCCGATATATCAAACTGGCACAAAGCAATTAGTCTAGTTTCACAAGAACCCTACTTATTTGATGATACTATAATTAATAACATTACCTTTAATGCTTTAGAGAATAATATAGATAACAAAAGATTAGTGAAGGCTATTGAAATTAGCGAATTATCAGAAACTATCAAAAAATTAGAAAAAGGTTTGCATACTAAAGTTAGTTCACAAAGTATCAATTTATCTGGAGGGGAAAAACAAAGAATAGCCTTAGCAAGAGCTCTTTACAAAGATTCTGATATATTATTTTTAGACGAGTTTACGAATGCTATTGATGAAGAAAAAGAAAAAAAAATTTTAAGTAATCTTAAAAAATTAGTAAAAAAGACTTTTATTATTATTTCTCATAAAAAAAGTACAATAGGACAATGCAATAAAATTTGGAAATTAAAAAATGGAAAAATTAATTAAATATTGAAATATTTTAAACGGCAAACTTTTAAGATTAAAATTATCAAAAATGATAGATAATAAAAAAAATAAAAAAAAAATATTAATCGTTGGTGGGACTGGTTTTCTGGGTTATCATCTTGCGAGAATTTGTAGAAAAACTTCAGATATTACTTGTATATCTTTATCAAGACCGAGTAAAAATAAAAAATTAAAAAGTGTAGAATATATAAGATGTGATATTTCTAGAAAAAATAATTTAAAAAAAAAAATTATAAAAAAATATGATATTGTAATTAACTTAGGGGGATATATAGATCATATTAATAAAAAAAAAACATACAACTCTCATTATTTGGGTTGTAAAAATTTAATTAATTTTTTTTTGAAGAAAAAAATTGAGTTATTTGTTCAAATTGGAAGTTCATCAGAGTACGGTAAAATAGATGTTCCTCATAAAGACAAAATCAAAGGACACCCTTCAACTATTTATGGTTATTCAAAATTAAAGGCATCTAAATATTTATTCAAGTTTTATAAAAAAAAATTTCCTTTTACAATTATAAGATTTTATCAAGTTTATGGACCAAATCAAAATTCAGAAAGATTATTGCCGACAATAATTAATTCAGCTTTGGAGAGTAAAAATTTTTATTGTTCAAGCGGATATCAAAATAGAGATTTTTTATATGTTGAGGATGCCACAAGAGCAATAATAAAATGTTTTGATAATAAAAAAATTATAGGAAAGATAATTAATATTGGATATGGAAAACAAATAAATATAAAAAAATTAATAAAAAAAGTAGTTTTGATTATTGGAAAAGGCACGCCTGTATTTGGGAAGATAAAATTACGTAGTGACGAACCATTAAATAGTTATCCTGATTTGAAAAACGCAAAAAAGTTATTAAATTGGAAACCTAAAATAGATATAAATCAAGGTTTATTAAAAACTATAAGTTTTTACAAAAAACAAAACAGGTTGTAATTAATGAAAGTAGTTATATTGGCTGGTGGAAAAGGAACAAGAATTTCAGAGTATACAAAATCTATACCAAAGCCAATGATTAGGATTAAGAAAATACCTTTAATTATTTATATAATGAGTCACTATGCGCGTTTTGGTTTTAAAGATTTTATTATCGCAGCTGGTTATAAACATGAAGTAATAAAAGAATATTTTAAAAATAAATTTTTTGATTGGAAGATCAAAATAATAAATACTGGCAATAATACTATGACAGGGGGTAGAGTAAAAAGGTTAAAAAAATATATTAAAGATGAATTATTTTTATTGACTTATGGTGATGGTTTATCAAATGTTGATATTAAAAGATTAATCAAATTTCACATTAAAAGAAAAGCAATAGTAACTTTAACAGCTGTTAGGCCTCCTGCAAGATTTGGAGTTATAGATATTAAAAAAGACAAAGTGATAACATTTAGAGAAAAATCGTCACTCGATTCTGGCTGGATTAATGGGGGGTTTTTTGTAATGAGCCAACAAGTGTTTAAATATATTAGAAATGACCAAACATTTTTGGAAAGAAATCCTTTTATAAAACTAAGTGCTGATGGAAAATTGTTTGCATATAAACATAAAGATTTTTGGCATTGTATGGACACTGTCAGAGATAAGGAAATTATTGAGTCTATTGTAAAAAAAAAACAAATTTTAAATTTAAGATTTTAAATTTAAAGATAAATTTAAGAATGAATTTATTTATAACTGGCTCAAATGGATATCTAGGTAGAAATTTAATATATAGATTATCTCAAAAGCAGAACAAGATTTATGCATTAACAAGAAAAAAAAAAAATCCTAAATATAAAAATGTCAAGTGGTTAATAGGCTCTATTGATAAAAAATGGCCTGAATTAGCCAAAAGTGATATTTTGATTCATCTAGCAGCTGAGGGGGTAAAAAATCTCTACTCAGATTTTGATAAATGTTATAGTTTAAATGTAGTAAAATCAAAAAAACTAATTTTAAATGCTTATGAAAGTGGTTGTAAAAAATGGTTAATTATTACAACTTGTAAAGAAAAAAAGGTTGAAAAATATAAGAATTATTATAATGAATTTGTTAATTTAAAAAAAGTTCCTTTTTTTTACTACGGTCTAACAAAAAAAACATTTACAAACTTTTGTTTAAATTTTTGTAAACAAAAAAAGATAAAATGTAGAGTTATAAGATTATTCCAAATTTACGGTGGAATAGAACCAAAAAAAAGACTTTGGCCATCCCTAATTAGAGCTATAAAAAAAAATGATAGTTTATTAATTTCAAAAGGAGTGCAAAAGCAAGATTTTTGTAATATTAATTTTGTAATTGATGAAATTGAAAAATCTCTAAATTTTAATTACAAAAGTAATAATTTTCCGCAAGAATGGGATATGGGAACTGGAAAAAGTATTTCTGTTAAAAAATTTGTAAAGGAGTTTTGTAGAAAGTTTAATTTAAAAATAAAAATATTAATTTCAAAAAGTAAAGACTATGATAGTTTTAATTATTTTGCAGACAAAAGTAATCTTTGGAAAATAAAAAGTGAAATATAAAACAGCAGTTATATTATGTGGCGGCAGAGGAACAAGATTAGGAGACTTAGGAAAAAAAAAACCAAAAACATTAGTAAATGTTGATAGATACCCAATTCTTTGGTATATAATTTTATCATTATTAAGAAATTCTATAAATCATTTTATTTTACCTTTAGGTTACAAAGGAGAGATAATAAAAAAATATGTTGAGAGAAAATTCAAAAATAAAAAATATAATTTCATAATTGATTTTTTTAAAACCGGCGTAAACACTTCTATTGCTAAAAGAATAGAAATAGTCAAAAATTTCATAAAATCAGATGATTTTTTTTTACTTAATGGAGATGCTATTTTTGAATTAAATTTAAAAAAAATATTTTTAAATCATAAAAAGCAAAAAAAAGTTGCTTCATTTATTAGTTGTCATGCTCCATTAGCTTATGGAGTTGTTTCAACTAAAAAAAATAAAATTGTCAATTTCACCAGAGAAATTAATTTTAATACGGTTCTTTCATCCAATAAAAGAAGCATTTTATCATTTGTATATTCAGGTATGATCATATTAAATAAAATAGCACTAAAAACAAAATTTAAAAATTCTGATAATTTTGAGGAAAAATTATATCCAAAGTTAATAAAAAAATTTAATACTGATCTAATAAGTGCCAGAGGTTTTTGGCACTCAGTAGATAGTATAAAGGACCTGGATAGATTAAATAAAAAAATTGATATTAATAAATTTAATAGTTTAATTAAAATTAAAGAAAAAAATATAAAATATGAAAAAAGAATTTTGGAGAAATAAAAAAGTTTTTATTACAGGCCATACTGGCTTCAAAGGAAGCTGGTTAACTATTATTTTGAGTCATTTAGGTTCTAAGGTAGCTGGTTATTCTTTAAATCCAATCTCTAGGCCTAATTTTTTTGATGATGTAGGTTTAAAAAAATTAATTACTAGAGATATTAGATCGAATGTGAAAGACAAAAAAAAGTTACTCAAAGAAATAAAGAGTTTTAGACCTTCAATTGTTTTTCACTTAGCTGCACAATCTAGCGTTTTAGTAAGCTATAAAGACGATTTAGAAACTATAGAGACAAATGTAAACGGTACTTCAAATATTCTTAATATAATTAAAGATTTAAAATTTATTAAATCATCCATAATAGTTACAACTGATAAAGTTTATGAAAATTTAGAGAAGAAAATTAAATTTTCTGAGCAAGAGCCGCTGGGTGGACATGATATTTACAGCGCTAGCAAGGCCGCATGTGAGATTATAACAAAAAGCTATATTAAATCTTTTTTTTCTAATAAAAAATCATCAAATATAGCAACTGTAAGATCTGGAAATTGTATTGGAGGTGGAGATTGGACAAAAGATAGAATTCTAAAAGATTGTGCTGAGAAATTTTTATTTAATAAATCTTTAACGATTAGAAACCCTAGTGCAACAAGGCCGTGGCAGCATGTTATTGAGCCAATTACAGGTTATTTAACTCTTGCTGAAAAATTATATAAAGATAAAAAAAAAAAATTTAGAGGCGCTTGGAATTTTGGTCCCAGTTTAAAAAAAAATTTATCGGTTTTTCAAGTTGCTAATTATTTAAAAAAAAAACTCAATTCATCTTCTAAAATAAAAATATTAAAAAGTAATTTTTATGAGTCGCAGCATCTTTCTTTAAATAGTAAGAAAGCAGCAAAACTTTTAAAATGGAAAAACAAACTTTCTAATAAAGAAGCACTTAATCTTACACTTGATTGGTATAGTAAATATTACTCTTTAAATTCACAGTTAAAATCTAATATGATTGATTTCACATTGGGTCAGATCAAACATTATTTTAAAAAATGCAAACTCTAAATATAAGTTAATGTTATTGTCAATTTGCATTCCAACTTATAATCGACCCGTGCAGCTAAAAAATTGTATAAATTCTCTAGCTTTGCAAATGAATAAAAATTTTGAAGTTTGTATTTCAGATAACAGTTCTAATTACGATATTAAAAAATTAATTGAGCCATTTAAAAAAAAATTAAATATACAATTGAATATAAATAGAAAAAATTTAGGATTTGCTCAAAACGTGATAAAGGTGACATCAATGGCAAAAAATCAGTTTATTTGGCTTTTGGGTGATGATGATTTGTTAATTGAGACAGCAGTGGATAATTTAACCAAAATAATAAAAAACAATGTCGATTGTGATTTTTTTTGGATAAATTCTTATTACTACGATTATGTCAATTTAAAAAAATTTTCACATCCTTTTAATCCAAAATTTTTGCCAAAAAATTTAAAAAAACATTCACCTCAAAATCGTGATAAAAAATTAAATTTCTTTGATTTAATTGATTATAAAATAAGTTTTGACTATCTTTTGGGGATTTATTTGTGTGTTTTTAGAAAATCAAAATGGAAAAAAAATTTAATTCATGTAGATAAAAAAAAAATAAGTGATATTAGAACTTGGTCAAATTTTGATAATACATGCTTTCACATAAAAGTTTTTTGTAAAGCATTTAAAGACTCAAAAGTTTATCTATGTGCAAAGCCTCAAAGTGTAAATTTATACGGTGTTAGAGAATGGAATAAGCTATACCCATTTATTGAAATTGTTCGTATACCAGAAGTGTTAGATTATTATCGAGACAATGGAATGAAATTTTTACCTTATATTATTAACAAAAATTATTCACTAAGGAACTTTTTTAATTATTTTATTAAAATTATTCTAGGAGGAAAGGAATATGGTCTAAATTATGTAGACTTCAAAAAAAATTTTATTTGTAATTTAATTTATCCTAATAGTTGGTTTTCAATTTTATATTACACAAAAAGAACTTTAATTAATTCCTTTAAAAATATTACTAAATAATGATTGATGGGGTTGTAATAACAAAATTAAAAATAATTTCAGATCACAGAGGTAGAGTAATGCATATGTTACGTTCCGATAACCCTGTTTTTAAAACATTTGGTGAGATATACTTTTCAACAGTTTTTAAGAATATTGTTAAAGGTTGGCATCTTCATAAACAATCATTTCTAAATTATACCTGCATGCATGGTAATGTAAAATTAGTTTTAATGGACAAAAGGGAATCCTCTAAAACTTTTGATTTGACTCAAGAAATTATTCTTTCTCCAGAAAATTATCAACTAGTTACAATACCTCCAAATGTTTGGAATGGTTTTAAAGGATTGTCAGAAGAAGAATCCATAATCGCAAATTGTTTGAGTATTCCTCATAATGAAGATGAAATGGTTAGAAAAGACCATAATGATAATTATTTTAAATATAAATGGTAATTAACCTTATAAATGTTTAATTATAAAAAATCTTCAAGCAATATGTTGCTAAATAATAATTTTGAAAGATATTCTATACCAGCTTGTGTAAAATGGCCTTTATCACTTTTGTGAATTTTTTGAAAATTTGAGTCTAAGAAATCACATTTGTTATTATTAAAATCACATATTAACTTTGAAAAATTTAAGAATTCAACGCCATTTTTTGAGGATATTTCATATATTTTTTTGTTTACTCTATTTAATTCCTCTAAATTTAAAATATTAAAATATTCTTCTTTCATTTTTTCTAACTCATCTTTTTTTGGCATTTTATTATTTCTTAAAATAAATTTATCAAATGGCTGAATATCGTAATAAAGTTGATTTTGAAGAAGACTGAGATTATTTATTTTTATTTTGTTAAAGCTTTTCCAAATAAATTCTGGATTTGGACCAACCACTAAAATTTTTTTATTTAAAGTCTTTAAATTAATAAGATTTTTTTCCAACTCCTCAATATCTTTTTCACCCCATCTAGTTTTAAGTATTATAGTTTCTGCATTTTCAAATAATTTTAATTGAACTAAAAAATTTTCTTTTTTAACATCAAAAGTTCTTTCGCAAGCTAAAAATTTCTCATTAAGAGTTTTAGATAAACAAGACAATTGAATATTTAACTTAGAAATATTTTTACTTTTTAAAATTTGAGAGTTTATTAAAATTTGCTCAAAATCAACTGCATGTGAGTTACCAATTACTACTATGTCTGATTTTTCAAAATTGTAATTATTATTTATTTTAATATCTTTTTTTATTATTATATTTTTTTGGAACTGGCTTAAAGAGACTCGTTCAACATTACCCTCATTTGATATTATTAAATAATTTTTTGCAATTATAACTATGGAAAGTACAAAACATAATAATAATACTTTATTAAAGTTTATAGTTCTTTTCCTAAAAGGTTTTTCAATAAACATGTAGCAAAATATAGAAATGATTAAAGCTAAAGCCAAAAGCAATAATTTTATCGAGGGATCATCAAAATTAAGTATTCTTCTAGATAGCGAAAAAATTGGAAAATGAACTAAGTAAAGTGAATATGAAATTAATCCTAACCTAATCATTAAAGAATTAGTAAGAATACATTTCAGAAAAGTTTTTTTTCTGCCATCATAGAAAAGAATTATCAAGATTACCCCTGTAATTGGAATTATAGTAATTATTGAGGGATGGACAGTATTTTCGTTAAATATAAAAAATGAGATTATTATTAAAATTAATCCTATCAAAGCAAATATATTTTTCTTTTTAAAAAAAGTCTTATGATAAAATATAAAATATGAACAAATAGAACCTGCCAAAATTTCCCATATTCTAAATGGAATTATATAAAATACAAAACTTGGATATAAACTAACAAAAAATTGAGCTATTGATAAAGATATTAAACAGGAAATTATTAATACATAAATTGCGTACTGTTTAAGAAATCTTATTAAAAAGATTATAATAAACGGAAAAATTAGATAATATTGTTCTTCAATTGACAATGACCAGGTATGAAGAAGTGGATGAAGATAAGTTTGTTCATGACTATATTGTAAATGAACATAAAACCAAAAATAAAAATTTGAGTTAAATAAAATTTTATATAAAGCTGACTTTGAAAAACTTGCTAAATTTTCTGGTAGCAAAATATACCAAGCTGCAATACCTGTGAAAAAAATAACTATCAATAAAACTGGAAAGATTCTTCTTAGACGTCTTTGAAAGAAAGATAAATAGCTAAAATTATTATTATTATAATCGGTTAAAATTAAATACGTAATAAGATAACCGGAGATGACAAAAAAAATATCCACCCCTATGTATCCGCCAGCAAATATTTTACCGCCACCACTCAATGAAATATCTAAGTGATATAAAAGTACAGATAATATCGATATAGCTCTTAATCCATCGATCTCAGGTCTATAAAATATTTTTTTCATAAACTATTTAGTTAGTATATAAACTACTTATAAAGTTAAAAATTAAAAATCAATATTTTAATAAAATAATTTTTTAATATGCAAAAAATTAAATTAGCTTCAGATACAATAGAAAATTCTGACTATAAAGTTTTGATAAATTTTTTAAAAAAAAAAAAATATCTAAACCAGTCAAAGGTTACTAAAATCTTTGAAAATAATTTTTCAAAATTTATTAAAAAAAAATATTCTATTTTTGTTAATTCTGGATCTTCTGCAAATTTATTAATTGCTCAAACTTTATTAGAAGGAAAGAATTTGAAAAATACAACAGTTGTTGTGCCATCTGTATCGTGGTCTACAACTGTAAGTCCTTTTGTACAGTTGGGCTATAAAGTAATTATTTGCGATACTAACAAAAAAAATTTAGGCTTAGACGTAGAGCATTTAAATAAAATTTGCAAAAAATATAATCCAGGTTTAGTAGTAGCTGTTAATGTTTTAGGACACGCAAATGATTATAGTCAAATAATCTCATTAAAAAATAAATATAATTTTTATTTAATGGAAGATAATTGCGAGAGTCTTGGAAGTAAGTACAAAAAAAAAACATTAGGAAGTATTGGATTTGCATCTTCTCATTCTTTCTACTATGGTCATCACATTTCGACTATAGAGGGAGGTATGGTTTCAACAGACGACTTCAAATTTTATAATATTGCTTTATGTGTAAGAGCTCACGGATGGTCAAGAGATTTAAACATAAATATTAAAAATAAACTAGAAAAAAAGTTTAAGACTTCACAATTTACATCTTTTTATAAATTTTATTATCAGGGTTTTAATATAAGATCTTCAGATCTAAATGCAAAATTAGGCATAAACCAACTAAAAAAAATAAAATTAATTTCAAAAAAAAGATTTATAAATTATTTAACGTACAAAAAACTTTTGCCTAAATTTTGGACACAAACAAGTAATTCGAAACTTATATCAAGTTTTGGATACTCTACATTTATTAAAAATAGAGATGATTTAAGTAAGATTTTAACAAAAAATAATATTGAAAGCAGACCAATTATATGTGGCAATATTGCAAGGCAACCATTTATGAAAGATAAGTTTATTAATCAAAGCGATCAGTTTAGAAATGCTGATTTTGTAGATTCATATGGAATCTATTTACCTAATCATAAAAATTTATCTTCAGATGATATAAAACGAATATGTAAATTGATAAATAATTACGCTAAACCAATTTTTTAAGTAATTTAAATTTATAGGCAGATAATTTAAATGAAAAAAAAAAATCGGCAAAATAATTTAGTAAGTATAATTATAAATTGCCATAATGGTGAAGAATATTTAGATCAGTGTATTAAAAGCATCATAAAACAAACCTATAAAAATTGGGAAATAATTTTTTATGATAATAAATCTGTAGATAATAGCATAAAAATTCTTAAAAATTTTAAAGATAAGAGAATTAAGCTCTATTCAAATAAAAAAAAATTATGGACACTTTATAAAGCAAGAAACTTGGCAATTAGAAAGGCAAAAGGAAGATTCGTAACTTTCTTAGATGTTGATGATTTATGGAATAAAAATTTTTTGAAAAAAAATGTTAAAAAAATAAAAAAATTAAACTGTGAAATTATTTATTCAAAATATTTTATTTTAGATGAAAATCAAAAAAAAATTTTTTTAAAAACAAAAAAAAAATTAAGCTCAGGTTATATCACTCAAGATTTATTAAATAATTATAATATAGGAATATTGGCCGTTATGTTAAAAAAAAGAGTATTTAAGAAATATAAATTTAACAACAAATATAATATCATAGGAGATTTTGATTTTTTTTTAAGATTAAGTTTAGAATATGAATTTTTTACAATAAATGAACCGCTCGCCTTGTATAGAGTGCATTCAAGAAATTATACTCTTAAAAACATCCTAACTTATTACCTAGAAATAAAACAATGGTATAAGAAAAATTTTTACTTATTTAAAAAATATAATTTATTTAAAATTAAATATTATATTATTAAACTTAAATTAAAATATTATTTAAAATTAATATATTTAAAAATTACTTACTAAATTTTTTCTTAAATTAGAATAATTATATAGAATTTTTTTAATAAAATAACATTTATATGTTATTCTTTATTTTTAAGTGTAAAAAATACTTATAATTCTGACATATTAAAAAAAATAAAATTTATTTATGAAAAAATTGTACTTAGTAGTTAATGAAAAAATTTTTAATTTTAAAAATTTATTTTTCTGTGAGAATAAAGATATACAATCAATTACTAATTATCTTTCTAATAAATTTGATCTTGTAATCATTTCAAGATTTGCAGATTGTCAAAAACCTTTTTTAATTCGTAAAATATACAAAATTTTTAATTTAAATTATAAAAATATTTTTTTTTTTTTTAAATTTATTTTTACTTCTGCCAAAAAAAAAGTATTAATAATTTCAATTACTCCGTTTAATTTTGTTATATTTTTTTTTTTAAAAATTTTTTTTAATTGTAAATTTTATTTATATTTAAGAAGCAATGGCTATGAAGAATATGAAAAAATTCTTGGAAAAAAATATATCTGGATTTATGATTTTATGTTTAAATACATGACAAAATATAGCGAAGTTATCTCTTGTCATGAAAGATTATATAATAAAAATAAATGTCATATACTGTATCCTTCAGAATTAAACTCTCAGTGGAAAAAAAAATTAAAAAAAAATTATTATTCAAATAATACAATTAATATTTTATATGTTGGAAGATTTAAAATCGAAAAAGGCATTTATTCATTAATAGATATTTATTCTAGATTACCGAAAAACATTAAACTAACTTTAGTAGGTAACGGAGATAGTATAAAAATAAATGATGGCCGGATTAAATTAATAAACTTTGTTAAGAATGAAAAACAGCTAATTAATATTTACGACTCCGCCAATATTTTTATTTTACCATCTTATACTGAGGCTCATCCAAAAGTTATAGATGAGTCCTTGTCAAGAATGAGACCTGTTATTGTTTTTAATGATATTAAATATGTAATTAATGATCGATATGGAGTATTTTCAATTGATAGGAATTATCAGGAATTAATAAAAATGATAAATTATTTAAAAAATAATAATCAATTTGTATTTAATCTGCTTAAAAAAAATAAATTACCACAAAGAAATGAATTTTTAAAAAGTTTATATGGAGTTATTCGGTGACATTATTTATTTGTTAAGGGTATTTTGGAGCTAATAATAGATAGAAGGAACCAAAAAATACTTCCATTAACTGTTGTGAATATACTACCATAAGATCTTATTGGAACTAATTCACTAATTAATATTGTAAAAAAAAAAATTGATAATATTTTTTTTTCTATAGTCACTTGAGAAAAAATTATCTTTGAGTAGTTATTATTTATTAAAATAACTATAAGAAATAAGAATAATATTAATCCTAAAATGCCTTGATTAACAAGAATTTCTAAATAAATATTATGTGGATGTGTTGAACAAGTAAAACTTTCATTATTATTACTATTTTGCAACTTTTTACATTCAAATAGAAATGATTTTAACCCTGTTCCTAAAAAAGGATTTTCTAAAAAAATATTTAATGATGCATTATATATTTTAAGATAGTCACCTTTTAAGGTGTCATCACTTTTACTAATATTTTTTGGAGATGCTAATTTAACAGAAATATTGTTTTGAAATAATTTAGTAATTTTTACTAATTCGAGCTCTCCAGCAAGACTAAGATATCTATTTTTTACAATTTTATAATTATTAAAAAAAAATAGAAATAAAAAAATTACTAGAATAAGACTTGCAAATAATTGAACACGATAATTCTTTAATATTATTAATAAAATAAAAATACTAAAAAAAAAAATAAGATAAGGCATTCTATCCAAAGTTAATAAAATGCCTAATCCTAAAATATTAATAAAAAAAATAATTATAAAAGATTTATAAAAAAAATTTTTTTTTAAAATAAAAAGAAAATAGATTGATATTAAAGAAAATTTTTGGATATAACCGCCAGCTATCGCTTCATGCTCAAAAAAACCATTATAACGACCATCAAATGGTGTATTATTAAAAATATCAAGACCATTTAAATGTTGTAAAAAGATATCAATTGATAAAAAGACTGTGCAGATTAAAAATATAACAGACAATACTTTAATATTAACTAACTGCTTGTCAAAAATATTTCTTACAATAATGTATAAAAAAAAAAATCTAAAATTAAAAAATGATTTTATAAAAGCAGAAATTTCTAAGTTAAATTTATTACTGCCTATATTAAATTTTTCAATTTGATTAAAATTAAGAAAACTACTTATAGCGCAAGATAAAAAAAATAAAAAAATGAAATAATCTAATATGCTAATATTAATCTTTATTTTATTATAATAAAAAAAAAATATTGAATATGCTATGAAAAAAAAAATGTACGCATTAAGATAAGCACTTGTTGTAAAAAAAATCGCAGGGATTATATAAAAAAAAAACTTCAAAAAATTTGATGTTAAGGACATTTTTTATATATTTTTATTTAAATAACTATAATTTAGTATTTTTTTAAATAACACTTAAATGTACAGTGTTTATTAAAATAAATGAATAACAAAGTTGATATTATTATCCCAGTTTATAATTCACAAAAATATATTAGTAAAACAATAAATTCAGTTTTTAGACAAACTTATAAGAATTGGAAATTAATTATTATTGATGATGCGTCAACTGATGATACAAAAAAAATTTTAGAGAAAATTTATAAAAAAAATAAAAATAAAAAAAAAATTATTATTTTAAAAAATAATATTAATAGGGGACAAGCGTTTAGCAGAAATAGAGGTCTAAAGTACTCTAAATCAAAATTTGTTACCTTTTTAGACTCCGATGATTTTTGGGATAAAAATAAGTTAAAAAACCAAATTAAATTTATGGTAAGAAATAATTATGATT
>Ga0315909_10002550_pt1 | contig 23224 bp, 33 predicted proteins | sample LakEriMetagenome_11_FD_203527 | JGI IMG/M metagenome (GOLD analysis project Ga0315909, IMG submission 203527) | Freshwater fungal communities from buoy surface, Lake Erie, Ohio, United States - Buoy 2 MA125 | ecosystem: Environmental > Aquatic > Freshwater > Lake | place: USA: Lake Erie, Ohio...
AAATACTTGCAAAACGTTTGTACACCACTGGCAAGGTTCACCAACCTAGAAACTTTGCATCCTTAGGATCTCAGTTCATTCATCCTGAGTTAAGCAATGATACTTGGGTAGAAGTATCTCCTAAAAGCCGCAATAGCACACCTGCAGTTGTGCAAGCATATGAACATTATAAAATGTTGGATGTACTTACACAATGATTGTTAACCCACAACTGTGGTATGGTACACGTGAGTTAAAATTAACTCCCCCTCATTTTGTAAAGTGTTCTGCCCCTTTAACAGAAGCCTCTATGGAATGGGTAATTACTAAACTTAAAGGAAGATATACGAAAGAGGATTTGTGGGATGATGACACTGATTTGTTTTTCGTAGATGCCCAAAGTATATCGTTTGAAGATCCAGTAGAAGCAATGCTGTATGAATTGAGATGGTCGGGTACTAAATAAATTTAGCACCGGCAAAAAAACGTTAAATATTTAAAACCTAAGGAGATTAGTATGAGTTTTTTAAGACACGTAGGGAAAATTGGTGACCGAAAAGTTGCCATCGTATTCAGAGAAGTACCAAATGAGTCACACATGTGTTTAGTTGTATTCACTGATACATTGAACAGACACATTCACGACCCAATGATGAAGTGCATTGAGAGTGATATTGGACAGAGTAGTCAAAATTTAGCTGACGCATTGAACCGCACACATACTCAAGATGGTAAATACATCTTGCAAGTATTGCATGGTCAAGGCATGTTAAAGAAAGTACAGACAGAAACTGTGGTGGTAACCCCTAACGCCAGTACTAGAATTAAATTAAGTGAATTAAATAAAATTCTAGATGAGATGGAACAAGGTGAAGCAGCCGTAAAGCGTCTAGCTGAGATTGACGGTAACCGAGGAATGCAGAGTACTGAGTCACTTGCAAAAAATATGCGTGACCGTAGCACTCCGCCTGTAGTAGAAGCCGCTGATGGATTATTGAGTGATAATCTACTAGCAAAGAATTTACGTAATCAAGCCTCTAAGATGGAAGCAGAAGCTAAGTTGTTGTTGACCGAGAGTCAACGTTTACAGCAAGAAGCATCTAGCTTAGATGGTATTGCAGTACAGTATGCATCTACAGATGCAACACCAGTGGCTAAAAAACGAGGCCGCCCGGCTAAAGTTAAAACACTTGCGTAAGTAAAGAATGACCCCAGACTACATTAGAAAATGGGAACATATTCTTGAGGATGTTGATAAAGTTAAAGTACCAGTACAATTCATTCGTAAAATTGTAGTGAGGATGACTGGTAAAAAACAACATACAATCAATATCCAATCTTTAATGAAACAAGGATTAGATCCCCATGAAGTGGAGGAAGTTATTTCACGCAAGTTAAATGAACTCGACCCACTCATTACCAGTTTTGAATTTGTACTCAATGTTGAGACTATTGCAGAAACTGTGCAACCCGAAACAGATAAGCTATTAGGTAAACTATGAAACAGTATTTGGATTTGTTGCAAGACATATTAGATAATGGAGAAGAAAAAGATGACAGAACCGGCATTGGCACTTTTAGTGTGTTTGGACGTAGTTTGCGCTTTGATTTGCGTAGGGGCTTTCCCGCTGTCACTACAAAAAAATTAGCATGGAAAGCATGTGTGGGTGAACTACTCTGGTTTATTGAGGGTAGTAGTGACGAACGTAGATTAGCAGAGATTACTCATGGCACTAGGGAAGATGTTGTAACTATCTGGACGCCAAATGCGGTTGCACCCTATTGGAAACCCAAAGCAAAATTTGAGGGCGATCTAGGTCGTGTCTACGGAGTACAATGGCGTCATTGGAATAATTATCGCATAGAAAAAGATATGGGTTCAGCGCATAAAGGTGGCACACGGCTTGCAGTAGACAGAACAGAAATTGACCAATTGGCAAATCTCATAGAAGGACTGAAACAAGATCCTAATGGGCGCAGACACATTCTAAGTGCCTGGAACGTGAGCGAGTTAGACCAGATGGCATTGCCACCTTGTCATGTTATGAGTCAATTCTATGTCAACAAAAATAAAGAATTAAGTTGTCATATGTACCAGCGTAGTGTGGATGTGTTTCTTGGTTTACCTTTTAACATTGCTAGCTATGCGCTACTCACTCATTTGATTGCGCATCACTGTGATTTAAAAGTGGGTGAGTTGATTATCAGCACGGGCGATACACATATCTATAAAGACCACGTTGAACAAGTTAAAGAACAGCTACAACGTGAGCCACACCCATTGCCTACATTAATGTTAAACGCACAAAAGAATAACATCTTTGAAATGACAATGCAAGATATACATTTAGAGAACTATCAAAGTCATGGACCAATTAGAGCAAATATGGCAGTCTGATACAGAGGATCAAAAATCTATCACCTACACTGTTAAAGTTCTTAGAGTGGGTGATGTAGAAGATCCTGATATATATGTTGGACAACATATATGGGAATGGCAAAAATCAGACGAGGGTAAATGGATAATGGAACACTCAAACCCAACGCCTAGTTGGCATCGTAGTGTTGACCGTATCACTTATGGATACAAATATGATATCAAGGCATACCTTACTCCAAAGCAACTAACATATTTTAAGTTGAAATTCGAATGAACATCTTAGTAACAGGCGGTCTAGGACTTATTGGGCACAATGTAGTTAAACGATTACAGGACATGGGTCATTTAGTATCAATCATGGATACTAAAACGAACTATGGTATAATTCCTCAAGATGAGGTTGATTACTTGATGACCGAGCGTAAGAAGAAAATTGCAGTAGACAGTTATATATACGACCGTGATATATCTGATGCATCATCAGTTGACCATGTTTTCAATGTAGAACAGCCGGAGATTGTTATTCATATGGCTAGCTTTCCTAGACAAAAGGTAGTTAACGCAAACCCAGCATTGGGTAGTCGTGTAATGAGTGAAGGATTACTTAACTTGCTTGAAGCAAGTATAAAGTACGAAGTTCGTAAATTCATTTATATCAGTAGTTCAATGGTATACGGTGACTTCAACGATGATGTTACTGAAAATGCTATATGTAAGCCACAAGGTCAATATGGTATTATGAAACTAGCAGGTGAATGGCTAGTTAAAGACTATGCACGTAAAGACAATATGGTTTATACTATCATTCGTCCTAGTGCTGTGTACGGACCTTTAGATGTAGAAGACAGAGTTATTGCTAAGTTTATGCTTACTGCAATGCGAGGATCTACTCTAAACGTTAATGGAGCAAGTGAGACCTTAGACTTCACTTACGTAGATGATGCGGCAGATGGTATTGTTGCGGCAACACTAAGTGATAACACTGAAAATAAGACTTATAATATAACAAAAAGTCATAGCTACAGTTTGCTAGATGCAGCAAATTTAGCAGTTAATATTGCTGGGTCAGGGACAGTAAATGTCCGTGATAAGGACCCGGACTTCCCTAGCAGGGGAGCATTGAATATTGATGCCGCAAGAAAAGACTTTGGGTTCAACCCCAAAGTTGACGTAGAAGAAGGTTTCCGTAATTATTACGCATGGTTATCTAATTCTACATATTTTACTAAATAACATTATGTGGATAATATCTATTTTGCCCGAATGGGCGTTTCATCTAATTCTCTCAGTGGGAATCATAGGCACGGTTGCTGGATTTGTTTTGGGAATGATTCCCTTAGTCAAACAATATAAAATACCAATCCAAGTCATTAGTTTACTAGTACTTTCTTTGGGGTTGTACTTAGAGGGTGGATTAGCAGATTACAAAACATGGGAAGCTAGGGTCAAAGAGATGGAAGCTAAAGTTGCTTTAGCTGAAGAAAAGGCCAATACTAAGAATGTGGAAGTACAAGAAAAGATTGTAACACGGACTAAAGTTATCAAAGAAAAAGGTAAAGACATAATCAAGTACATCGATAAAGAAGTCATTAAGACTGAAGAAGTTATCAAGTATATTGAAATGTGTCCTGTACCTAAAGCAATTATTGATATACATAATGATGCCGCAATATCAATATTAAACAAAGCCGCTGAACCAAAGGAAAAGAAATGAAAGCATTGATATTATCATTAGCAATCGTTCTTGCGGGATGCAGTACTACTGTTCCTGTAGCTAGAAAGTTCCCTGAAGCTCCTGAAGTACTAAAACAGAAATGTGAAAGTCTTAAACTAATAGAAGGTGATAAAGTAGCTATAACAGAAATGTTAAAAGTTATTGTACACAACTATTCATTGTACCATGAATGCGCCACTAAGGTAGAAGGTTGGCAAGATTGGTATGAAGCACAAAAGAAAATCTTTAACGAAGTCAAATGAAATATATTATACTACTCGTATCATTAATGATTTCGGGATGTGCTAGTAAAGATTATTCTGTGTATGTGGAAGCACAGAAAGCCCTATCCCGGGATATAACTGTTACAGAAACCACTCGTATGCTAGCCATATCGGAAATGTTAAAAAGTCCCGATCCTAGTGTTAGACAGAACGGGACTTTATTACTACAGCAGTTACAACAGTCCAGACAGCTTATTGTAATTGAGTTACCTAAGAATATATTTGGATTTTAATTACACCAAGTCGTTTTGGCTTCACCGTAGTACTCACGTGCAAAACCCTGCTGGATAAGCATCCCTCTTAAACTTTTGCCGTCTAAAATAACGTCACCCAAAACACGTCCGCCGTACTTATCCCAGTCCATTAGTATAATTTGTTTCTTTTGTGCATTAGCAATTTGTTGTTTTGTGAATGCACTAGCAGCCTCTCCACGCTGTGCTTCACTTGGACATTGTGCTCTATGACCCTTCTCAGGAGTATCAACACCAAATACACGAATACTTAGTTCGGGTTTTAGTGGTGCCGGCAAGAACGGTGCTTGAAATGCAATTGTGTCGCCATCGATAACTCTAGTAATCAATGCATCATATGTCACCCCTGCTTTTTGTTTTTGAGCAAACGCAGTAGTTGCCAAAGTAGATAATAGTAGTATACATAGTATCTTGTTCATAACTGTTCCTTAAATATACATATATTTAGTCTGGTACAATATTAAAACGGTATTACTAACGATAAATATAATACAATCGGAATATTCATATGGCAACATCTCCAGGTATTATAGAAGTTATAGATATTGGTCAATTACCCAACGACGGTACAGGTGATCCGTTACGTGTTGCGTTTGACAAAATTAACAACAACTTTGCTAGTATCCCTTTATTAAATCAAGGTGGACCAAACGGGGCATTGCAATTTAATAATGCTGGCTTTAGCGGTGGTATCGCTAATTTAGTTTTGGACGTACCAAACAACAAAGTTAATATTGGTGCCAACATTATCCCGATCGCAACTAATACAGTTCAGATTGGTAGTAGCCCACTAAGAATTGCTAATGTTTGGTTGAGTAAGAATGATTCGCTACATATTGGTAACGTTGGTATAAGTGAAAACTTTGATGTATTGAGTTTTTATCAAAATGCTAATCGTTTTATTGCGGCAGACTTGCAAGTTGGTAACATATATGCTACTGGTGACTTGATTGCTATCGGTAACGTCACATCTACCGGTAATATCGCTGTTAACGGTGGTATCGGACTAAATGGTGGCATCACTATCAATTCAGCTAACGTAATAACAACCAATAATACAGCGAATCAAGTTATATATGAGTTACCTCAAAACACTTGTACTACTGTTCGTTTTCAAGTTACTTCAAAGGTACTAGATAATAATGATGCACAGACAGCTACAATTACTGTAACTAAACGTAATGATGGTATCAGAGCCGAACATAGTATATACGGCACGGTATTTACAGGTAATGCAGTTACTAGATATAATGTTGACGTTGCATTTGGAAATATTAGGCTAATGGTATCACCTCTTTTAAACGCTAATGTTATGCATTTATTTTCTTACCAAGCAGATAGAGAATAATGAGAGCACACGAATTTATATCAGAGTCGAGTGAAAAAAAAATCTCGAAAAGACAATCCCAGTCATCAGCTGGGTTGAATACTTACGGTGACAGTGAGCGTATAAGCGGTGATTATACTGCATATCGTTTGGGTATGGCTGTAGCAGGCGCGAACGGAAAAGACCCACTCGTTATGCCAGCAAAAAGTTGGATAGGTAAACGTAAATCAACTCACCCTTATACCAAAGAAGAACAAGCTATGCTAAAACAAGCATATAAAGCAGTGGGTGCAGAGTACACTGATTTGAATCATGGCGACATGAAAAGTAAAGAATTAGATGATACTCATACAACTAGTCCAGTTCTAGGTTTTGCTGGCTACGGTGAAAAAACTAAAAAGAAAAAATAATGGGATCATAAACTACGCATAAGTAGATTTATGATTGATATTAACAACACCCTAGATTTAATTAAGTTAAAGTTTTATAACGAATGGCTTTATACTGCCCATCTATACGATGAAGGGGATGCACAATTCCACAAGCAGTTAACAACTCAAATGGTTTCAACATATGTTGACCCATTGAATTTACCCAAAGATGCATTGATATTAGATATGGGATGCGGCCCTGGCTACTTCCTAGACGAAATGAAATCTCGAGGGTATACTAACTTGGTTGGGGTAACTCTAAGTCCAGCCGACACTAAAATTTGTACAGATAAAGGTCACGTTGTAAAGAATTACGATATGTCGTTTATTCCTCAAATTGATGGCTACTATGATGAAAGTGTAGACTTTATATGGTCTAGGCATTCGTTAGAGCATAGTCCATACCCTATCATTACTTTAGCTGAATACAATCGACTATTGAAATTAAAGGGAAGAATGTATGTTGAAGTTCCCGCCCCCGACCTAGAACGCAGACATGAATACAATAGTAACCATTACAGCGTACTAGGAGTAAAGCAATGGGATGCATTGCTAACTAGAGCAGGATTCAACGTAGATATTTGTAACACTATTGATTTTGATATTGAACTGCCAAAAGATATGAGTAAATCGGGTCCAGAGGATGAAAGAATTACAATGAAAGAAAAATTCTTTATACTGATGACAACTAAACAATGTCCTCTTGATATTAAATAAAATGTGATAAATAATAGTGTAGTTCACGGAAGTGGAATTCCCAACTACTCTAATGCTAGTGAGGAGCAATCAGCATGATTATTTATTCGAAAACAACTTTGCCATCAGGATATTACGTTTATGCGTATGTACGTTCTGATGGTAAACCTTATTACATTGGTAAGGGAATCGGTTCTAGGGCTTGGAGTCATAGGAAACGTGAGCGCATTCACCAACCTACCGATCACTCTCGAATCATAATATGTGAATCGAATCTTTCAGAAATAGGCGCATTGGCATTAGAAAGAAAACTAATCCGTATTTGGGGAAGAAAAGACCTGGGTGAGGGTATTCTACAAAATAGGTCCGATGGCGGAGAAGGAGTAAGTTCAGGAGAACGTCATCCTAATTATGGCAAAAAATTTACTAATACTGTTAGAAATAAGGGGAACAGTTCTATTGCTGGCTCAATAGCTAAAAGAGGGGAAAGTAACCCCATGTTTAATAAAAAACACAAAGATAGTACAAAAAAGATACTAAGTGACATACACATGGGTAAGGTTTGGAAAAAAGAAATTTGCAAACATTGTGGTAAAATAGTTTCTATTGGTAATTTCAAACGTTGGCATGATGTCAATTGTAAATTTAAAACTAAATAATAGATGACCTTTGATGTATGGAAACAAGCTAAAATACAGAACGGTCTTGAACAACTCAAGACCGTTCCTACACGTCAGGAAAATCTTGATATTACACTAGATGATTTAAGGAGATTGAGTGGAGTAACTCAACAAGTTATCGGTGAAGAATCTAATATAAGCATTACCGGGAATGAAAAGGGCGAGCTAATGAAAAAACATAACATCAAGCCCGGTACCGATGAATGGTTTAAACTATGGTTTAGTAGACCGTATCTAACGGGTGAAAAGCCAGTATAAAAATAAGACAAAGTAATTAGACTGTAAATACAGTATGGCAAACACACCCACCCTCGTCAAAAATCCTTACGTCAAAACAAAATTCAAAGACGAAACGGAACTGACTGACTTTATCAAATGCTGTGATCCGGAAACAGGTTATCTATACTTTATGGATAACTTCTTTATGATTCAACACCCGACTAAGGGAAGCATGGTCTATCATCCTTGGGAATATCAAAAACGATTAATCAACACCTATCATAACTATCGTTATTCAATCAGCTTGATGCCTCGACAGTCAGGTAAATCTACATCGGCAGCAGGTTATTTGTTATGGTATGCAATGTTTGTACCAGACAGCACGATTCTTATTGCGGCGCACAAATATACAGGTGCTCAGGAGATTATGCAACGTATACGTTATGCATATGAAAACTGCCCCGATCATATTAAAGCAGGTGTAACAACATATAACAAAGGCTCACTAGACTTTGAGAACGGATCTCGTATTGTAAGTGCAACAACTACTGAAAATACAGGTCGTGGTATGTCTATTACATTGTTGTATCTGGATGAGTTTGCATTCGTTCGACCAAGTATCGCTAAAGAATTCTGGACAGCTATCACCCCTACATTGTCAACTGGTGGTAAAGCTATTATCACAAGCACACCAAACAGTGATGAGGATCAGTTTGCGTTCATCTGGAAGGGTGCTAATAAAACTGAAGATGCTTATGGTAACAAAACTGAAGTTGGAGTAAACGGATTCAGAGCATACCGAGCTTACTATACTGAACAGCCAGGGCGTGACGACCAGTGGGCAAATGAAATGAGAGCACAATTAGGTGATGATCGTTTCCGTCGAGAGATTGGTTGTGAGTTCATTATTGCTGATGAAACACTTATTAACCCTAGCACATTAATTGACATGGAAGGAACTGAACCTACTTTCCGTCAAGGACAGATACGATGGTACAAGACACCTAAAAAAGGTAACATATATGCAATTGGTTTAGATCCCAGTTTAGGTACAGGTGGAGATCCATCAGCTATTCAGATTTTTGAAGCTAATACTACTACCCAAGTAGGTGAATGGAAACACAATAAAACTGACATTCCTACTCAAGTAAAATTGTTAGTTCAAATAGCCAAATACATTGTTGAGTGTACAGGAGAACCTAATAACATCTACTATTCAGTAGAGACAAACTCAATAGGTGAAGCGGCATTAGTTTCTATTGCTGAGTTTGGTGAGTCTAACATACCCGGAACGTTCATGGGAGAGAACGGGAAGAAGCGCAAAGGATTCAACACCACTAACAAGAGTAAATTAGCGGCTTGTGCTAAGTTCAAAACACTAGTTGAGTCTAAGAAAATGACTATAAATAGTCATAGTCTTATAACTGAATTAAAAAGTTTTATTGCAGCCGGTGGCAGTTTTCAAGCTAAGATTGGTGACACTGATGACTTGGTTATGGCTAGTCTATTAATAGTGCGTATTTTACAGCAGTTAAGTGAATACCATTCTAATTTAGATTCATATATGCGTGACCATGAAGAATTTATAGCTCCATTACCCTTCTTTGCGGTAATGGGTTAACTAGAATAGTGATAAATAGTTTATTATGTCAAAAAAACAAGAAGCCCTAAGGGCAGAATTACACAAAGTACTTAACAGGGGCGGTCGCTCTATTATTAATAGAGCCAGTGACAGCAAAGTAGTTCCTGTACCAGAAAAAGCAGATGTATTTGAATTTGACTTTACTAAAGAAGGTAAGACCTATGGTAAAGTATTTGTATCTATCGATGGATTACGTCAATTAATAGTATATTTTGATGACGCCGTTTCCGGTAGCCCTAAAAACGGATCAACTGATAGCGAGTCATGGGAACAACTAATTAAGACATTAAAGAGATTTTCTATGATGAAACAACTTAGTTTTAAACTAGATAATATAGATAATTTGGAAAATGATATGGCAAAAAGAGAACACACTAAACGTGAAGAACAGATGTATGAAGGTTATCATGCTCAAGGTAAAAAAGCTAGCTATAGCGACAATGTACCTACAACTAAGATAATCATTAAACATAAAAGAGAAATGCAAGAGGGTGAGCAACGTTTCCGCCAGATTGATAAAATCTTTATTGAAAACGCAATTGGTGAAAGAATGTTAGCCCCTACTGACAGACCAGGCTTAGCACGTGTATTTGCAAGGCACGTGGCTGAAGGTGGTAAAGCTAACGATGACCGTTGGAATCATATTTCTAGTTTATGTGAAGAATATAAACAGATGGCAGGATTTGTTCGTGCTACACGTAGCGGACAATTCAATGAATCTGCACAGCAGTTAGTCAGTGAAGGTATTAATCACTATCAAAAACTACGTGAGTGTTTGGGTAAAATGTCAGGTCAACGTGGATACAATGCGTACTTTGAAAGCTATACACCTGCATTGATGGAAGATGAAGAACAAGTAGACCTAAGTGAAATGTTTATGTCTAGTAGTTTGGATCCACGTATCGAAAGCGTAATGCCAATACTACGCAAGTTGAGTAAAAATATCACAGAAACTTCTGATATGGCGGAGACTATTGCATTAGAAGCATGGGCAGATGATATTATTGGTACGCATAAAGGTGGAACTACCACACATAAAGATGGTGTAACTAGACACAAAGCTGGCCCTGGAGTATACGGTGGCAGTGAACCTGAAGAAGATCCTGACACTGAGTTAGATAAAAATTATATTAACAAAACTGAAAAAGAAATTGGTGTCAAGTGGCCTAGAGAAAAGAAATTTCAGGGTGGTATCAAAGTAGATGAAGTTGAATCATCTACAAGTGGCAAGCCTAGTAGACAAGATGTTGCAAAAAAGATGCATGGTATTCTAAGTAAGAGTGTCAATAAGAGTAATATGGCAAGAGTGAAAACTCAACAAGCAGTTGGAAGCCGTGTTGCTGATATTGGCGCAGGTGGCAAAGAGTATAATGTTAAAACTGATGCGGCATGGGATAAACAACAAGGCGTGACGGAAGATTCATTTGACAATCCTGTATCCAATGCTATTACACGTAGAATCTTAATGCAACGTTCAGATTTGTTAGCCAAATACGGTCCAGAAAAAGTAACAGCCGCTATTGACGATGTAGCTGACTTTGTAGGTGATACAGATGAAATTGGCAGCAGTGATGTTAGTGGTTGGGTCAAACAAGTTGAAAAATCATTAGCTGGCATGGGCGAAAGCGAAACAAACGAAGGTGTATTAGATGCTGTGAGAAATAAAATGCAATCTGGTTCTATGCTAGACCGTGTTCGCTCTGGTGCATATAAGAAACCGGCAGCTCCAGTTGCACAGGCAGCACCAACTGCACCTGCAGCCGCACCTCCCCCGGGCTACGATACAGAGACAGGTAAACCATTGCCTCCCGAAGCTAGATTTGATCCAAACACTGGCAAACCACTTCCAGGATTATCTCCGGCAGCACCGGTTGCAACTCGTCCACCTTTGCCATCAGCACAAGCGGCGGCAACGCCTCGTCCACCTGCTACAGCAACACCAACTGCTCCTCAACCAGCAATGGGCCCGACTGAGTTACCACCTGATTGGAAATTTGGTCAAGCTATCCCTAGGTCAGTATGGAAAGCGGGTGATGATCCTAACAAGAATCCAAACAACCCTATCATTGTGACAATGGTTAAAACTAGAGATGCATTAGTTAAACAAGGTCGAGGTAACCCAGACGAAATACAACATAGCATTACTAGAGCAAATAGAGGTCAAGAATTCAACACGTATGGTATGACCGGGTACGTAGATGAAAGTAAAAACGTATTAGAAGGACTTAGCAGTAACCAACGTTCACGATTGGATGATTTAATTAGTCAATATAGAGATGCTACTGATCCAATGGGTTATGATGATGATGCACCTGATCCAGATGAAGTAATCAATCAAATACGACAAGAGTTTGGTGATAAGATTGCTGATACGTTAGAACAAGGTCCTAGCTCGCACTTCACAAGAAATAATCATAGCATAGGTAATGACCCATTAGATTCGTATGGTTCTACTAACCGAATTACAAAGTTAGGTAAAGTCAATAAACAAGATATATCGGCTCTTAAAAATAGAATTAAACAAAGAGATGTAACAGAAGGTCAAAAAGACCTAGACGCTATCAAACGTTTATTGGGTAAATAAGTTCTCAATAACCTCACTTAAAAGGTGAGGTTAGCCACATCCGGCATAAATACTATTGACATGAGAGAAAAGTATGTTATACTCTATCTTGTGTTAGTTGCTTCATGGTGAAGCGGCGACAATAAAACAGACTCCAAGTCAATGAAATAAGGAAATTTATTATGGCATCTTTAGCAGAAATTCGTGCTCGTATCTCAGCACAAGAAAACAAATCAAACAATACTGGGTCTACCCAGCAACCAGACAACTCAGTCTACCCCCACTGGAATATGGATGAAGGCACAACTGCTTCTCTACGTATCCTACCTGATGGTAACCAGAGTAACACATTCTTCTGGGTTGAAAAACAAATCATCAAACTACCATTCAATGGCGTAAAAGGTCGTCCTGAAATGAAGCAAGTAATCATACAGATTCCTTGTGTAGAAATGTACAATGATGGTTCAGTCTGCCCTATTTTGGCAGAAGTTCGTCCTTGGTACAAGGATGAGACATTGAAAGAAATGGCTAACAAATATTGGAAGAAACGTAGTTATCTATTCCAAGGGTTTGTTCGTCAAAACCCAATTGGTGAAGACAAGCAACCTGCGAATCCAATTCGTAGATTTGTTATCTCTCCACAAATCTTCACAGTTATTAAGTCTAGCTTAATGGATCCTGAAATGGAAGAATTGCCAACTGATTATATGCGTGGTCTTGATTTTAATATTAAGAAAACAACTAAAGGGGGTTATGCTGATTACTCAACTTCAACATGGGCTCGTAAAGAATCTGCGTTGACAGAGGCAGAAGCGGCAGCAATTCAAAGTTTTGGATTACACAACTTATCTGACTTCTTGCCTAAGAAGCCCGGTGAAGCGGAACTCCGCATTATGAAAGAAATGTTTGAAGCATCAGTTGATGGTCAACCTTTTGACAACGAACGTTGGGGAGCATACTATCGTCCATATGGATTGGAAGCACCTGCAGGAGCGACAGCGGAAAAAACAACAGCGTCTATTGCAACTAGCGCACCCGCAACAGCACCCGTAGCAGAGTCTGCACCATGGGAAGATGAAGTTAGCAAAGCTGAAGCATCATTTAGTGAACCAATCGTAGTTCCTAAAGCAACTCCTAGTACTGATAAAGCACAGGACATTCTAGCAATGATCCGTGCTCGTCAAACCAAGCCTGCTTAATTGAAATAGAGAACGGGAAACCGTTCTCTCTATTAAGGAGAAATATATGACACTACCAGACGAAAGATACCGTGCTATTAAGCAAGGTAAAAAACTATTAGAAGAATTATGCGATCCTGGAAAAACACCAAGAGTACCTAGCATAGTTCGTGACAGAGCAAGAGGTGCATTACGTCACTATCCAAATGATTATGAATTGGATTCATTAGCGGAAAAATGTCCCGACCTGCTTGATAAGCAAACGTTTAGTTTGTATACTAACGGTGTACACAGATAATTAGGAGATATAATGGCAAAACCATTTGATGTAAGTAAATTTAGAAAAGAGATTACTAAGAGTATTGAAGGTCTTAGTATAGGATATAACGACCCAACTGACTGGGTCAGTACAGGAAACTATGGACTTAACTATCTTATTAGTGGTGATTTTAACAAAGGCGTGCCTCTTGGCAAAGTCACTGTATTCGCTGGAGAAAGCGGTTCAGGCAAGTCTTTCATTTGTTCGGGCAACTTGGTACGCCATGCGCAACAACAAGGAATCTACGTAGTATTAGTAGATAGTGAAAACGCACTTGATGAAAAGTGGTTGCACGATTTAGGTGTAGACACTAGTGAAAGCAAATTGCTTAAACTCAACATGGCTATGATTGATGACGTTGCTAAAACAATTAGTGAGTTTATGAAATCATACAAAACATTACCTGATACCGATCGTCCTAAGGTATTGTTCATTATCGATTCATTGGGTATGTTGTTGACACCCACTGACGTTAATCAGTTTGAAGCAGGTGATATGAAAGGTGACATGGGTCGTAAGCCTAAAGCACTAACAGCACTTGTTCGTAATTGTGTAAACATGTTTGGTAGTCATAATGTAGGACTAGTTGCTACTAATCACACATATGCTTCACAAGATATGTTTGATCCAGATGATAAAATCAGTGGTGGTCAAGGTTTCGTTTACGCCTCTTCAATTGTTGTTGCGATGAAGAAATTGAAACTTAAAGAAGATGAAGATGGTAACAAGATTTCTGATGTAATGGGCATTCGTGCCGCTTGCAAGATTATGAAAACTCGTTATGCTAAACCTTTTGAAAGTATTCAAGTTAAGATTCCTTACGAATCAGGAATGAGTCCTTACTCTGGTTTGACTGACATGCTTGAGAAATCAGGTGCATTGAAAAAAGAAGGCAACAGTCTTGTATATACTACTAAAGACGGTGAGATTCTGAAATCATTCCGTAAGGGTTGGGAAGCTAACAAAGATGGTTGTTTAGATAAAGTTATGCTAGAGTATACTGGTGTGACTAAGAGCATTGTAACCGCAGAGGTAGAAACCGAGGTAACAGAATGAGTTTAGTTGTGATTACCGAAGTATGGGAAGTATTGCGTGACCACGTTGATCTTAATGACCGAGGTGATGCCGCCGACTCTTTAGTAAATTTCTTGATGGATAACAACTATGAGGTTGACGATATCAAAGATGCTTTTAAAGATAAAGATATCACTAAGGCCTTGAAAGGTTATGCAGAACAACATTTCCAAGAAGAAGACTACGAAGAATACGAAGAAGACCCCGATACTGATGAATGGGACTAAATGTCAAGCAATTGGTACACTAGGGTAAGCGCCGATCTTTCAAAAATACCTGACTTCTTATCATACTATGATGCAGAGCTAGCCTCAGCAAAAAGCGATGTTAAAATTTTCGGTAACGTAGAAAAAAACATCTCTGCGTTACCGGGTATTACAGAGCACAGATTTAATCAACTACAAGAGATTGAAGCTGTACTACAATATCTTAATCTTCAACTACGCAAAATTCGTAGGAAACATTTTCAAAAATACTTAGAAGCATATAATCGTGCATTGAGTGACCGAACTGCTGAGAAGTATGTTGAGGGTGAAGATGAAGTAATTGATATGGAAACAATCATTAACGAAGTGGCACTACTACGAAATAAATGGTTGGGTACGATGAAAGGTTTAGATTCAAAGAATTTCATGCTCGGGCACATTGTTCGTTTAAGAGCCGCTGGTATGGAAGACATAACTGTTAGTTAATAAAATAATATGACAACACTTAATACACGCAACATTAATACTATCACTGTATCACCATTGGCAAGTCCAAACATTGGTGCCTACTCGTTTAGTAATAATCATTCAATGAATAATGTTTTTAGTTTAGATTCATTTATGAATGATAGAAACATGAATCCGGATGTAAAGAAATATGAAATATATGAAAGTCCAATTGATTTACTAGCACTCAGCAGTGCTTGGAAAAGACTGCGTGATGCAGGTATTGCTCAAGGCAAGATAGGCAAGTTATTAGATAAAGAATTATTTGAATCCTTGATTAGTGAAGATTATTCCCATGCTGAACGTATACGTGATTACTATAGCAAGAAAATAGTAATGTGGAAACTTAAAGGTGAACGAATGTCTAATTACCGAAATGACTTGTGTACATTTGTTCATAGTGATGGTACAAAATTTCGTGAAGAAATGTTGGGGCTAGCATATTACTTACCCGCATTTTATGAATATGATAATCAGTTAGATGAAGTTCGACTACAAGTTGAGCCACCGTGTCTTGCAAAGAACCCCATGATTAATTCTAGTAGGACGTTGACACCTATCAAACGTATTACGCAAAAAACTAAACGTGTAAATGTGGTACAATATTGGTTGAAAGACACTAGAAATGACTACGCCGTAATGATTCAGATTGAAGCAAAAAATCAGTTAGAACACTTGTGGAATCATGTTTTCAACACCAGTAATTTGATTGAAATTCACGGAAATTTTCATCTTAAACAACGTGATAATTTTGAATACTTGAGTGTTACAAATTGGGAACTAACCCGAGGTTGACATTAAATGGATTTGGCTCTATAATAGAGTCTTATTCAGTCAAAAGGAGTTGTTCATGGGTTACAAAGTTGTTGCTGACAAGTATCAGATGGATGAAATGCGTACCAAATATGGTCCTCGCAAAGGTCTAGAAGGACCCTTTAATTTCTCCGGACGAGTGTTGTATTATGACAACAATGAAGGTTCCTACTATGATCCCACTACAGACTTCTATGTGGAATCGTCAGAAATGGCTGTAATCCACTCTAAAATTGTTGATATTTTAAAGTCTTAAAATTTGACAATAAATGGGTTTGGGTATATAATAGAATCTTAGACAGTAAAGAAGAGGACTACGAAATGACTACAGAATTCAAATCTTGGGAAGAGTTGACACAATTAGAACAAGCCCGGGAACTTTACTGGGACATGTACAAGGATGCTTATGGCGTTCGCCCTCGCGGTATTGACACTTCCACTTGGACTTTGGAGCAGTTCGAAGCCGAGTTCGAAGGACTTGGTGTAGCTATTGAAGCCGAAGAAACGGCCCGTAAGGAATCACAACAAAACGCAATTTTCTCTTTTGAGAAAAGGGTTGATGACCTGATCTACTCAGGTGCTAAGGACCGTGCAACAGCAATTCGCTGGATCCACGAAGCTGAGGACACTCAGGGTGATGATGAGTACCTGTGCTATACATTGGGCTTGCCCTATCAATACTTTCGCAAGGCCGCTTAAGGCTTAAAATTTGACAATAAATGGGTATTGTGCTACAATACTTGTATTGACACTGAAACAAAGGAAATTAAATGTCTACTATTCGTATTAAATCAGGTTCTTATCGTAAAATTGACGTTAAGAATGAAGTGTTCACTCTTGTTAAAGGATATCAAGTGGGTGTTAAAGGTGGTTTTGTAACAGTAAAAAATGACGGACAGTTCCCCGGCTGGGGCGATACTGTCAAGGTAAATGTTGACAAACAAGATTCTATTGAATTTTTGTCAGGCAAGCCCTCTACTCATGTTAAAGAAACTGTAACAGAGTCAGAAGTAGAGGCAATGGACCGTATTGCGACACGTTTTGCAGTACTTGATGAAATGTCTAAGGCATGCATCAGTGGTGACATACGTGCTATGATTGTGACAGGTCCTGCAGGTATCGGCAAGTCACATGGTGTGAATTTGCAAATGGAAAAAGCAAGTATGTTTGACAGACTTGCAAGCAAAAAAGTTCGTTTTGAAGTTGTCAAAGGTGCTATGTCAGGTATCGGCTTGTTCGCTAAGTTGTACAAATTTAGTGATGCTAAGAACGTGCTAGTGTTTGATGATTGCGATATCTGGGAAGATCAAGATGCTATCAACGTACTCAAAGGTGCGCTTGATTCAGGTAAGACACGTAGAATTTCTTGGAATAAAGATTCACGTATTTTGCGTGAAGAAGGTATCCCGAATTCTTTCAACTTCAACGGCTCAATTATTTTTATTACAAACAAATCGTTTGATGCAAAGAAAGCCGGCAAGATGCAACCTCACTTAGATGCATTGCAGAGTCGTTGTCACTTTCTGGACCTGACAGTTGATAGTGAGCGTGACAAAATGTTGCGTATCAAACAAGTGCATCGTGATGCTGATGGTGGTTTGTTTGCTGATTATGATTTTACTCAAATTCAGACAGATGAAATCATGTCGTTCATTTGGGACAATCATACAAAATTGCGTGAAGTGTCCTTGCGTATGTGTTTGAAGGTTGCTGACTTAGTTAAGATTAGTGCTAACTGGCGCGAACTTGCTAAAGCAACTTGCATGAAAGCATAACCCCTGCAGTGTGCGTAGCGGCAATGACAATAAGTCCGCTTCGATAAGTTTTTCATTTCGTTTCTTTCTTTCGGGGAACTTATGTTCCCCTTTTTTTGCCAGTAAGTATTGTATTACTATCTGAATAAGTATATAATGAATGATGACAAAAAAGCCTCATACTAAAGAACAATTGGTAGATTATCTATCAAAGTATATAAGTCTGGGCACTTACGATAAAAAGTTTGTGAATAACTTATTGCAACTTAATATTGCCGCAGGTAAATCAGTTACTACAAACCAATCTGCATTGTTAGACAAGATTGTTTTACGATATCAACGTCAATTGTCAAAGGCCGAATTAAGCAGTATTGAATTGGTTAGGTTATCTTGGACTGTTCCTCCTATTGAAAGCTCACCTATATATACTGAGGCTCATATCTCTATAATGGATGACACCACTATAATTATTCATAGCCCTTATAAAAAGGATTTTGTAAAAGAACTAAAGAACCTTGAATATATGAATTGGGACCGAGAAAACAAAATGTGGTCTGCGGTAGCATCAGAACAAACATTGAAATCAATTTTGGAAATAGTCACTGCGTACTATGACAAAGTAAACTATTGCCCTGTCGTTCAACAGGTAATCGATACAGTAAAAGAACATAAGGACATTCGATATTGGAATCCTACTCTTGCAAGGATTAACGGTAACCTATATGTCATGGCTGCAAATCCATCATTGATGGCAGCAATAGAACATCTACCATTGAACACGGAATATCATACTCTTGCTAGACTAAGTAGAATGGGAATTAGAATCGATCCCGCACTAATAAGTGATATACATGACGAGTTAGGCGGCACCGATGAAGTTATGAATAAACTTATTTTTGCATTAGACCCGCAACCGAAAATTGAAATTACTGACACGAATAGACTGATAGAGTATTTGCAAAATATTAAAGCAGACATGGTTTTGTTAGCAGAATGGTTCGGCACAAACAAGAGTATTGTTATGGAATTAGCTAATTTATTGAAAGCTAACAACATTACACATAGGGTTTTAAAAAGTAAAGCGGGTAACCTATCAAAAGATAAGAGTAACATTAACTTGCGAAAATGTGAGATGCCAGTTAAAATTAACATGAGCACCTTTACCGCGCACAGTTCTACTAAACATGTTGCAAAAACAATACAGATAGTAAACAGTAGTGGGATTTATATAGAATACAAATGAAACAATGTAAAATAATCGTCAAAGACGAAGTAAACGTAAAAATAGAAGGACTAGAATTAGGAGAGCGTAAAGCTCTAATGAAGCTATTCGAGTTTGAAGTCCCGGGTGCGAGGTATTTGCCAAGTGTCCGATTAGGTAGGTGGAATGGAAAAACCAGTTACTTTAGTCTTGGCGGTTCAAGTTACATCAACTTGCTACCCGAAATTCTTCCTGTACTAGAAAATTCAGGATATGATATTGAGTTGGAAGATACCCGCACCTATCAAACTTCTTTCTCTTTTTTAGAAGTAACAGAGCAAACTTTTAAAAATAAAGTCTGGCCAACAAAGCATCCTAAAGCAGGGGAACCTGTTGTATTGCGTGACTATCAAATTGAGATTATAAATAACTATCTTAAAAATCCGCAATCATTGCAGGAAATTGCAACAGGAGCCGGTAAGACGTTAATCACTGCCGCACTTAGTTACACTATGGAACAGTATGGTCGTTCAATTGTCATTGTTCCAAACACTAGTCTTGTAACACAAACAGAAGCAGATTACATTAACTTGGGTCTTGATGTTGGTGTATACTATGGTGGACGTAAAGAGTTTAATAAGACACACACTATCTGCACATGGCAATCATTAGGTAACATGCTTAAGAATACTAAATCAGGTGAAGCAGAAGTTGGCATAGGAGATTTCCTTGAAGGTGTAGTATGTGTTATTGTCGATGAAGTTCATCAAGCAAAGGCAGACGTATTAAAAACATTACTCACTGGAGTAATGAGTCACATACCATTACGTTGGGGATTGACTGGCACTATACCTAAAGCTAAATTTGAATCAATGTCACTGACTGTTAGCTTAGGCCCGGTTATCGGTAAACTATCAGCCAGTGAGTTACAAGATCAAGGTGTGTTGAGTAATTGTCACGTTAATATTTTGCAATTACAAGATGCAGTAGAGTTTCCAAACTACCAAACTGAACTCAAGTACCTAGTTGAGAATGGTCAGCGTATGGATTGCATAGCCGCACGTGTGCATACAATTAGGGTTACAGGAAATACATTGGTACTGGTTGATAGAATTGAAGCTGGTAAAATATTGCATCTTAAGTTAGAAGAATTGGGTATACCGGAAGATGAAGTTGTGTTTGTTTCAGGTGGAACAAAAGGTACCACACGAACAGAACACTATGATGACATTGCTACAGCCACTAACAAGATTATAATTGCAACATATGGTGTAGCCGCAGTCGGTATTAATATACCTAGGATCTTCAATGTAGTATTGATTGAACCGGGTAAGAGTTTTGTTCGAGTTATTCAAAGTATCGGACGAGGCATTCGTAAAGCAGAAGACAAAGACTTTGTGAATATCTGGGATATCACTAGTAGTTGTAAGTTTGCCAAAAGACATCTAACACAACGTAAGACCTTTTATAAAGAGGCTAACTACCCGTTTGATGTTGAAAAAATTAAGTATAAGTGATACAATAACAATATGAGAATTTTAACCTTAGACGATACTTATTATAATTTAGAGACTTTACCTGATGAGGTGGATGATTTACGTTTTGCTATACTAGATAACAGCAACCCACAGAATGTAGATTATCACTACATTCCTCTAATCTTTTTAGAATCATTTAATAGCCCTGCTCTAGTACTAAAGATAGGTAACAAGATAGTAAAGATGCCAGTTGATTGGCAAATATTAATAGGTGAACCTGATATGGGTGACTTAGAAACATTGCCTCTTACTAGTATTAATGATAGAGGATTCAAAGCATATGAATTCAATCCACTATCGGCATTTAGGCCTAGCTTCTTGGATATTGAAATCGTAGACATTTACCATGATGTTACATGGTATGCACCTCGATTAAAGAACGGACAGTTTTTATGTGTTCCGATTGATGATGATGTAAAACCTAGATGTGTTTATTTTGTAAAAGAGATTAGTAGAAATTGTGAGATTGTAGATTATAGTCAGGCATTCTAATGGCAACTAAAAAAGCGGCAGTACCTAAAGAAGAAAAATTTCAAAATATCGATTTTGATTTATTCGATGCATTAGCCGCATTGGATAAAAAAGATTATGAATATATTGATAGGTTAACAGATGAACAACAAAGAAAGTTTGTTCCCTATATGATGACGCATTGGATGAGTGCTATTAAGGCTAGCGGTGATCTCCAAAGCTATTATCTAGCAAGTACTGAATATCATGCAAACAAACATTTATTCAATGAATATGTGAGTAAGCATCCTAAACTGCAATGGCAGATGTTATGTGCGGCTAGCCCGGGAATGGGGAAACAGTTCCATCAATGGCTACCGCACTTGTCTAGTAAAGTAACACAGCTTAAAGAAACACCAAAAGAAAAAGATGTACGTGAATATTTTGGTAAGATTTATCCTAAGGCAAGTGAAGCTAACCTATATGCTATTAGCGAAGCATTTGTAACTGGTCATAAGAAAAAGGTATATCTAGCAAGTAAGTATCCTAATTTAAAACAAGTTGATATAGAAACATTATCGGAAATAGTAACAGATAATGAGATCCGACAATATGAAAAAGACAGCGGCAATAGTTGAGTCGAAACACCGATGTGAGTTTTGTAATCGTGAATTCGTAAGAGAACGCACTTTACTTAGTCACATATGTGAACAGAAACAACGATGGTTAAATCGTGACATAAAAGGCAACCGACTGGGTTTTCAAAGTTGGTTACAGTTCTATGCAAAGAACTCTATGAGCCGAAACAAAAACAAGACATATGAAGAATTTATTAAGAGTGCATACTATACCTCTTTTGTGAAGTTTGGTAATTACTGCGGTGAAGTTAATGTAGTTAATGTTAGTAGATATGTTGATTGGTTACTAAAAGAAAACATTAAGCTAGACAATTGGAGTACTGATTCTAATTACACAACCTTCTTACAAGATTACCTTCGTAAAGAAGATCCTTTTGATGCAATACATCGTGGTATAGAGCATACGATTGAATTAGCAAAAGAAGCAAACATTCAACCCCGTGATCTATTGAGATATGGAAACGCAAACAAGATATGTTATGCTATTACAATCGGAAAGATTAGTCCATGGATGTTGTATCAAAGCGAAAGCGGCACCCGTTTTTTAGATACTTTAACTTCAGACCATGTTAAAATGATTATTGATTATATAAACCCAGAGCAATGGGCTATTAAATTTAAGAGAGATACAGAAATTGTCAAACAAATCAAAGAATTATTACAAGTTGGTGGGTACTAGAGTTCGTATTCCATACCAACACAATCATACTGTCGCTAGTTGGAATGAAATTTGTATATGCGCAGTAAACCGATTTGGATTTCCTGGAGATAAGTATCAAACACACGCTACTGAAGACTATATGGACTTCAACTTCAAAGATGAGAAAGATGCTATTTTATTTGAGTTAACATGTGGCTGACGTTATCCTATACATTACTGCTAAAAGAACTATGGAAATAGGTCATGAGTTGCGATCTATGGGTTGGGTACAAGGTGTTGATTTTGATTATGCTTACTATCCAGAGAAGTATGACAGCTTTAGTCATGGCCCTATTGTAAAACGACATTCAAGGTTTACCTTTTACAATGATAGTAATGCCAGTTATTTTATGTTGAGGTGGGGATGAGATTAGAACAAGATATATTAGACACCATGGGTAAACAGATGGCAAAGGAAATGGACTTCCACATAATAGCCGATATGCTAATGGGTATTGGTTGGACTAGTGTTGAATTGAACAGATTTCAAAACAATACTCAAGCAGTAGATATAAACCTGTGGACAGAAACTAATTGTACAGGTGAGTGGAAAAATGTAAGCACACGTTACATATTTGAGAAAAAACAAGATGCTGAGTGGTTTATATTAAGATGGCGATAATGAAACCTAGTGGTAATTTTGTATCATTACCCGTAAGAGAAGACCAAATAGATTATGG
>Ga0315909_10002558_pt1 | contig 23180 bp, 37 predicted proteins | sample LakEriMetagenome_11_FD_203527 | JGI IMG/M metagenome (GOLD analysis project Ga0315909, IMG submission 203527) | Freshwater fungal communities from buoy surface, Lake Erie, Ohio, United States - Buoy 2 MA125 | ecosystem: Environmental > Aquatic > Freshwater > Lake | place: USA: Lake Erie, Ohio...
CTTCTTTGATGAAATTGCTGAAAGTTTGGATACGGAGTCTCTCCACGGACTCTATATATTACTACAGAATCTAAAGAAAACTAAGACTTTATTTATAATTACACACAATAATGATCTTAAAAATTTAATAGATGCCCCTACTATAATTACGGTCACCAAGAAGAATGGTGTATCTACAATAGGTAATCAGAAAGTAAAGAAGAAACAAAATGTCAATAGCTAAGTTAACAGGACTAGGTCAAGAAATATTTGAGAAGCGTTATGCATACCCCGGCGAAAAAAATTGGTCCGAGCGTGCGAGAGTTATCGCAAAGACTGCTGCTGGTGCAGAGCGTGATGAGGATAAGGAAAGAGTTGAGCAAAGGTTCTACGAAGCCCTATCATCAGGCGACCTAGTTCCCGGTGGTAGAATCATTTACGGCTCTGGCCGTAACGCTGGTCGCCAAAACCTACTCAACTGCTATGTGATCAACCCACAAGACTCGGTTGAATCCATCGGCAAAACCATTCAGGATATGTACAAGATCTCTTGTGCAGGTGGTGGTATCGGGTTCAATTTCTCTGATATTCGCCCCAAGGGTGACCACATTCAGCAGCAGAAGAACTCTGCCCCCGGTTCAGTCTCTGTTATGCGTATGCTAAACGAGATAGGTAACCATGTTCGTGCAGGCAAGAATCGTCGCACAGCATTGATTGCTATCTTGAATGTTACACACCCTGACCTACTAGAGTTCCTCCATGTTAAGCTAGACATGAAGGAGTTGAATAACTTTAACATCTCGGTAGGTATTACTGATCGTTTCATTGAAGCGTGCAAGAATAATGAAGATTGGTACTTTACCTTTGCAAACCGTAAGTATCAGATCTATACAGTCAATCGTGTAAATGAAGCGCACCCAACTCCAGCTACAATTGAGGTAGTTGCTAACTCAGCAGAGGATGCTATTTCTCGTGCTAAGGAACAGTACAAGATTCACTTCACGGACGACTTTACATCTGCTGAAATTAAGCCATTGAAGGCTCGTGAGCTTTGGGATATGATTTGGGAGAACTCAGTTAAGTCTGGAGATCCCGGCATATTCAATCTAGATCTAGCTAATCGTCATACGAATGTATCTTACTTTGAGGAGATGCGTTCAACCAACCCATGCGGTGAAATTCCACTACCTAACTATGGAAACTGCTGCCTAGGTAACATTAACTTAGCTAACATGGTTACTGACGGTGAGTTTGACTGGAAGAAGTTTGCTCACACAGTCCGCACTGGCATTCAGTTCCTAGACAATATTCTAGAAGTAAATTACTTCCCAACTCCTGAGTGCAGAGAAGTAGGTCATCGTTCACGCCGTATCGGTCTTGGTGTTCTTGGTTATCATTACATGCTAATCAAACTCGGAATCCGTTATGGTAGTGAGAAGTGTATCGAACTAACTGAGCGTATTGCGATGGCTATGCGGGACATTGCATATATAAAGTCTGCTTATCTTGCAAGAGATAAGGGTGCTTTCCCTGCATTTGATAGAAAGAAATATCTAGATGAAGGATTTGCAAGAACTTTACCTGCCCGTATCCGACTTCTTGTTAAGGAGCATGGCATTCGTAACGCTGTTATGCTTACTATTCCCCCTACTGGCACTATCTCTATGCTATGGGGTGTGTCAAGTGGCATCGAGCCTATGTTTGCTCCTATTTACATTCGTAGATACCGGGATGCAAATGTGTGGAAGGAAGTTATCGTGGTTGATCCTCTACTCCGTGAATACTTTGATTCAGGCAAGTCAATCGAAGGATTCGTAGGGGCATACGACATAACTCCTGAACAACACCTAGCTGTACAGGCTGCTTGGCAGAAGTATATTGATTCTTCAATCAGCAAGACAATTAACTTGCCAAAGCATGCAGAAGCTGCCGAACTTAGCACCGTAGCTTTGGATTATGTTGAGTATCTAAAAGGACTTACCATTTATCGTGCAGGATCAAAAGGCAATGAGCCTTTGGAAGCCGTACCCATGACACCAGAAAACATCGCTAAGTATGTTGGTGATCGTTCAGTAGAGACAGGCATGGCTGATGGTGGTGCTTGCTCTCTGAATGGTGGGGACTGCGGAGCTTGATATGCCGACATACGAGTTTAGCTGTCACAAGTGTGAACTAATTTTCGAGCACATATATCAATCCGTACCAAAGAATATTCCTAAAAAGAAAAAGTGTCCTGAATGTGGAAAACTTGCAGAGAAGATGATTTCGGCTGGAGTTTTCCACATGAAGGGAATGCCTTACAGGTTAGGAAAAACTGAGGTCACTGCCTTCTATAATGAGGCCATACGGGATAGCAAGGAGCGACTCAATGTTGATAACACACCTAGCCCGTACAGAAGATATGTTCCTACACAAAACGCTGTAAAAAGTGGTATGATGCGTGTAATGTCAGAATCTGAGATTAGCAGGAAACAATCCCTTACCCATAAGGTAGGGGAGAACATCAATAACATCAAAGACAAACTGGTTAAGAAAAAGAAAAATGTATAATTTCGCAGAATCAATCCAACGAGGCATTTTGTATCTAGTGAAGTCTAACCGAGACTTCTACCTAGAGATTGTGAACCTCGTAAAGCCTGAGTACTTCGAAGCCAAGATCCATTCTCAGATTTATACCATCGTAACTGAATATTACGAGAAGTATAAGGAAATTCCAACTGATGATTTGATCATTGAAGAGGCCAAGAAGTTTAAGCGGCAGGGGCAGGATCTATCTGATTACGCTGATGAACTAGAGTTTATCAACAAGTTGGATGTCCAGTCGATTGGTCACCAGCAATATTATCTTGATATCATTGAAAACTTCGCCAAACGGGAAGCAATGAAGGGTGCGATTGTAGATTCGTTAACCCTGATTAAGGAAGATAAGTTTGGTGAGGTAGAAGATCGTGTTCGTCAGGCATTGATGATTTCTCGATCTGTTGATAACGGTCAGGTTTATTTTGATGATTTACAGGACCGTTGGGATCGCACATATAATGTTGCAAAGAGAGACTCATTCAAGACTATTTTGCGCTCCCTGAATCGTAACATGGAGGGTGGATCTATGCGAAAGGAGCTATGTATGGTTGTGGCTCCTGCTGGTGTAGGTAAGTCCTTATACCTTGTGAATCAAGGAGTTACCTCTTTGATGGAGAACCGCAAGGTTTTGTATGTATCTCTAGAAATGAGTGAGGATCGTCTTGCACAGCGGTTCGACTCTGTAATGACTTTGTTGCCTCAGTCCCGTCTAAAGGACTATACAGGCGAAGTTAAGGAACGCTTGGATATCTTCTGCAAGGAATTCCCTGATGGTAAGTTGGTAATCAAGGAATTCCCAACGGGTCGTGCTAATGTTAATAACATTAGAGCACTTCTTAATCAGCTAAAGAACTATGAAAACTTTACCCCTGATGTTCTCATTGTTGATTATCTTGAGTTACTACGCCCTATTGCTGAAGGTATGCCTGAATACCAAGCACAGGAAAGGATCGCGCAAGAGCTTCGTGGACTTGCTGTAGAGCATAATATCCTAGTCTGGACGGCCACACAAACAAACCGTGCTGGTCGCAGGGCAGAGATTATTACAGATGCCGAAATGGCAGACAGCTACGGTAAGGTTCGTCCTTGTGATTTCGTGGTTAGTTTAAACCAGAACGAGGAAGAGTACGAAGATGGCAGAATAAGGGTTTATGTCATTAAGTCTCGTAACGCTCGTAAGGGATTTATCGTACCTTTAGATGTGGACTATAATACTCTTAGAATGACGGAAGGAGTCATGGAACAAAATGAAGCGGAAGCCTGATCATCTTATGAACCAAATAATTGACGCTAAAATTACCCATGTGGATGCTGGGTGGGCTAAGTTTCAATTAAAATTTACTAATGACATCCCATGTTCTCCTGACGAATGTGCTGGGTTTACAAACTTAAACTCATACATAATCTATGTCGATGATAGATTGCCTAGTGAATACTTTAGAGAAGTCCTGCTCCACGAGATGACACATTTGATGATGGAAATCTCTGGATACACAGATCCTGATGAGGACAAAGAATTTAATCCAACCAACGAACAGCTAACAACTAATTTAAGCAGGAGTCTCCTATTATTGATGAGGCTCAATCCCAAACTGTTTAAAATACTAGTGGACACACAATGAAGTCTGAAATTATAAAGAACATCGCAGACAAGCTCGACATGGAACTCTATATCAGCCTATGCGATAATCTAACTTTGATAGACAAACATCAAGTTGATCATGAACTGGAGCGTCAATCTTCTATTTATGCGTACTATGCTGGAGCCATGGTACTTGTAAAACAGAAGATGGATTCCGTAGAAGTACAAATAGAACAAAAGTCTGCACAAGTACGCCTTGCTGCTGTAGATGGTGCAGATAAAAAGATCACGGATAAAAACCTAGAGGCAATCGTTTCAGCAGACCCTGAGATTTTTGTACTCAAACAGGACTATAACAACCTCACAACACGCTACTCCCTCTTGAAGTCGCTAGTGACTGCTCTCGACCACAAGAAGGATATGCTAATTCAACTGTCTAGTAACCAAAGAGCAGAAACCAAGCTATACGCTAAGTAACGGAGAAAACTAACATGGGAAAAGTAGATCTAGATGCGCTTCGTAAGAAGCATGAAGCCCTTCAGTCAGGTAAGACGGGCGGTGGCGGTCAGGACTTCCTCAAGAACTTTGTTCAGCTAGAGGAAGGTACAACAACTCTTCGCATTCTTCCCCCTAAGGGCGAGAACGATCCTTTGTTCTATGCGGAGACTAAGATTCACCGCATCGGAGAGGGTGAGAATGTAAAGAACTTCCATTGCCGTAAGGTACACAATGAAAAGTGTCCTCTCTGTGATGCCTACTATAAGTTGTGGGATTACAGCAAGAAGACTGGCAAGGATGGCAAGGATCAGTATGCGACTCTCGCTCGCTTGATCAAGCCTCGTGAACGCTACTACTTGAATGTAGCTGTCCGTCCTGCTAACGAGGTCAAGATTCTTTCAATCGGTCAGATCGTCTTTAAGAAGATCTTGAATACGATGATGGATCCTGACTACGGTGATATCACCGACTTGAAGACTGGATACGATTTCAAGATCGTAAAGGAAATGGACGGCGGGTTCCCGAAGTACGACCAATCTAGCCCTCGTCCCAAGTCATCTCCAGCAGGAACAGGTCAGGAGATCGCTGCCTTCATGGAATCACTCCATGATATTCACGCACTAGTCAAGTTGGAAGACTTTGAAGAAATGCGTAAGAGCGCAGACATCCTGCTTGCTGAGATTGGTATTGCTTCACTCTCACCCAGAGTTGTGTCTTCTCCAGCAGAAGGTAACGATGACGGTGATTATTTATCAAAACTAAAAGGATGATTATGATTAAAAACTTTATACTAGGTGTGGTACTTTCGCTAGGTTTAGCTTCCTGTCCCGGATTTACATTCGGAGGGGGCAACACCGAGGATCCTGTAGCACCTCTAGTTATCACAGAGACAAGTAATGTTACGCCCGAATCACTAGAGAGTAAACAATCTGTAGTGATTCCTATTGAGACTCTTGGTGGTGATGTAGGTGATGCCCTTAAGCTCGAATTTGAGAAGCGTGGTACTCAACCTGTAATCACTACAAAGGATCATCTCAAGGATACCCCGGGCGCAATGGTTGTAACCTTGGATGCAAACGCAACGCAAGAAATTCTATCCCCGAGTGTGGTTAGTTTGATTGCAAATGTGTTTGGGTCTACGATTCCGGGATCAGCACCATGGATGCAGCTACTTGTTGTGGTTCTACCCTTCCTGTCTAGTAGATTCCGCAAACACACCGTTACAGCAGCCAAGCGTGTAATTCCCGGTGTTGAAGGGCCTAACCATGATGGTAAGATTCCCAACTTGGATGACTTGCGTGAAGCTCTCATTGACTTGAGCAAGGCTGTCACACTAGCTCCCAAGGAATCTGGTGATGTGATTACTCAACAAAAATCACAGCAAATCAACGGCTAATTTAAGTTAGAAAGACTATTATGGATGAGAGGCTAATACCCTCTCATCTTTTTTTATGCACAAAGAAATACTTAACGATACATATTCAATTGATTTTTGGAAATCACAACAAGGATTTCCGGGGCTAAACAGACCACTACGAATCGCTGTGGCACTACCAAACAAAGGTGGTTGTGCTTATTACCGTGCGATAGTTCCATATGCCAAATTAGCACAGCTATACCCAAATGTAGTTGAAGTTAGATTTACTGAAAACATATTGGGATTGAATGAGGAAGCTGCCAAGAAGGGTGTGTTCTCTTGGATTACTGATTGGCAGTGGGATGATATGGATTGGTCTGATGTCGTGATGACCAACAACATATCCAACTATGGTGGGCAGTATACTGCTCGCATATGTGGCAAGGCAAAAGAACGGGGCAAGGTATTCCATTATGACACGGATGACTTGCTTACTCAGTTGTATAAGGGGCACAGACTAGAATCCGTTTATGAAAACGGATTGTCCGATCTTACTAAGTTTATATACAACAATAGTGATATTGTTACAGTTACTCAGCGTAAGTTCCAAGATAGAATTAAAGAGTATATGGGTAGTGGCATCTTGGCTGTAGTCAAGAATGCTATTGATTACACTTTACCCTGTTGGAATTCTCCAAGATCTGTAGTGCCAAAAGACAGATTTGTTAGAGTTGGCTGGGCAGGAGGCATTCACCATGAGGAGGATGTCAAAGAGTTCGCGGGAGTTCCTAATCTCGTTAACCAAAGAGCAGGAAAAGAAAAAGTTCGTTGGGACTTTTATGGTAAGCCTCCAGTAGACCCAAACACAGGCCCTGATTGGCAACAAGATGTATGGAAGAACTACGAGCGTATAATCATGATGGGTCTAAAGGGTAGTCGCAACTACACTATCAATCCTGCTATGCCTACAGACCAATATGGTGTAATGTATAGCCATATGGAGATGGCTATAGCACCTTTGCAGATGAACGAATTTAACGACTCCAAGTCTGAGATCAAGGTTGCAGAGGCAGGCAGATATTGTGTTCCCCTGATTGCATCTAATGTTGGGTGCTATGATGAAACTATAATAAATGGTAAGACAGGATTCTTAATTCCTCACGATGCTCCAAAGAGTGAGTGGGTATCTACACTGGCTAAGGTGATCAAGGATCGTGATCTACGAATTGAAATGGGTAAAAACCTAAATCAAGTCACTGAACAGTACTTTGATCTTAACAAGGTCGTACACCATAGACTAACCATGTACAAGAAATTTTATGACTGGAAAAACTCAACCAAAATTTAGTATTATAGTACCTCACTACGATAAGTCTATATCAGATGAATCGTTTATTCAAGGTATGACTAGTTTAAAAAATCAAACTTTTAAAGATTTTGAGGTTTTATTATATCATGACGGTCCAACAAGCCGACGAATTCCTGATATAAATATAACCAATCTAAAAATAAAGATAACTGAAAAAAGATACAACAACTGGGGGCACTCTCTTCGTGACATGGGTATTCGAGAAGCATCTGGAGATTATATAATTCACTTTAATCCAGATAACATCTTGTATCCATACGCACTACAAATTATTCACGAAAAAACGGAAGAGGTGATTCCATTTCAGCCAACTAATGAGATTGTAATCTTTCCTATTTTGATGAAAGGAATGCAATGCAATGGTAAGGTTGTATGGAGAGAAAAGCAAAATGCAGATCATAAAGACATGATTTTTACAGGTTACCCAACCATAAAGTATAATATTGACTGCATGCAGTTAGTTATGAAAAAAAGCACTTGGTTGTATCATAATGGATGGTCTGATAAAACAGAGGAATCTGATGGTAATATGTATCCTTTGTTTGTTAGAATGTATGGGGCACGGTATTGTAGCAAAATTTTAGGAGAACACAAATGAAATCATTACATGAAATAGGTATGGCTTGCAACACAGATAAAGCGTATGATCATAATTTTTGTAATTTTTATGATTATCATCTATCTTCTCTACGAGATCAGCCTTTGAAAATACTAGAAATAGGGATATGGAAAGGAGAATCTCTACGAATGTGGAAAGAGTATTTTCCTAATGCAAAAATACATGCAATAGATATAAACCCAGCATTCTTATTTCAAGAAGATAGAATCAGTACTTATTTAGTTGATCAAGGAAATATAGAGCAACTAACTAAATTTAAGAATGAGCATGGTCCATTTGACATTGTAATTGATGATGGATCTCACTTTACTTACCATCAATTTATTAGCTATTCTCTATTTAGTGAAACCCTCATATTTATTTGGGAGGATTTACATACATCTAGAATGCCACATTACCTGACTGCAAAAAACTCTACTGATGAATACCCTCTTGATGTAGCGAAAAGATTGTGTGCATCGGAACCTAACTGCTATCTGTTTGATAGAGATGGTGATGAAGCACATGTTACTTTTATAAAAATTAATAACACTAATCTAAAAAAAACATATAGTGATACAGCAGTTTTAATGTCAACATATAATCGAGTTGATTTAACTAAAAAAACAATTGACAATATTTGTAATTCCGCAGGGACAGATTTTGATTTATACTTGATTGATGATAATTCATCGGATGAGACTAAAAATTATTTATCATCATTACAACCTTTTAATTTTTGTAAGTCCATAAATATTAAGTATAATACAGAAAATTTAGGGAAGGCAAAAAATCTTAACTACTGGCTTAAGCATGTGTACAATTTAGATTACTCCCATTATTGTGTAATGGATAATGATGTGCTTCTTCCAAAAAATTGGTTAGTTAAAACAACAAGTACCGTAAAAAATAATAGTGAAGTTGGCATCTGTTCAGTCCTAGTAGAAACTGATCTAATTACTAAGTATAAAGATAGGTTTGTTTTTACATCCAAGTACATAGATTCTAACTTAATGGGCGGTCCTTGTATGGTTTGGGGGACAGATGTAAAAGATAAAATAGGTTTATTCTGTGAAGATTATGGAAAATATGGTCATGAAGATGCAGACTTCACTTTTAGATGTCAATTACTAGGAAAAAAGACGGTGTATATACATGATTTTGGGGAACACACGGGGGAAGACAATACACCAGAAATGCATAAAACCATATATAGAATAGAAAAAACAAAACTTTTTGAAAGTTCTAAGGGCCTATTATTTGATAACATCTTTAAGTACAATAATGGAATAAAGTCAATTTTAATAAAATAAAAAATCATGAGTAATCCTTATAATCCACATAAAATAGTTCATCATCAAGACAAGATAAATGAGATGCGCTCTGGGGGTCAACCAGTTCCTCTTCAGGTTCAATTAATTATATCTGATTTGTGTAATCATAATTGTTCATTCTGTGCATACAGAATGGAAAATTACACATCTAATCAGTTGTTTGGGGAAAAAGATGCAGAGACTGGCATGATAAACAATAACCCCAATAGAATGATTCCATTTTCTAAATGTATGGAAATTTTAGATGATTGTAGTAAGATGGGAGTCAAAGCTATCCAGTACACTGGGGGAGGTGAACCAACAGTCCATCCGAAGCACAAGGAACTATTTCAAAAAACTATTGATCTAGGTTTGGATTTAGCTCTTGTAACTAATGGAACTAGAATGCTTGATGGAGTTCCTGAAATCTTGGCTCAAGGTTCTTGGGTAAGGTTTTCTATGGATGCTGCTACAAAAGAGACATACTCGGCCATTAGAGAAGTCCCCATCCATTACTTCGATAAAGCAATTGAGAACATTAAAAAAGTAGTCTCTGCCAAAAAAAATAATCCCAATAGTAAACTTATAATTGGTGTGGGTTTTGTTGTAACAAAAGAAAACCACAAAGAGATTTATGATGCAGTAAAACTTTTTTCATCTCTTGGAGTAGACAATGTACGCATAAGCGCAGTGTTCACCCCTGATGATTTTGAATACCATAGAGAAATCTATCCAGTTGCACGAGAACTTGCTGTTAAAGCAAAACAAGATTTTAGTACTAACAAGTTTACTGTCTTTAATTTGTTTGGTGATCGTGTTCAAGATCTAATTGATGAACGGCCTGAATACGAGTATTGTGGGTATATGCATCTAAACACTTACATTGGTGGAGATCAAAATGTATACACTTGCTGTAACAATGCCTACAATAAATTAGGATTGATGGGGTCTATCAAAAATCAATCGTTCAAAGATTTTTGGTTTTCTGATGAGAAAGTCAAGAATTACTTAAAGTTTAAAGCATCTTCGTGTGAAAGATGTATGTTTAATAATAAAAATAGATTCATAAATTATATGTTAGAAAAAAACCCATTACATGTGAACTTTATATGATAAATTATTTAATTAATAAGGCGTTATACGGTGAGGGAGATAGTGATCAACATTTATTAGTGTTATTTTCATTAGTTGTAGCGTCTCGATCAAAAAATATTTTAGAATTAGGTGTAAGAAATGGCGACAGTACTATGCCATTATTAATGGGAGCCAAGGCTACTGGAGGCATTTTAAACTCTGTTGATATAACTAATACAACATTTTCTCCAAATGAAGATTACAAATCACATTGGAATTTTCATCAAATGAACGCTATAGATTATTTAAAATCTGTAAATCAAAAATTAGATTTCGTTTTTATTGATGATTGGCACGATGGTCTTCATGTTTTTAATGAAATCAATTTAATTGAACCTTGGGCTACAAAAGAAACAATTATTGTTTTGCATGATACTATGCATACTTTTAGACATCCTAACTACAATAATGATCCCGGGGATCCTGTTTATTTTAGTAATTATGGTCCTTATGGAGCTTTGTTAAAATTAGATAGACAAAAATGGGAATATGCCACATTACCGTATAATCACGGATTAACCTTACTCAGAAAATATGAATGATAAAATATCAAGAACAGTTGATTCTGTTTTCTGGGATGCTAAACATCAAGAAAGTAGTAATTTTTGGCTAACAGGATCTGATTTAGAAGAAATAAAACGATGGCACTCTATTAGCGATTCTTTATTAAGAGAAAAAGATGTTTTAGAAATTGGTGTTGGTCTTGGTAACTGTACAGCAGAATTGTCACAAATAGCAAAAAATCTTTATGCTAGTGATATATCTGAAGTTGCACTAACCAAAATAAATCATCTTGTAAAAAAGACTATTAATACAAAACAATTAAAATCATTGCCATCAGTGGATGTTGCTATAGCACATTTAGTATTTCAACATAATACGAATGAAGAAATTTGTAGAATTATAAATGATGTTAATTTAAAACGAGACACAGGTATATTTTTTTTCCAATTTGCAGAATATCCTAATCCAATTTCTGATCCAATAAATAGTTTTATAGAGCAAAAAAACCATTTTTTTAGGTCTAGATTAGAAATTGAGGATATTGTACAAAAAACTAATAAAAAAATAATAAATATTAGTTCTCCACATTATTTTGGTCATCCTTGGTATTTAAATTGGTATTTTGTTCAAGTTAATCAACCATGAGCAATAAAATTTCAATTGTAATGGCTCACTACAATAGATTCCCTCTATTATACAATACATTATGTAGTATATACAAAAAACATGGGCACAACGACATTCAGACAGTTGTAGTTGATGATGGGTCTACACTATTAGAGGGTAAGGAAAAAATATTTGAATTTCCCATAACTTATGTGCAGTTACCTCAAAATAAATGGTATGTAAACCCATCTATCCCTTACAATGTAGGAATAGAATATTCAGAAAATGATATTGTAATAATTCAAAATCCTGAGTGTTACCATTTTGATGATGTTATATCTCATACATTATCAAACTTAAATGATAGTGACTACTTTGCATATTCTTGTTACTCCTTACCAGAGAAAAAATCTTGTTATGATATAAAAACTGCACAAGATTTTCAACAGAGATCAGCGCATCATGACGGTGATGACGGTTGGTACGCGCACAGTAAATATAGACCAGTACACTATCACTTTTGTGCCTCTACAAAAAGAAGCAATTTAAAAAAGATAGATAATTTTTCTAGGGAATACGCATACGGGATTGGATATGATGATAATGACCTTGTTTATAAATTAACTAAAGCTAAGTTAAATTTAAAATTAATTGATAATGTGTCTGTTTTACACCAATTTCACTATTTTGGAAATAAAACATCGGCACAGAGGGAAGAACTTTGTCGAAAAAATGAAAATATCTATTTTAACAAAATCAGGGGCCTATAGTGATCTATATAACTTTGGGACCGTCATAGTTCAACCCTGAATAGGGTAGGGTAGGAAGAGGGGGATCGTGCGCTCTTCCTACCTTTTTTTATTTTAATAGAACTATCATGTTGGCATGAACTTTAATCAATACCAACAAGAAGCTAAGAAGTTTGCAATTTACAGAGATCGAATCCTTTACCCCACTCTTGGCCTAGCATCAGAGGCAGGAGAGGTTTGTGGGAAAGTCAAGAAGGTAATGAGGGATTCGCAAGGATTCTTTTCCCCTGAAGATAAAGAAAAGATTAGATCGGAGCTAGGTGATGTACTTTGGTATGTTGCAGCTATCTGCTCAGATCTAGACCTAGACATGACTACAGTAGCTTCAGACAACATCATAAAGCTACAGGACAGGATGAGCCGTAATAAAATCCAAGGGTCTGGGGATAATCGTTGAATTTTTACCTCTGTCAGTTCTATAATGGATGACCATGAGAAACTGCACAGAGAATGATGTAAGAGTCAAAAACCCCAAGGATGGTTTTAAGGCCGATTACGAAGGTAGTCGGTCTGCTGCTATTGAGATCTTTTGTACATCTTGCTTTGGTGGATCTCGATCAGATGCTCGTAACTGTAAGTCCTATGTATGCCCCTTATGGCGTTATAGGCCGGGGTCTGACAAGGCAGAAGCACCTAAAGGTCACATTCCTAGCAAGCAAGAGTATGATACTATGATTGCCAAGATGGAAGCGTCTGATGGTCGTGTTGCACAGGGCAAGCGTCTCGCTGAAATGCGTAAAAATAAAAATGCCTGATATGCAAGATTCCCTGTGCAGATTTCTTCGTATTGCGAAGAAAGAAAGTCTTAAGTCTCATGCACCCTACAAGTTAGGGTGTGTGATTGTACAAAAGCGCAAGATCATTGGTAGAGGATTTAACCTTTACCGTACTGATCCCCAGATGGGTGTAGGATATCATCAGTACTATCATGCAGAGACAAAGGCATTGAAGGATGCACTCTCAAAAGGTTATGATGTTGAGGGTGCAACAGCGTACATCTATCGTGAAGGAGGACTTCTTGCTAAACCCTGTGCTAATTGTCAAAGGGTACTCAAGAGTTTTGGTATCACGAAGTTTGTGTATACACAAGGAATAAACTATGAATCAAATGGACATTCTCAAGAAGCTCAACAGCGCAGGATTGCTGTCTGAGCGTGAAGTTAATCTAGGGTATGTTGATAGTGGCAGCTATGCCTTGAACAAAGTCATATCTGGAAAGTATAACGGAGGATGGCCTATTGGTCATATCTCTGAGATCATGGGAGACTCGTCTACGGGTAAAACTCTATTCTTGACGCACGCATTTGCATCAGCGCAGAAGAATGGTTGGTTTACCGCAATGTACGACAATGAGTTCTCATACAATGCATCTTTCGCTAAGTCAATGGGTGTAGATCCTGCGAAGCTAATCTACGATGATCCAGAGACTGTACCTGAGTGCTTTAGCCGTATGGAGATTCTAATTGAAGAAATCCGTAAGCACGACAAGAATACACCTATTGTCATTGGGTTAGATTCTATGGCAGGCCAATCTGATAAAGAAGCAGAAAAGAAGATTGGTGAGTTTGATAACATGGACGGTGCTGTACGAGCCAAGGAGATTGGTCAGTGCTTGCGCCACATTAATCCTATCTTGCGTAAGAACAAGGTAGCACTTATCGTTATCAATCAAGTAAGATCTAAGCCGGGGGTCATGTATGGGGATCCTACGACTCGTTCTGGTGGTGGTAAGTCTTTGGAGTTCTATTGTGGTGTATGCATCCGTACACACTCGAATAAAACTTCAGATGTTCTCCGTGATAGCAAGGACAACCCTCTAGGCATCAAGGGTAAACTTAAGAATACCAAGAATAAGGTTACAACTCCATTCCAAGAGTGCGAGTTTGAGTTGTACTTTAACCAAGGGCTTACACGGTACTGTGGCCTAGAGCAGGTCGTGCTGGACTGTGGCTTGATTGAAAAGAATGGTGGTTGGTATACTGAGAAGTCCACAGGAAATAAGTTCCAAGGAGAGGATAAGCTAATGTCTTATATCCAATCTTCGCAAGCAGTTAAGGATTTCTTGGAAAATAACTAAATTTAAGTAGCCGGAATATGCTATTATAAATGAGCCAAATCCGGCTAACAACCATGAATGAAAAGGATCTAAAAACTATGATTAACCAAGCCTTTGACAATGCTTTTGGGTCGCCTCAAGAATCTACCCAAATGCAATCGTCCTCACAGCTATATACTGATGTAGAGGACTACCGCCAGAAGACAGGCAAACGCTTCCGTATGACCAAAGCAGAGATGATCCAGTATGGAAAAACTGAAGAAGGTCGTCAGCAAGCGTTTAATGCTCGTCAACAAGCGGGAACACTCTGATACCATCAGTCGCTCTTTTGAAAGGGGTCTAGGCTAAAATCTAGACCCCTTCGTTTTTTAGGAGGTTACAATGTTTAGAGATCCAATACTCATAGAAGAAGAAACAGGGTTATACATCACACAGGGGCAGCTTCAATTCTTTTTGAATCGCCCTAATGGTGATAGTAAATTTGAACATAATGTTCCAGAGTATCAAGACTGGGATATCATGTGCAAAATATATAACTTGGTCTATGATATGTCAGAGACGGATCCTAAACTAGGACACATTTATTGGGATCATATGGAAGAGTGTGTAGCATTCTATTTCCCAAGAGATGGTGTCATCCACAATAAAATAAAAGAGTACGGGATCGAATTAGACTTTGAAGACAGAGATGATGAAAACTCTAATTAATTTATTCAAGTGGGGAGTCTATTACATACTGGACTGGATTTCCCGTGCAGGAAATATCATACTTAAACTAGTTGGGTATGATTCAGATATGGAATTGGATCTTGGATTGAACTGGCTTGTATGGTTAGAAGCTCGTCGTGTAAAACGAGACATACAAAACAGTCAAACTCGGAGGCTGAATAAACAAAAGGAGGCAGAAGAGAAGATACAATTCGCAAAGGAAGATTTAGATGGGCAGAACATTCAGAACCAACAATGAGGATAGTTTTAAATTTCGTAACAAAAAGAAAGCAGTTGAAGCTCGTAAGAAACAACGCCAAATAAAAAGACACAAACAAAATGAAGAAATCAGAAACGAACGCAACATCGGAGAATTCCTTACAGACAACTTTGAACGATTTGGACGCGATCAGAATGTTAAATAATCCATTCTGGAACACTCCCGTAGATTTCAAAGTAACTACCTTTGATAGCTTTTTGGGTGTAAGCATGAAAGTATACGAAGATCAGCTTATGTTATGGGCTGAAGATATGGGAGATAGATATGGTAACAAACTATAAACTAAAGAAGTCTCCTGTTGAACCTAACAGGATTCGCAAAGTTGTTAAGCAGTTGATGCAAGACTCTACGGATGACCGTAAACTTGCATTGGATGCTTATACTAAGTTCAAACGGGATGCCGATGATGAAGCTCTCGATATGCAACTTAGAACAAACGCACAAAAGTTGATGGTTGAGTCACTAAAGTTAGCTCAGTCATCTAAGGTTTCTGTAGCAAAACTAATGGATCTACTGGTCAAGTACGAAATCCATAATGCTACAGTTAAGGATGGAACTGGAGAGTCAAAGAAGGAAGAAGTAGACTTTTTCGAGGAAGACTGATGACATCGGGAATCGACAACTACAGAATTGTACTAGAGCCTATCCGCAAGGTAGTCTTCATCAAGTGTTTAACCACAGATCAGGACACCGAGCTATTTAATAAGATAGCTACAGGGATCAGTAAGAAGACCAAGCAATTCTCAATCAAATCTTATCAGCATAAACTCCTAACAGAGTTCGTTGTAGATTATGCGGACTTGCTTGCTATTCTCAGCCCTGATGAGGAGCCTGTAGTTATCTCTTCATTGTATAACTCAGTTGTCGAGTTATATCCACATTACAAGTTAGAAAATGTTTGCTTAAATCTAAATCTACTAAACCACATAAGAGCTAGAGTCAGCACACTAAAGTCAGAACTAGATTTTGATAAATTAGATTTGCTGGAGGAGGAAGCTAGCGCACCTACAGGAGTTGATTCTGATATGGAGATTGGTAGGATCTTGGCTACTGAACTAGATAAGACAAGGAAATTCCTCAAGAAGAAGATCATAGGGCAGGATCAAGCCATTGATGTGGTCATGGAGACTCTGGAGCTTCATACTGCTAACATGGCTGATCACTCTGCTCTTTTGTTCGTTGGGCCTACAGGTGTGGGCAAGACAGAGCTTGCAAAACTGTTAGCTCAAAGATATGGGAATAAGTTCTTCAAGGTAGACTGTGGTACTTTAAGTGACAAGCACGAAAAGTCAAGCCTCACAGGATCACCCCCCGGATACATTGGATCAAATGAAAAGAGTCTTTTATATGAAAAGTCAAAGGAGGGTAATCGTTGGGTTATCTGCTTTGACGAGATTGAAAAGACTTCAGATAAAATGTATGATGCCCTTATGAACTTGATGGATGAGGGCACGATCATGGACTCACAAGGTCATACTTGTGATTTCAAAAAGTCGATCTTTATCTTCACATCAAACTTGGGCATGAAGGATATCCGGCGTGACAAGGATATAGGTTTTGCACAGAAGAATAAGACTTTCGATGAGCAGAGATACAAGATAACTGATGCAATAGAGGGTCACTTTAAACCCGAATTTATCAACCGTATAGACGATATAATTATCTTTAATTCTCTAACCAAGGAGAATGTACGGGAGATAGCAGCATTGGAATTAAAGAACCTCCCTGTAACCAAAAACAAGGATATCCTAGACTATATTGTGGATAATGGGTATTCTGAGAAGTACGGAGCAAGAAATATAAAGAGGTTTATCCGTAAGAATATAGCCAAGAAGATTGCTCAAACAATTATTTCTGGGAAAGTGCCTGACAAGAGTAAATACTATAAGATAGATGTGATTGACGGAAACCCAATCATAACTAACGCTATTGATTTTAAACTTAAATCTAAGGAAGTCAAGGAATGAACCCTTATCAAAGAATATATGATCTTTTAAGTGAAGAGAAGCCTGTAAGCCCTTTTTGGGCAAAGGTAAGACAAGCCGCAATGGGTCCAACGGGTGAGGGGCCAAAACCAAATCCAAACTTAGGTCGTCCCAAAGATCCTAAATTAAAGAAAAAAGAAATAAAAGCTGGTAGAAGACCGTCATGAGTTTATATCAAAGAATACATGATCTTCTTTTGGAAGCTAACAAGAAGCCCTTACCTAAGAATTTAGCAAAAAGACAAAGAGCTAAATTAGCTGCACAAGGTAAACTTCCTCATAGAAAAGGATCTCCTCCACCTCATGAAGGGGAACCTTATGATATAGAAGATCATGCTAGATTACATTTTGGGGATAAATAACTTTTAATCTTTCCTAATAGTCAAAAGACACCATTTTGTTACCGTCAACAAAATGGTGTCTTTTTTTTGTTGTCACCATTAAAAAAGTCAAAGGTCATGCTATTATGGTAGACCGAACACGCGCTCGTAGCTCAGTTGGTTAGAGCAGAGTTCTTATAAAGCTAAGGTCGATGGTTCAAATCCATCCGAGCGCACCAATCAGGTAGGAAGAGTCAAACCGTAAGGCTGACTGACAGAACTCACTTCCTACCACTTCTTTCACAACATGGCCTAGTAGACCAATGGCAGAGTCAACAGACTTAAAATCTGTCAAGTGTGAGTTCGAGTCTCACCTAGGCTACCAATACACGGCTCCATAGCTCAACAGGATAGAGCAACGGTTTTCTAAACCGTAGGTTGCAAGTTCAAGTCTTGCTGGAGCTACCAAACATTCCCCGATAGCTCAATGGTAGAGCATCTGACTGTTAATCAGAGGGTTGTAGGATCGTGCCCTACTCGGGGAGCCATGTGAGTATCGTATAAAGGCATTACCTTAGCCTTCCAAGCTAATGATAAGAGTTCGAATCTCTTTACTCACTCCATACACGAGTTCGTAGCTCAGTCGGAAGAGCAACTGGCTTTTAACCAGTAGGTCGAGGGTTCGAACCCCTCCGAACTCACCAGAAAGATATCATGCAGAAGAAACATAAATACTCATTCAAAATCTACAACGGTAGAATTAAAGTATGTATTGACGGATATGTAGCATTTACATTCAATCAGTTAGATTTCAAAGGATACTATGCTTACAAGGATGATACAGACTTGTATGGCCTTGACATCTATCTTATGAATGATAAGGGAGGAGCAACAACCATGGAGATTTACTTTAAAACTAAAGAGAACTGGTTGGCTGTGCTTAAGTTGTTAGATGAGAACCTCTAAAAATAACTTAAAAAAAGCGTGACTTGGTGTCAGTAGTCGGTTATAGTATGCACGACCATGCAGACCTTCCTACCCTACGCTGACTTTGTAGAGTCCGCACGCTGCCTAGACTATCGCCGTCTTGGTAAGCAGCGTGTTGAGGCTATGCAACTTCATAATATTCTTACTAACCGAACGACCACCAAAGGCTGGCGCAGTCATCCCGCACTTAAGATGTGGGAAGGATATGCTCCAGCCCTTGCTCATTACATGAATGTATGTATTGACGAGTGGGTTCGTAGAGGCTACAATAACACCATGGAGAAGCGTGACGAAACCAACCTCGTACTACCTCCTTGGCTGCAAGATCAGCGTATCTGGTATACGCATCGTGCTAACCTGATTCGCAAAGACCCCAACTACTATTCCCAGTTTAACTGGGGCATCGACTCCGAAAACGCAGTAACCATCGAATACTTCTGGCCCGTACAATGAATCAAGAACAATACCAATTTATCCAAGAAAAGTACGGCAATCTTATTCATATGATTGCCCAAAAGATCAACGGAGATGTTGCAAGATGCGATCCTGATGATAATGTGCAAGACCTTTGGATCTCTGCCTTAGAAGCTATCAAAGGCTATGAGGCTCAGGACAATGGTAAGAATGGTAAATTTGAAGACTTCAAAGATACCAAAGGCTTTGATAAGTACATCAAGACCTGCTTGTGGCACAAGAAAGGTAAGAAGGGATCAGATGTAACTAAGAAACTAGGTATTACATCTACCTATTCAGTCGATGGTCACAATTATTCTATGCAGGATGAAAAACTGCTGTTGGATGTTGTTGACCCTAAAGTTGTAAACATGAACATTGCGGACAATGTTCTTGAAGATATCAGAGTCAAACTACTACCCCAAGAAAAGTTGATCGTAGAAAACATCGTAGGCAACCCTGATTGTATGAAAGATAACGGCAGGGTAAATGTTGCTAAACTCTGTAAGGCTACAAAGTTAAAAGTCGAAGAGGTGAGATATTATTTAGATTACATTAGATCTCGCTACAACATGACTATGATGTGACGGAGGAAAAGTCAAATGAGACTAACTGCAAAAATCTACAACAAAGATACTGGTGAAATCGTTGATGTTTGGTTCCGAGTCAAACATATCCGCAACAGAACAGAAGTAAGTGCGGGTAAATTTGATATTGACCGTTACGGTGGCGTAACAGTCATGTCATATGGTGACACAGGACTACTTACATTTGCAAGATGCCGTGATAACGAAGAATATGATCGAAAGGCAGGAACCATGGTTTGCCTGCAAAAGATTGTATGGAAGCATCTTGGACACGATCTTTATATCGAAGAGTTTGATGCTCGATTCTCCAAAGATGGTGTTTTAAATGTAGTGATCACAAAAGACAAGTCTGTAGCTTTTAAGTGGCTACATTACGGATACCAAGGGGAGCTTCCAGAATGAAGATTTACATTGCAGGCCCGATTAGCGGGGAAGTCAAAGCAGAAGAAAACTTTAAGAAGGCTCACATTCTATTAGCTAGAATGTATCCTAACGCTGAGATTAAAAACCCAATGCTAATTCCCAGCCCAAAGTTTACACAAGACGATTGGGGTAAGGATGGGTTGTGGTCATACTATATGCACGAATGTATCAAACTTATGATGGAGTGTGATACTATCTTCCTATTGAGAGGTTGGAGTTCAAGTCGGGGCGCAACTATTGAACACGACCTAGCTTGGAAGTTAGAAATGAACATTATGTACGAAGAAGAGATAATTGATATCTACGAAAATAATTCTGAAAAAGAGAGTGACTTTAGCTGACCAACTGGTTATACTGTATATCATGAGCGCACACAGCAACAACAAAACGATCTGGCAAGTAGAAATCACCTTCAACGACTCGAAGCCTCCGTACCTATATATGATGACGAACTTCTCCAATACCAAGGAGAAGGTCTTGGAGCAAATGATGCGACAAGTCAAATGGTTCAAGCCTGAGACTATCAAGTCAGTCCAAGTAGTCAAGTATAAACTAGAGGCTGTGGATACTATCGACTGTACAGATAGTCTGCCCAAGCTCGTAGTCCAACCCATCGAAGGAGATTGATATGAAAGAGAAGGATCCGTACCAGCAACTGGTAGAATCAGCTACCAATCTAAAGGCAGCTTGCAAACATATCATCGAAAACGAGAAAGTCAAACCCAACTACGAGCCAACAATCAACTACTATCATCAGGTAGTTATGGAATGCCTAGAGCTTATGGAACATATGCAAGCTAGGATCGAGAATTACAATCAATGGAATGCAAGATATGGCGAAGATTTCGAGGACTAATATGACACTTAACTACGAGAGATTTGGGGCTGTAACGGCAACAAGAGACTTTCTTCGGCATCTCTTGAATCCGAAAGTCACACCCAAAGTTCCTCGTAAAGTTAGAGAAGAAGCTAGACGATTGTTAAAGCACTACCCAGACGATGTAGTTATGGATACGGTATCAAAGCAAGTTCCTACCCTGTTTGGTAGGGATTGGCGAGATCAATACAAATGAAACTTACAAAGGTAGCCACAATAATTTTGAGAGCAATCTTAGTATTGTTCCTCGTGATAGGGTTACCTTTGTTAGTTATTAAATGGCTGGTAACATACCTATGGATTACGAGTTTGTAGAACTTTATTTTTGGATTCCGTATGCACTAATTTTGCTATGGTTCTTATATACGGCAACCAAAGATTCTGAAAAAAAAGATAAATAAAGCGTGACTATTGCCTAGTCATCGGTTATAGTAGGTAACATGAGCAAGCAATGCCGAGTCTACTGGAACTTCCACAAGAAGTGTTGGTCTGTTCAAACCAAGACTGACAAGGGTTGGCGTGTTACGAGCCATAAGGAACATTTGTTACTTAAGAACCCTAAGTTCAAAGTATCCGAGAGTGGTCGTAACAAAGTTCTTTCTGAGCGTAGGAAGAATGTTCATGCTTTCATCTATGGTAATCTTGTAGATGATAATTCAATTGCTTGTAAGTTTCGCGGTAATGTTAACTACAATCCCTACAAGCACTTAGAATTTATGCTAGAGAATGATGGTAACTGTAATCCCATCAACTCGCATCCTGAGTATGTTTCAAACTCAGGTTATGTCTTCTTTGCAGTAATTGCAAAGCTAGTTTTAACGCAAGTGTCTGACAATAAAGCAAAAGCTAACTATAACTCTATCAATGTTCCCAAAGTTATTTGGGCTAACTAATTTCTCAAAAAACCCGTGACCAAATCCTGCTGATCGGTTATAATACCTACCATGAGACTCTCACAACTGATCCGTGATCTAACCGTCCTAGAACAACAAGTTGGCGGCACTTACGATGTTAAGTTGCGCGTCGATGATAACAATGGCTTCGGCCATGAAATGACTAATTTCTGGATCGAACAACGAGTCAATGATATTGCCCTTGTTGCCGATACTGCTGAACTTATCTACGAAGACGAAGATACCCAAGACTCGCCTAGGATCATTCAGGTAGCAACCAAGACAATCCAAAACGGCAGGGTTTGGAATGGTGATGAAATCAAATCGGAACCTCACCAATGAATAATAAAGCAACATATATCCTGCTTGATTCTGGTTTGGAAGATACTTGGACTAAGTGTCCTATCTGTAACCAAACAGAATCTTGGAATGGAGAATTTCGTAGAAGTTTCGATACCTCTGCCGACTTCTTCGGTTATGTAGAAGACTTCTACAACAACGAACACCCCTGTGCTTTTATCGAGTGCCACAAATGAGTAACAACGAAACAACCTTCTCCCTCAACTACTCCCAAGTTTGGAATCACGGCTGGGAGGAAGGCGTGCGATACGCTGAAGTATCTAGGAAACTAGAGATCGCTGAATTGGAACTTAAGCTGAAGGAAACTGAAGAGAAACTTAATTATTTCCATGGTAGGTATGTAGAGGTTGCTGATCTCTGCAATCTTCGTTCTATCGAGATCGAAAACTTAAAGAAGCAGTTAAATAAATTCCCAAAAAACCCGTGACTATCACCCGCTGATCGGTTATACTAAGCATCATGAAGACCGCAACCTACAACAAGCCCTTGTCCGAGTCCACTATCCTGCAACTGGAAGCACAGCGTGATCATCTGATCAATACTAAAGAGGATAACTATCTTCTTAATCATATCAATAAAGTTCTTACTACTCCTACGGTAGGTGCATTGTCCGAAGAGTGGGCAGTCCGTGATTATCTAAATGATATGGTAATCTCTCTCAAGGAGGAAGCTCAGAATCTGAATCACAGCCCTGAGACTCGTGAAGATTTTATCCGAGATGCCAAGAACATGAAAAAAGATCTAGAGTACGGCAGCAGAGGTTAAATAAATTCTCAAAAACCTCGTGACTGTCCCTTCCTGATCGGTTATAATACCTACCATGAACGACAAAGCAACAAACCTACTGATTGATCTCATGTCGGAAAAGATGCAAAGCAAGGATAAGGAGATCGCAGAGATGCGTATTATGCTGCGTAAGCAGA
>Ga0315909_10002560_pt1 | contig 23172 bp, 36 predicted proteins | sample LakEriMetagenome_11_FD_203527 | JGI IMG/M metagenome (GOLD analysis project Ga0315909, IMG submission 203527) | Freshwater fungal communities from buoy surface, Lake Erie, Ohio, United States - Buoy 2 MA125 | ecosystem: Environmental > Aquatic > Freshwater > Lake | place: USA: Lake Erie, Ohio...
TGTTTGGGATAAGAGAACACCTGAAACTGACGTAGTCATAGGATCAGGGTTTGAGTTGTGCTGGTCAGCGACACCACACAAACAAGATGTGTTGCGCTACCACTGGACAAACTTTACGTCACACAAAAATGCTGGACTCAAGCGCGCTCATCCAACTGAGAAACCAGTTGCATTGCTTGTGGAAATTTTGAATCGCTGGTCTCCTAATGGAAGCCAGGTTGCAGATCCATTTGCTGGCTCTGGAACAACACTGATTGCAGCGCATGACACCGGGCGCATTGCTTCCCTTGTAGAACTCGACCCTCGCTACGTCGACGTCATCTGTCGTCGCTTTCAAGAGCACACCGGCATTCTGCCGATTGCAGAATCAACTGGCCGAGAACATAACTTCATGGAGTCCTGATGACTCAGCCAAGCAAACGTCGCCGCAAACCCAAACCGATTCGCCCACTAGGCACAGTCGGGACCGATGCGTGGAACCGCATGTTCACTGAAGATGCAGACTGGATCGCTCAGTCAATGGATCTCGAACTGTTGCAGATGGTGTGCGAACAGATTGACGAGCGCGCTGCATTGCGATTCAAAGTTTTACGCGATGGAGATTGGCGCGAACGAAACGCACTGCGAGCAATCGACCAGCAAATAATCACGGGCCTATCGCTTCTTGGTCTGACGCCTGCTGACCGTCAGAGAAGCGGTCTAGAGAGCAAGGCGAACGACAATGACGCCTTTGACACTTTCCTCGCTGAGTTGTCCACCCCGATGGTCAACTCCGAGAACACCCCGACACACGCTCGGTGGGAGAGTCGCACAGATCGCTGAAATTCTAGGCACACCTTTGATGCCGTGGCAGCGCCACGTCGTTGACGTAGCCCTAGAAGTAAATCCAGAGACCGGCATGCTTGCATACCGTGAGGTGCGGCTCACTGTTCCTCGCCAGAGCGGCAAGACCACTCTGATGCTGGCGACAATGGTTCACCGCTGCGTCGCAATGGGCGATCGTCAGCGCATCTTCTACACCGCACAAACTGGCAAAGACGCACGACTCAAATGGGAAGACGAACACGTTCCCGTGCTTGAGCGTTCGCCGTTCAGATCTCGCATCAGCGTTCGACGCACCAACGGCAGCGAAGCAATCCGCTGGAACAACGGCTCACTGTGGTCGCTGCTGGCCACCACCGAAAGCGCCGGCCACGGCGCACAGGCTGATCTCGGCGTCCTCGACGAAGCGTTCTCTTACGTTGACGACCGCCTTGAGCAAGCGATGAAACCGGCAATGGTGACGCGCCCGCAGCCACAGCTGTGGATCGTCTCAACCGCTGGCACTGAAGACTCGCTCTACCTGAACGAGAAGATCGACGACGGGCGCATGCGTGCCGCTGCTGGCGCATCTTCTTCGGTCGCTTACTTTGAATGGTCCGCACCAGAAGAAGCCGACATCGCAAGCCCCGACACCTGGCGTGCTTGCATGCCGGCGCTCGGCCTCACTGTGCCGATCGAAGCGATCCGCTCTGACTTTGAGTCAATGCGTGAACCAGAGTTCCGGCGCGCGTATCTCAACCAGCGCCAAGATCGAGCAGCGTCGGCACCGTGGCAGATCATCAGCGAGGCTGACTGGTCTGCATGCGCCGACAAGAACAGCGCAATCGCTGACACGCCGACCATCGCTCTCGATGTCACGCCATCACGTTCGATGGCGTCGCTGTGTGCAGCTGGTGTGCGTGACGATGGTGTCGCACACATCGAAGTGATCGGCAACCGACCGGGCACCTCATGGGTGCTGGACTGGTTCGCCGCTGAAGATCGTGTGCGCAAATACCGCAGCATCGTCATCGACCCCGTCTCTGGCGCTAACTCGCTGGTCTCAGATCTTCGCAACCTTGGTCTGCAGATCGTCGAGGTCGGCACCCGCCAGATGGTTGCCGGCTGTGGCAAGTTCTACGACCTCGCAACGCAAGGTCGCCTGCGACACATTGACCAGGTGCCGCTGAACGCTTCGGTCGCTGGTTCAAAAAAACGCAATCTCGGCGATGCGTGGGCATGGCATCGACGAGACAACAGCGTCGACGTGTCACCACTCGTCGCCGCAACCCTCGCCCTGCAAGCGCACATTGCGCCCGAGCTGCGTCCGCAGGGGACGCCGCAGATCGTCGACCCGTGGAGCATGACTGATGCGTGACCTACTCACCACCATCGTCGAGCTCATCGGCGCTGCACTCATCGTGGCTGGTGTCGCGGTGCTTTCAATCCCTGCCGCATTGATCGCCGCCGGCGTGCTGGCGATCTGCGCTTCATTCTTGGTGGCTAACCGATGAGTCTCTTCGCAAAACGCGCGCTCAACCCTGACCCCGTGCGCACCTCAGTGTGGATGCCGACAACCAACTGGTCGGGCGAATCAATCACCGAATCCACAGCGCTCGAGGTCACTGCCCTCATGGCGTGTGTGTCGCTGATCGCCGACTCGGTCGCATCGCTGCCGCTGCGTGGCATTCGCCACGTCGGCGAACGCACAGAACCTACGCCCGTTCCGAAGTGGATGGACAATAGCGACGAGCACACGCAGTACGAACTAATTCACATGATCGTGACCTCGCTCGCTTTGCACGGCAACGCGTACATCTTCGTCGATCGCAACATCAACACCAACGCACCGATCTCGCTGACGCCTCTGCACCCGACGAACGTGCAGGTCACGATCGTCAATCGCCAGCGGTACTACACCACCAACGGCATCGTCATCGATCCGAACAACATGCTGCACTTGCGCTGGTGGACACCGCCGCAATCTGCAGTCGGTTTGTCACCGATCGAGATGCAGCGCAACACGATCGGCCTCGCACTTGCTCAGGCACGCTTCGTCAATCAGTGGTACTCCGAAGGCGCAACGCCTTCGTCGGTGCTCGAGGTCGACGGCGACATGACCACAGACCAGGCGAAGGTTCTGCAGGCAACGTGGGAAACCTCACACCGTCGCAAGCGTCGCCCAGCCGTGCTTACCAACGGCATGAAGTGGAAGCCGATCACGGCTTCTGCTCAGGACATGGAACTTGCCGAAAGTCGTGAGCAGACGATCAATGACATCGCGCGCATCTTCCGTGTGCCGAACTACATGATCGGCGCGCGCGGTGACTCGCAGACCTACCAGAACAACGAATCGGCTGGCATGCACTTTGTCACCTACACGCTGCTGCCGTGGCTTGTGCGCATCGAGCGTGCGCTGAGCGGCATGATGGTTGCGCCACGCGAACTGAAGTTCGACACCTCAGCGTTCTTGCGTGCCAACACCACCGAGCGTGTGCGCTCGTATCAGACCGCAATCATGTCGGGCATCTTGACGCCGAACGAAGCACGCGCTCGTGAAGGCCAAGAGCCTTATGAGGGCGGCGACGAGTTCGTCATGGTGCTGCCCGGCGCAATCGTCGCAGGCACAGGCGAAGAGCCGCCGCCTGTCGGCATCGACGCAGTTCCACCGCTCTGATGGCTGAGGACTCGTACCCGCCGACCGACGAAATGGTTGACGAGGCGCAGCGAGGTCTTGACTGGCGTCGAGAGTTCGGGCGAGGTGGCACAGAGGTTGGCATCGCTAGGGCTCGTGACATCGTCAATCGAAAAGATCTACCGATCGACACATGGCGACGCATCAAGGCGTACTTCGATCGACACGAAATCGACAAGCAGGGCAAAGGCTGGGCACCAGGCGAGGACGGCTACCCCTCAAACGGTCGCATCGCATGGGCGCTCTGGGGAGGCGATGCCGGCTGGCGTCGCGCCACATCAATCATCGAAGACGTCACAGACGACGACGAGAGGTCAATCATGCAAGACAACATCGACGAGATCGAGGTGCAGGCTGAACCTGCAGCTGCGATTCGCTACTCGGCCATCGAGATCGAGAACCGCCGCATCGGTGGACGTGACGTTGAGTTCCGCACCGTCGAGGTCGACGGCCTGCAGCTGCGAGCTGTGGAAGCCGACACCGAGATGCCGATGCGCTTCGCTGGTTACGCCGCCGTATTCAATTCACCGTCAGAGCCGCTGCCATTCATCGAGACCATCGCCCCTGGTGCGTTTCGTCGGTCGCTGAAATCTGACAGCGAGAAGCGCATGTTCCTCAATCACAACACCGACCAGGTGCTTGCAAGCACACGCTCGGCGACGCTGTCACTCAGCGAAGATGATCGTGGTCTGTACGTCGAGGCCGAACTGCCCGACACGACCTACGGTCGCGACCTCTCAATTCTCATGCAGCGCGGCGATGTGCACTCGATGAGCTTCGGCTTCTCGGTGCCTCGTGGCGGCGACTCATGGTCAGAAGATGGCACCTCACGCGAGCTGCGCGAAGTCATCCTGCACGAAGTCTCAGTGGTGACTGGCTTCCCTGCCTACCCCGCCACAGAAGGTGCTCAAGTTCGCAGCACCGAAGAAATCGCCGAGCCGATCACTGAAGCCGAAGACGGCCTGCCAGTAGATCTCGCTCGTCGCATGCTCGAGCTCAACGCCAAGCGCTGAGCATCGAATCTGCAGCTCGGAGTTATCGCCCGGAGCGCCCCCCATGCGCAACCACCGATCGACCACCACCTGCAACCCCTAACCAAAACCAACCGCCCACGGAGGCAACCATGACTGACGAACTCGTCACTCGCCTCTCGGAACAGCGCGCGCGTACCTGGGAAGAAGCAAAGGCTCTTCTCGATCACGCAGCGTCCGAGAACCGTGACCTGTCCGGCGAAGAGGCCGAGCAGTTCACCCGCATGAACGACGACATCGACGCACTCGATGCACGTCGCAAGAACATCCTCGACATCGAAGCACGCGAGCGTGCAATCGACGAGTCACGCGCCGCTCTCGGCGTCCCGGCTGACTTCGGCACCCGTGCCGTTGCTCCTGCCGAGAAGTCAGACAGCGACATCATTCGTGAAATCGCACTTGGCGAGCGTCGCTCGTTCTCGTTCGACAAGCGTGACGTGACCAAGTCCAGCACCGGCGCACCCGTGCCGACCTCGTTCTACGACCAGCTCGTTGAACACCTGGTCATCCAGGGCCCGATGCTTGACGGCAACGTCATCACGATGCTCACCACGAACAGTGGCGAGTCGCTTCAGATCCCACGCACCGCCACCTACACCAGCCCAGCAATCATTGGTGAAGGCACAGCGATCACGGAATCTGACCCGACGTTCGCAGCGTTCGTCACCCTCGGTGCGTTCAAGTACGCCGCCACGTTCCAGCTCAGCCGTGAGGTTGTCGAAGACTCAGGCATCAACCTGCTTGACTTCGTCGCCCGCCAGGCTGCAGTCGGCATGGGCACAGCGGTCAACGCTGGTCTCACTGTCGGCACCGGAACCGTTCAGCCGAACGGCATCGTCAACGGAGCCGGCTCAGCCGTCACCGGTGGCACTGGCGTCGCTGGCGTTCCGACTTACGAGAATTTGGTGGATCTGGTCTATTCGGTTGGATCTCCTTATCGTCGTCGTGGCGCTTCGTTCCAAATGAACGCAAGCACCGTCGCTGCAGTTCGCAAGATCAAGGACGGCAACGGAAGCTACATCTGGCAACCGTCGTTCCAAGACAATGCCCCTGATCAGCTGCTCGGCTACGCCGTTCTAGAAAACCCAGACGTCGTCGCAACCGGCACTGGCGCAAAGTCGGTCATCTTCGGTGACATGGCATCGGCGTACTACGTCCGTCAGGTTCGTGGCATCGACTTTGCACGCGACGACAGCGTCGGCTTCGTGAACGACCTCATCACCTTCCGCGTCACCTGGCGTGGAGACGGTGCGGTCGTCGATGCGAACGCAGTGAAGTACTTCAAGGGCGGCGCGTCCTGATCGGACGCTGAACCCTTTGCGGGCTTTGTCTGGTTGGTGGTGGCTCGTTGCCCGTGCGAGCCACCACCGGCCAACCAGACAACAACGGGAAAACGGGCTAGGAGAATCATGGGCAAGAAACGGAGCACCGGCCATGTGGGTCGTCATACGCAACAGCGAGGTCGAGTTGCCGCCATACCTGGCGCAGTGGCTGATCGAAGCGAGCGTGGCAACACCCGTGCAGGAATCTGCTGGCACTCAAACTTCGCAGGAGCGGGCACCGGCTACGGCGTCCAGACCGCGCAAGTCGCGCGCCAAATCAAAGCCACCGGCAGACCAATCACCCTCTCCAACAACTACGGCACCCAAGGCTTTATCACCGAATGGGAAGGCATCGAAGTCCTCCCGACCGGCTTCCACCCCTACTCGGCAGACGTCCTCGACGCGCACCTCAAGTACGCGCAAGACCAAACCAGCCGACCCACAGCTCTAGTCACACTGTTTGACACTTGGGTCTTCAAAGGCGCAAAGCTCGACGACATCAAAGTCATCGCATCATGGGTGCCGATTGACCACATGCCCGCACCGCCTGACGTTCTTGAGTGGTGTGAGCGAGACAATGTGCTGCCGATCGCGATGGCGAACTACGGCGCACGCATGCTCTCCAATGCAGGCATTGACCATCGCTACATTCCACACGGCGTCGACACCAAGGTCTTCAGACCAGGTGCCACGGTCGACGGTGCGACAGGTCGCCAACTTCTCAACATTCCCGACGACGCATTCGTGGTCGGAATCGTCGCTGCCAATAAGGGCATCGCACCAATGCGCAAAGCGTGGGGCGAGAACCTGCTGGCGCTCGGTCAACTCATGACCAAGCATGACGACGTCTACGTCTACATGCACACCGAGAAACGTGGCGCACAAGGCGGCGTGGATCTCGTGCAACTCGCAGGCGCTTGCGGTATCCCTGAGAACCGCATCGTCTGGACTGACCAGTGGGCCTACTACGCAGGTCTGCCGCCGTTCGTTCTTGCAGCTCTCATGGGTGCGATGGATGTCAACCTTGCCGCCTCTCGTGGCGAAGGGTTCGGCGTTCCAGTCATCGAAGCCGCCGCATGTGGCGTGCCCTCGATCGTGTCCAACTTCACCGCACAGCCTGAGCTTGTCGAAGGCTTCGGCTACATCTCTGCAGTGCAGCCCTACTGGGATGCGTTGCAGTCGTCCTGGTTCGCCACACCGCTGGTGCACTCGGTGCTCGAGGAACTTGAGCACGCCTACAACACCGCCAAAGAACCTTTGCGCAAAGCAACCGCTCGAGCGCACGCCGAGACCTACGACAACGAGCTTGTCTTCAAGAACTACTGGCTGCCATTGCTCGCCGAGATCGACGAACTAATGGCGCAATGATCGCCTGGGACCGACTCGGCAAACGGCACGAAGCATTCGCCACCATTGCCGAACTGCTGCCTGAGGGCTGCCGCATCATTGAGACCGGCACCGTCAGACAGATCGACAACTGGGAAGGCGACGGCCAGTCAACGATCGTCTGGGACACACTGGCCACCAACCTCGGCGGCACCGTCACCACGATCGACATCAATCCAATCGGTGCCGAACTGGTCGCCGAACTTGAACTGCAAGCAACGACTGCGATCGTCGGCGACTCGCTCAATGTCATGCCGACACTGACCGGCCACGCAGATCTGCTCTACCTCGACTCGTTCGATGTCGACTTTGAGAACCCGCTGCCAGCCGCAGCTCATCACCTCAGCGAACTCATGGCAGCTCTCAACCTGCTGGCCCCCGGCTCGCTCGTCGCAGTCGACGACAACCGAGACGACCAGGGCAAAGGCTCAGAGGTTGCTTGGTTCCTTGCCGAGCATGGCGCTGTCGAAATCGTCCGCGGCTATGTCCGCGTCTGGAGAATCTAATGGCCATCACCAACGGCTACTGCACCCTCGCTGAGCTCAAGAGCGTGATGCGCATCAACGACAACGTCGACGACACCATGCTCGAGGCACGCATCACCGAAGCCTCACGAGTCATCGACCAACACTGCGACCGTCGCTTCTATCATGACCACAACGCAACCGCTCGGCTCTATGTCGCACCCGTTGCCGATCTCGTCATGGTCGACGACATCTCGACGACCACTGGCTTGGTCATCAAGACCGACAGCGCAGGAGACGGCACCTACGCCACGACCCTGACCGCTGCGCAGTATCAGCTCGAGCCAGTCAACTCTCTTGCCAAGGGCTCGCCCGTGACGATGATTCGCCCGATCGGCATCTCGTTCCTGACCACTGTTGCACCGGCCTATCTGCAGGTCACCGCAAAGTGGGGATGGCCATCAGTGCCGTCGCCAGTTACCTCGGCGTGCATCCTCTTGGCTGGTCGACTCGTCAAGCGTGGCGACTCGCTGCTCGGCGTTGCCGGCTTCGGCGATCTCGGTGCCATCACCGTGCGCGCCATCGACCCCGATGTGGAGCGCATGCTGCGCCCGTATCGCAATCCGGTCGTGGCCTAATGGGCGGCACTGCATCGTCGATTCAAACTGCACTCGGCGTTCGCCTCGCAACCATCTCAGGGCTGCGAGTTGCAGACCATCTGCCCGAGCAAGTGAACCCGCCGATGGCTGTCATTCAGATGCAGTCGGTGACCTATCACCGAGCAATGGCTGGCGGCCTGTCCGAGTGGGAGTTCACCATCAGCCTCGTCGCTGGTCGCATGGGCGATCGAGTAGCGCAGCGCTACCTTGACGACTGGATGAGCTACTCGGGCGCACAATCTGTGCGAGCTGCGATTGAAGCCGACAAGACACTTGCCGGTAACTGCTCGACTCTCAAGGTCGGCGACATGATCGCCGTACGCCCTCTTTCGCTTGGTGATGCGTCTTATCTCACCTGCGAGTTCAACGTCACTGTCCACGCATAGGAGTCACTCGTGAACACCTACAAGATCGTCGGCCCACTCAACGTGGTGGGCCACGAACCCGGCGAGATCGTCAGCGATGACGATCTTGAGGGTTGCGACATCGAGCACCTAATCGGTGCCGGTCATCTCGCAAGCACCAAGTCCAAGACCACCAAGGTCGAAACCGCAACACCCAACCAGGAGGACTAAGCCGTCATGGCCATCGTCATCACCAATGCCAACGTCTCCATCGGCGGCGTGGACCTCTCAAGCCACATCACCAAGGTGACTCTCTCAACATCTCGCGCAGAGATCGAGACCACGACTTTCGGCAACACTGCCGTGCGTCGCGTTGCCGGTCTTGCTGACTCATCAGTAGCGATTGACTTCAACCAGGACTTCGCAGCTGCGTCTGTCGAAGCCACGCTCTACCCACTCATCGGCAGCACAGCTGCTGTGATCGTCAAGCCGAACGGCACCGCCACCGGCACAGCGAACCCGTCCTACACCTTCTCGGCGCTTGTCACCGAGTGGATGCCACTCGATGCACAGGTCGGCGAACTCGCCTCTGCCAGCATCACCTGGCCGATCGACGGAACCATCGCGAAGGCGACGGCTTAGTCATGGCTGCTCTCATGCGTCTTCGGGTCGTCCCTGCACAGGGCGAGCCGTATGAGATCCCTGTCACCCCCAAGGTCATCGTCGCTGCCGAGCGTCAGTTCGCTAAGCCGATGACTCAACTGTTCGGCCAGGACGCTTCCTATGAAGCGCTCTGCTGGGCAGCATGGAAGGGCTCGCACGTTTCCGGTCTTGTCGTGAAACCGTTCGACGAATGGCTCGACGACATTGACTCGATCGAAGCCGGCGACGAGCCGCGCGTCCCTTTAGAGAAAGCATGACGATGCTGGTGGCGCAGGTTGCTGTCGCCACCAGCATCGCACCCAACGATCTGCTCGACACTTCACCGGACGTGTTCTGGGCGATCGTTGCGGTACTGAAAGAGCAATCGCGAAAGGGGTAGTCATGGCCAAGAAGGTCAAGGGCATGGCCACCGAAATCGAGAGCGGTGGACTTGAAACCACCGTCGTGCTCAACGGCTACAACGAGTTCAAGAAACAACTCAAACTCGCCGACGCCGATCTACGCAAAGCAATGGACAAAGAGATCAAGAGCTTCATCACTCCGGTCTCGTCCCTAGCTAAGTCCTACGTCCCTTCCGTTGCGATGCGCAACTGGAAGAGCGGCGGCGAAGGCGTGTGGAGTAGTCGCCTCGGCTGGGACCAGTCGCAGGTTGTCAAAGGCATCGTCGTGCGCCAAGGCGGCAGTCGAAGCAAAGGCTCCGCAACTTCTGCTGCCTGGCGCATCCAAAACAAGTCTCCTGCTGGCGCAGTGTATGAACTCGCCGGCAAGAAGTCATCGGGCAGCGGCACCGCTGGCATGAGTTTCATCAATGCCATCACGCTGCGTGGCGGTCGACCATCTCGCCTCATCTGGCGTGCATGGGATGCCAAAGGCGGCGAGCAATCAATCACGCGCGCGATCGTCGAAACGATCAACAAGTTCGAAAACGAGCTGCAACGCAAGCTCGACTAGCAACGCAGGACTGAGGACGCTATGGCTGTCAATCTGAATGTCATCTCTCAGTTTGATGCGAAGGGCCTCAACCGAGCACAGTCCGAACTCGACAAGCTCGCAAAGAGCACCTCGAGCATGTCGACAAAGTTGGCAGGCGCAGCGAAGGTTGCTGGAGCTGGCATCCTCGTCGGCGCTGGCGCAGTCGCTGCCGGACTGTTCGAGATCGGCTCGTCATTCGACGAAGCCTTCGACAACATTCGCATCGGCACCGGCACCACCGGCCCCGTGCTCGAGGGCTTGCAGAACGATCTCAAAGCAGTCGCAGGCGCAGTGCCTACGTCGTTCGGCGACGCTGGCAAAGCCATCACAGTGTTCTCTCAGAAACTCGGCCTCACAGGCGGGCCACTGCAGACACTCTCTAGCCAGGTGCTTGAGCTGTCACGCATGACTGGCACCGATCTCGGCGGCAACCTGACCGCAGTCACCGACGTGTTCAACAACTTCGGCGTGGGCGCTGCTGACCAGTCAGGCAAACTCGATCTCCTCTTCCGTGCCTCACAAGCCTCAGGCGTGTCAGTAGCGGAACTTGCCGGCACCATGAGTGGAGCCGGCGTTGTTCTGCGTGAAGTTGGTCTCTCTTTCGATCAGTCCGCAGGCTTCCTCGCCACACTCGCCAAGGCTGGCGTCGATGCTGGCGACGTGATGCCAGCGCTGTCGAAGTCCCTGGCCACTGCAGCCAAGCAAGGCAAAGACGCCTCGAGCGTCTTCACTGACACGTTCAATGCAATCAAGGGAGCGCCCAACGATGTGGCTGCATCCGGCATTGCGCTTGACGTGTTCGGCGCAAAGGCTGGCCCGAAACTTGCAGCCCTCATTCGTGAAGGCAAGCTCTCGTACGAAGACATGACCGCAGCGATCGCTGGCGGTGGCGAAACCATTCTCGGCGCAAGTGCCGACACTCAAGACTTCGCCGAGAAACTCACCATGCTCAAGAACCGTGTGTTCTTGGCCATCGAACCAATCGCCACGAAAGTGTTCAACGCGATCGGCCAGGCGATGGATCAGCTCGGCCCCAAGGTTGAGCAGCTCACCGCATGGATGACCGAACACGGCGACGTGATGAAGATCGTCGCCGGCGTGCTTGGCGGCGTAGTCGTCATTGCACTGGCCGCCTACACAATTTCGATGCTTGCCGCTATTGCAGCGACTGTTGCAGCAGCTGCGCCATTTATCGCGATCGGCGTCTACATCGGCGCAATGGTTGCAGCAGTGATCTATCTCTGGAGCAACTGGGATCAGGTCTGGCAGTGGGTTATGGATCACAAAGCCTACGCAGCGATCATTGCGATTCTCGGCAGCGTCATCATCGTGCCCATCGTTGCCCTGGTAGCCATCATCAAGTGGCTGCAGGCAAACTGGGAAAACGTCTGGGCAAAGATTCAAGCCGTCACCAGTTTTGTTTGGGGCATCATCAAGCCGATCTGGGATGCGATTTATTTCTACATCACCAACATCTTGATCCCTTACGTCAATTTTCTCTGGGATGTTTTCCAGAACGTGTGGACGTGGATCAGCGAGAAGATCAGCGAAGTCTGGAACAACGTCATCAAGCCGATCTGGGATGCGATCTACGACTACATCGTCAACTACCTCATCCCCTGGTATCAGAAGCTGTGGCAAATAGTTCGAGAGGTCTGGGACAACGTCTCTTCAAAGATCAGCACCGCATGGGGCGTCATCTCGACAGTGTTTGAAAGCATCAAGAACGGCATCGCAACTGTCTGGGGATTCTTCCAGACAGCCAAAGACATCATCGGCACAGTGTTCACCAACATCGCCGACGCAATCAGTGGCCCTTTCAAGACCGCTTTCAACTTCATCTCAGACGCGTGGAACAACACCGTCGGCAAGTTGTCCTGGTCGGTCCCTGGCTGGGTGCCAATCATCGGCGGCAACAAGATCGAAGCGCCGAAGCTGCCGCGCTTTGCCGAGGGCGGCATCTTCAACACTGGCATCGGTGGCGGCTCAGGTCTCGCAGTCCTGCACGACAACGAGATGATCCTGAACCCGCAGCAGCAGAAGGCACTCTTCGGTGGCGGCGGTTTCGGCGGCGGTCCTGCAATCAACGTCACAATCAACACCGTCGCAGGAGATCCCGACGCCATCGAGCGAGTGGTGATTGACGCCATCGCGCGCGCCAGTCGTCGCGGCGCAACGGTGCTTGTGCCATGAGCCTCGCCAACATGCCCGACATCGAGGTGCTCTTCGCACCTTCGGTAGTCGGCGGCAACACGGGCACACGCCTCGTCCTCGGCGTAGGGCCAGGGCTCAACACTGGCACGCTCGGCGACGGTGCGTTCTTCTACGACATCTCCACCAGCGTCAGAACAATCAACACCAACCGGGGCCGGCGTCGAGCGCTTGAACGCTTCGGCACTGGAACGGCAACGATCACGCTGGACAATCGCGACCGCTCGTTCGATCCAACGAACACGGCGAGCCCGTACTACAACGCAACGGTCGGCGTCACTGGCGTGGTGCCATCAATCCCTGTTGTGATTCGTGCAACGTGGAACGGCGTCACCTATCCGATCTTCCGTGGCTGGATCGACTCGTGGACGTTCAGCTACTCAGACGCAGGCAACGGCGACGCTGTCGCTACCGTCAGCTGCTCTGATGCGTTCAAGCCTTTGTCGAACATCATCGGCGGTCTGCCGTCATCGGCGAGCATCTCGTCAAGCGGCACTGCCAGTTTCGACATTGCGATCTCAACACCTTCAGACGGCGGCGGCTTCGGCGTCTCTTCGATCGACGTCACAGGATCGGGTAGCACCGGCGACATCAACGTGTCAGGCGGCGTGTCGACCACGCCGATCATCGGCAACGGCACCGACCTACCTGGTCTCCGCATCGAGACCGTCCTTGATGCGATCGGCTGGCCCGACAATCTGCGCGACATTGACGAGGGCACTACCTACCTCGCACCGCAGGACGCCACCAAGACGCCACTGGACATGCTGCAAGAAGCAGCAGCTGCAGACTCTGGCGTTATCTACGTCGACGACGACGGCACCATCATCTTCGCCGACCGTGACGCCATCATCTCCGACGAGCGCTCGATCACAGTGCAGTCGACCTACGACACGACCGATGCAAACGGCAAGAAGTTTGTCGACACCTCGATTGTCTATGACGACTCGCTGATCTACAACATCGTCAAGATCGACCGCAAGGTGACCACCGCTGCTGGCGGTGAAGAGTTGACAGGCACCACCGTTGTCGTCTCAAACGCTGAATCAATCTCGCTCTATGGCGCACGCACTCTTGCCATCGAAGTGCCGATCGTTTCCGATGTCGGTGCTGACACCACCTACGGCCAGAACCGAGCAAAGGATCTCGCACTCTTCTTGGCTTCGCAGTATGCGAACCCCGAGCTGCGACCAGAGCAGATTCGCTTTGCACCGCAAGGTGATCCTGCGTTGCTGTATCCCGATCTGCTGAGTCGCAAGATTCGTGACCGAGTGACGGTGAAGTTCGCAGTGCCTGGCGGCGGTGCTGCTGCACAGCGCGACTGCTTCGTCGAATCGGTCAGTCACTCAATCACGCCTGGCAACTGGGACACGACGTTCGGGCTTTCAAGCGCCACGTTCTACACCGGCTTCTTCATTCTCGACAACGCAACCCTTGGCGTCTTGGATCAAAACAAGCTCGCCTACTAGCAGGAGAAACTCACAATGGGTTCTGGCTACAAAGTCTTCACCTCAGGTTCTGTGCTCACCGCCAGCGATCTCAACAACTACTGCCAAGAGCAGACGGTGATGTATTTCGCCAACACGACGGCACGCGACACGGCCATCACTGCGCCCGAAGACGGCATGGTTGCCTACATCGGAAGCAACGACGTGGACGAGGGTCTCTACACCTACCAGGGTGCAGCATGGCGTAAGGGTCCAGGCTGGAACGCACCGTGGGGCGTTGTGTCAATCACAACTCTCGCTTCGACGGTCTCCTACACAGCAACCTCTTGGGGCTTTCCGGCGTTCCAATGGGACGGCACCGGCGTCATCGCTAATCGTCGCTACAAAGCGACCGTCGACTTTGCGTGGGGCCTTGCTGCCAGTGTTGGTCAGATCGACTTCGGTATTGGTACCGCAGCAGGCACTGGCATCGGCAGGCAGATCTCGGAATACCAGTACGCAAACACTGCGCCAAGACAAAACAGTCACAGCGTCACCTTTGCAACTACTGCCGGAACAATGACTAGAGGGCTAACCATCCGCAAGCTCACTGGCGGCGGAAGTGTTGACGTCATCGCTGGTTCAACTTTGGTCATTGAAGACATCGGCCCCGCTGGCGCACCCGCCTAAGCAGCACTTCCAACTTTCACGGACACTAGGAGACTCTCATGGGTTCAGGCTTCAAACCATTCACGGCTGCCTCAGTGCTGACGTCATCAGATGTCAACAACTATCTGATGGAGCAGTCCGTCATGTTCTTTGCCACGACTGCTGCACGAGATGCAGCGCTATCGGGCGCTGCGTTGAAAGACGGCATGGTTGCCTACGTCGGAAGCAACGACTCATCCGAAGGTCTCTACACCTACAACGGCACCTCCTGGCGTAAAGGCCCAGGCTGGAACGCCCCTTGGGGTCAGATTGCTACCAGTGCCAACACTGGAAATGTGACAACGGGAACACACACCACTATGCAAGATGGTTCTGTTCCGATGACGCTTACAACCACAACGGTCACGAATCGCCGGTACAAAGTCACAATGGATCACCAGCACTACGCTTCTGGCGGAGCCAATGGTGTTCAGCGCAGACTTCTAATTGGGGGAGCAACCGCACGCGACTACTTCCACTTAGGCCAAACCGTTTTGCTGCTTAATTCGACGTCAAACATCGCGTTTTACAACGAGACATCCGGACAATCAAGAATCTTTAAGGTGCAGATTGCTGCCTACAACACGAACACGGCAGTCAATGACAACAACTTTGTGTTGAACGTCGAAGACATCGGCCCGTCCGGCGCACCCGCCTGATGGGTTACTACCTGCTCGACAATCCACCACGCTCGCCGCAGTTCTATCCGTCGCGATCCAACACGCCGACCTATGCGATCGGCGTGCACACGAGCGAAGGCCCAACTGGACCAGGCAGCGCACGCAACCTCGCCGCCTTCATCGCTCGACGATCCGACCCCGGCAGCTATCACGCCATTGTCGACAGTGAAGAAACTGTCGTGCTAGTTCCACCCGACTACACCACCTTCTCTGTAGCGGCCTCCGGCTACAACTCGCGCACCTGGCACATCTGCCTCGCAGGTCGAAGCGCCGAACTCAGCGCCGACGATGCCAACACTCAAGCAATGATCGCTCGAGCTGGCGAAGCCATTCGTGCGCTGTGGGCGTTTCTCAACATCCCACTTTCCAACGCTCAATGGATCGGCACCGACGCCCTCAACCGTCCCGGTCTGTTCTGCCACGGCGATGTCCAACCTTGGGATCGCAGCGACGCCTGGTCAACACATCCCGACCGGGCACGCCTCGACCAGCTGCTCATCGACGCAATCAATCAAGCACCAACTCCAAGTCCTGAGGAGGACGACGTGAAAGACGCTCTCATTCGTGACCCCCGTGACGGTGCTGTCTACCGCATCACCCAGCCAGGCAACCTCGCCGTGCACCTCGACGCTGACGCCTATGCCTCAGCAGTGCAGTCGGGCATCGTGATGATCGGCGACGTGTCTCCTGGCATCCTCGGCAACTTCGGTCTTGTGCCTTCAATCAACGACTCCAAGAAGTAACGATCGTGTTCGCCCAGGCCGCCACGACTATCTCTGATGGCCCCGGCTGGGGCGCTGCCGAATGGATCGCAATCCTCACCGGCATCTCACTCGTGCTCGGCGCTATCACCACACTCGTCGTGCAGGTAGTGAAGCTGCGCACCGAGAACCGTGACCAGCACGACCACAATCTGCGCTCAAACAACGAACGCTTCGACGAACTAATCGGCGACGTGAAGCAGATCGGCGGCGATGTTCGTGCCGTCGATGCCAAGGTCGACGCACGCTTCGACGCTGTCACCGACGAGCTGCACCGCCACGAGGCTGTGCACCATCGCGGCAAGCGCCGCTGGTAGTTCTATCCCTCCACAGACGGGCGACTGCATGTCTGATTCAACGCGCACGCACCTGGTCATCCCTGACACGCAGGCGAAGCCAGGAGTGCCGACAGTTCACCTGGAGTGGATCGGTGCCTACATCATCGAGCGCAAGCCCGACGTTGTGGTGCATCTCGGCGATCACGCCGACATGCCAAGCCTCAGCAGTTACGACGTCGGCAAACGATCTTTCGAGGGTCGCCGCTACAACGACGACATCGAAGCAGCCAACGACGCCTTCGACATTCTCTGCGCACCGCTCGAGCGATTCAACGATCATCAGCGCAAGGTCAAAGACAAGCTCTACCGGCCTGAGCTGCACATCACGCTCGGCAACCATGAAGACCGCATCAACCGGGCAACGAACGACGACCCCAAGCTGCACGGCCTCATCTCCACCGACGATCTCAACTACGCAGCACACGGCTTCACCGTGCATCGCTACCTTGAGCCCGTCTTCATCGACGGCGTCGGCTACTGCCACGTCTATGTTCAGCCGATGAGTGGCCGCCCGTTGGGCGGCGCAGCGGCAGGTCGGCTGAAACAGATCGGCCACACGTTCACGATGGGCCACCAGCAGACGCTTGACTACGCCATCAGGTTCGTCGCTGGTCGAAGCCATCACGGTCTCATCGCCGGCGCTTGCTACTTGCATGACGAGGACTACAAGGGCCCGCAGGGCAACGCTCACTGGCGTGGCGTAATCGTCAAGCACCAGGTCGAGGACGGCAGTTACGACCCCATGTTCGTCAGCCTCGACTACTTGTGCCGCCGCTATGAGGGCGTGTCGCTCGCCAAGTTCACACAGACCATCTACTGACCACCGCCTGCAGGGAGGCAATCGTGGACACTCAACCGGGCCCGCTTTGGGATTCTGTCACTGCCGAAGCCGATCGCTTGGTGCACGGCAATCGCGGCGCTCTCTACAACCACCCAACGGTGGACTACGGGCGCACCGCTGAGATCTTTGAAGCCATCACCGGCATCGCTCTCAGCGTGCCTGAGGCAGTGTGCTTCATGCTGGCGGTCAAGCTCTCACGCATTGGCAACGCACTTGACCAGGAGTTCACCGCCGACATGGTGCGTGACTCGGTCGTCGACCTCGCTGGCTACGCAGACTGTCTCTACGCAGTGTGGGCTGACGCCACCGACGAAGCCATCGACGACTCGCTCGTTGCTTTCCTCGACGAACTCGACGATGAGTGAGCAGGTCTGGACATGGCTGATACTCGTCTGCGATCTGGTTGGCCTCGCCGTCTACGCGCTCGTCATCGAGCGTCGCATCTGGTGGGGATGGTGCCTGACCGCATCACTGACCGGCGTGCCTTTTCTCGTCTACTCAACGCTCGGACCTCAACCGCGACCCGCCTTTACCGTCCTCGCTTGCGTGTGGCTGATCGTGCATCTGCGCAACGCGTATCTCTGGAAGCGTGAGTCGTGACCTGCATCGTCGGCCTTGAGCATGACGGCACCGTCACCATCGGCGGCGATGCCGCAGCGGTCGAAGACACACGCATCACTCGCTACACCGAGCCGAAAGTGTTCACGGTGGGGGAGTACCTCATCGGCTACTGCGACTCATTCCGCATGGGCCAGCTGCTGCAGTACCGACTCAAGGTGCCAAGGCAGATCACCGATGACGACATGAGCCACATGTGCACCGTCTTCGTCGACGCCTGCCGCAAGCTCTTCCACCAGGGAGGCTTTGCCAAGAGCAGCGACAACGAAGACAGCGGCGGCGTGTTCCTCGTCGGCTACCGGGGCGCTCTCTACTGCATCGACGAGGACTACCACGTCGGGCGCTCGATGCTCGGCTACGAGGCAATCGGCTGCGGCGACCACTTCGCCCTCGGCTCACTGGCATCGACCAGCGGCAACCCGCAAGCGCGAGTGGAGATGGCGCTGCGAGCAGCTGCACTGCACTCGACCAGCGTCGCCGAACCTTTCACCGTTCTCACCCAATCCACACAGGAGCCATGACCATGTTCACCGCAACCTTCTGGAAGTCAGCCGCCGAGCGCGCAATCAAGACAGTCGCCCAGGCGCTCATCGCCGTCATCGCTGCGACGACCTTCGACTGGTTCACTGCCGACTGGCAAGCCATCGCCGGCACCGCCGCCACCGCTGGCGTGCTGTCGCTTCTCAGCTCGATCGCCTCGGCTGGCATCGGCGACAAGGGCAGCACCTCGCTGCTCACGCTGCCAGTGACTGCGACGGTTCCTCCTGGCTCAGACATCTGAGCAAGATCCCCGGCTCGACCACGCAGACGTCCCCTGCTGCTGCTGCGAATGGAAGCGATCAGACCTTTATGGGCTGAGCCCGCAACACCACAACTGAGCCGGTCTGCGAAGATCCCCCGCTTGAGCCAATAGGCCAGGGCGGGGGATCTTCTGCGTCATGCCGAACTACCGGCGACGGTCCTGACAGGCGCTCTACGGGCCATACAGCGGGCTATTAGAGCCTGTTTCCGAGGGCCCTTGACTCTCATGGCCCAGAGGCTTACCTTGTCACACCCATGGGGAACAAACGAAACAACTCAAACAGCAACCAATCACAGACCACAACGCCAGGGCGTGTCGCATGAGCGGCGCAAACATCACCTGCGCCAACTGTCGCAAAGTGTTCTGGCACCAAGACGACGCAGCTCAGGCGCATGCGTTTCTCAATCACAAGTGCTCTGAGACCAAGCGCTCACAAACAGTCACGAACTACTCGTCGGTCAGCGACAACGAGTGGAGTGCAATCACTGCACGTTTGAATCATCCGTCGAGCTACAGCCCGGACGGTGCAGCGTGAATCGCGCGACGTTGAAGCAGACGTTGCAGTTCAGCGCACTCGTCGTCGGCTTTGCATTGCTGCCGACACCAGTCGAAGCAATCGCCAAGTCCGATCTGCTCTTTCCGATGATCGGTCTCACTGCTCTCTGCGCTGCAGCTGCGTGCGCAATCTTCGCATGGCCGGCCAAGCGATGAAGTCCGACTGGCTGGCAATGGGCGCTGTCTTCTGCATTGTCTTCATCGTCATGTTGTGGGTGTGGCTCATCACTGGCGGCGTGGTGTGACGAACCCACAGAAGCGCAAAGGCTCAGACGCTGAGCGTGCCGTCGTCGAGTACCTGGCGACACTCGGCGTGCAAGCGCAACGCATCCCTGCTGGCGCAACTGATGATCGTGGCGATCTGTTCGTGCCGATCATTGAGTGGCCGAGCATCGACGTGAAGAACTACACGAGCTACGCCGGCCAACTGTCGCACTGGATTGATCGAGCCAACGACCAGGCACACCACGCAGGTCGCCGCTTCGGCGTCGTGTGGTTCAAGCGCACACGCAAGACCAGCCCTGCTGACTGGTACGTCGCCATGAGCGGCGAATCCTTCACGACGCTGATGTCGATGATCGGAGACAAATGAACGAGCACCAGATCGACCGCATGAAAGCACGACTGCTGGAAGAGTTCCTTGCAGCAGAGATTGATCGCGAAGTCGTCAGCGACGCCATCGAGATGCTCGAGGTCTGTCGCCGCCGCATCGCTCACCTTGATCGACTCGTCGACGCACTGCAGGCAGAGATCGCCTTCCAACGATCGTGTGGCCCGACGTGAGTCACTGGTCTGATCGAGCAGCGTGCAAAGGACTCACCGACGTGATGTTCCCGGTGCGCGGTGACTGGGAAGGCGTCGCGCGCGCAAAGGCAATCTGCGCGAGCTGCCCAGTGATCGAGCAGTGCCTGGACTTCATAAGCCGCAACCCTGAGCGCTACGGCGTGTGGGCGGGCATTGCTGGCAAAGAGATCACCGAAGAGCGCAAGCGTCGCGAGATCATCCCGAACAAATCGAAGCACGGCAGCCGAGCCAAATACAACGCCGGCTGCCGGTGCGAGCACTGCACCGAAGCGAACAGCGAATACCAGCGCAAATACATGCGCAAGACGCGCAACACCTACGTCGCCATCTGAACACTCACAAAAGGACACGGGCATGACTGCAATCGACGAACTCACACAACTGCCGACTCGACGTGACCGCTGGGGTCGCTACTTGGTGCTGCCCGAAGGTGGCACGAAGCCGATCGGCTACACACGCGCCACCACCGTCGCCAAAGCGCTCGACGACTCAGGAGGTCTGCTGTCGTGGGGCAAGCGCATGGTTGCGCTCGGTCTCGCACAGCGCCCCGACCTCGTCGCCCTGGTCTCGACCACTGCCGACACTGACAAGAAGACGCTCGATGACATCTGCGAACGAGCCGCCGAACAAGGTGGCGCAACCGTTCGTCGAGATCTCGGCACCGCAGTCCACGGAATGCTCGAGAAGTCATGGTCAGATCCCACATTCGTCGCGCCGGACCCCTACGGCAGCGACGTGCGAGCCGTCCACGATGCGCTGGCGACCGCCCGCTTGCGCGTCGTGGACGGCTTCGCCGAACGCATGATCGTCCACGATCGTCACCAGATCGCAGGCACCTTCGATCTGCTCGTCGAAGACGAGACCGGGCAGAAGTTCGTCGCCGACATCAAGACCGGCTCATCACTGCTCGGCGCTCTCGCCTTCGCTGTGCAGCTGTCGATCTACGCCAGCGCTGACGCTCTCTACAACCAGGGCGCAGCGACCGACGGCAGCGAAGACACTCGTGAGCCGATGCCAGAGGTGTCAAAGCTGCACGGCGTCATCATTCATGTGCAGCCAGGCAGCGGAGTGTGTGAGTTGCACTGGCTTGATCTCGCCACTGGTGCTGAAGCGCTCGAACTCGCGATTGCTGTGCGACAGATGCGCAAGGCAAAGCCACTGTCACCGATCACGCTTGAGGTCGACGTGGTGACACGCACCAAGCAGATCGCAGCCGCAGAGAAGATCCTGAGCGCCGCCGATGGCAACGTCGACGACGAGTGGCGTGGCTGGATGCGTGACCGACTCAAGGTGCTCATCGACGCCGGGCACTCAGATCTCATCCGACGCTCATGGCCCGAAGGCGTGCCCACGCTCGGCAGCGGCGACCCGATCGCCAACCATCTCGCCGAACCGATCGAGCAAGCCGTCGCCATCATGGAGCGCGAGGTTGAGGCTGGGTTCCCAGCACCGAAGCCGAGCGAGCCAGCAGCTGCCACACCCAAGAAGCGCAGCACCCGCAAGCCAGCCGCCGACGAAGGTGCCGAGGTAGGGCTTGCTGAGACTCAAGCAGTCAACAAAGCAGCGCGCGCGTTGACTGTCGACGGTCGCACCTGGCTCGGCGCTGTGATGGCTGCAGCAAAGAAAGCGAACCGGGCAATCAACATGACCGGCGCAGGCGGCAAGACCACCGAGCGCCGTTTCATCATCGCCTCATCACTGCTGGCGCTTGCCGATCATGCCGATGACGACCTTGCTCGAGCGCTGCTGTCGATCGCAATGGGCGAAGAGCTGCAGCCCGCACACGAGCTCGGCGATGCCGTCGGCGCTCTCACCATCGACGAGGCAACACGCCTCGGCCACCTCGCCCGCGCACTCAACGCTGGCTCGCTCATCCCGATCTGGGAGAGCGACGGCGTGCGCATCACTGGCGACATCGACGCAGCAATCGCTGCGTAACCAACCAACACAAGAAAGCAGGACAACAAAATGACAGACCTCATCGGAGAGCTCACCCGCTCAGGCGGACCATCAGCAAAGTGGGACGCAGTCGGCGACGTTCGCCGCATCACCATCACCGACGTCGAGAAGCGCCAGGTGACCGACTTCGTGACCGGCGAGCCACAGACATGGCCCAACGGCGACCCGAAGTGGCAGTTCGTGTTCAGTGGCACCGATCCCGACACGGGCGACGAGACTCGATTCTTCTGCAAGGGCTTCCAACTCGGAGCCGTGAAAGAAGCGCTGCGAGCTGCAGGCGTAACCGCTGGCGACACGCTCACCGGCGGCACCCTCGCAATCAAGTGGACAGGCGAAGAGCCATCGAAGACCAAGGGCATGAGCCCGGCGAAGACCTGGTCGGCGCAATACAAGGCAGCCACCGCAGTCGTCGGCGACCTCATCTAGTTCGGGCACACAAGCAGCTGCTCCCCCTACGAATGGCTGCGTGCGCCGTATGGGTCGGCGCGTCTGAAGGGCCGCGTCGACCCCACTTTCTTACCTGCCAACCACAGCAGCAGGGCATCGAGTCTCTTCCTCCTTGGCGACTCGGTGCCCTGCAACTTCTCGAAGGAACAGCGTGCAAGAACCGCACCTCAACATCATCAAAGACAAGATCGGCAACTACTTCGTCGAAGTTGCCCAGGGCGCAGAGCGCATCACGATCACGCCGCCGCTGTGGTCGAGCACCGAAGCAAGCGAAGCGCTCAGGCGCATCGCATCAGCCACCGGCCTACGCACCGGACGCATTGTCTGATGCACCACGGACCCGACCCCTATGCGCGCATGCTCGCCGACATGGATCGCATGCTCGCTGCCGACAAAGAACGCAACGAGCGCAAGTTGATCGAGACCATCGGTGACTTGGCACGCATCGGGCGCACGGGCCAACGACTCGCCGACTACCTCGCACACATCGCCGCCAACGATCCCACGCGGCGTGAAGCGATCAACGAACTGCTGAGCGCATGGCGACACGCACTCAACCACTGAGCAACAACTGGCGCTGCCCGATCTGTGCAGACGCCTACTCGACACCCCGACCAGTGCTCGGCGTGCTTTGCGCACCTTGCACCAGAAAGAACCGAGGAATAGCACGATGGATGAAGCCCG
>Ga0315909_10002561_pt1 | contig 23170 bp, 36 predicted proteins | sample LakEriMetagenome_11_FD_203527 | JGI IMG/M metagenome (GOLD analysis project Ga0315909, IMG submission 203527) | Freshwater fungal communities from buoy surface, Lake Erie, Ohio, United States - Buoy 2 MA125 | ecosystem: Environmental > Aquatic > Freshwater > Lake | place: USA: Lake Erie, Ohio...
AGCAAAAACAGCGTGTGAGCGAGAATGTGGGCATGGTGGTAGACGCCTTGAAGAAGATCGAGGCTGATATTCGTGCCAAGTACGATGATTTAGGCAACAAAATCACCGCTCGGGTCAATTCGATCCGCGATGGCCGGGATGGCACCAATGGATCGGACGGTCGTGATGGCCAAGATGGCCGTCCTGGGCGTGATGGTGCACCGGGACCCGCAGGTCCAGCTGGTCGGGACGGTGCCAACGGCATCGATGGCAAGGATGGGGTATCTGTCACCGACGCCAAGATTGATTTTGATGGTTCGCTCATCATTAGTCTGTCGAATGGCCGTGAAATCAACGTTGGTGAGGTGGTGGCTCCCGACTTAGCGGAGAAAATCAAGGTCATCACCAACGGTGGTGGCACGTCGCAGTATGTCTTGGACACACTGGCGTCACTCCAGACGCAGATCAATAACCTGATCCCCAGCCAGACGGGCAATGCAGGTAAGTTCTTGACCACCAATGGGTCGGTATTGTCATGGGCGGACGTGGCTGGCGGCTTGGACTACCAAGGCACATGGAATGCGTCTACTAACACGCCAACTTTGGCCTCCGGCGTAGGCACCAACGGCTACTACTACGTGGTATCGGTCGATGGTACGACTACCTTGGACGGTATCAGCGACTGGAAAGCGGGTGATTGGCTGCTGTTTAACGGCACCGTGTGGCAAAAGATTGACCAGAGTTGGGCGATTGCCGGTGCCAACGACAACATCACGTCGATGACGGGCATCACGGGCGGCATTTCATCGCCGGACTTCGTCCAGTTCGACACAGGCGCCACAGTCACCAACGCAGCAGGCCGTCTGTACTGGGATTCGACGCAACAGACGTTGACAGTAGGTTTGAACGCCAACATCGCGGCGGATATTGGCCAAACGCTGTACGCCTACGCGACGAATGACGAGGCCGTGACGATCACCAAGGGCCAGCCGGTGTACATGTACGCTGCGCAAGGCGACCGGGTGTCAGTCAAGCTGGCGTACAACACGGGTGACGCGACTTCAGCCAAAACGCTGGGTATTTGCGCGGAAAATATTGCTGCAGGCCAAGCAGGCATGATCTTGTGCCAGGGTGTGCAAGATGGCCTCGATCTGAGTGCCTACACAGCCGGTGATACGCTCTATTTGGGCGCAACTGCCGGCACTTTAACCAGTACGAAGCCTTACGCACCTAACCATCTGGTCTATATCGGCGTGGTTGAGCGGGCTAATGCGGGCAATGGTCGTCTGTACGTGCGCGTGCAGAATGGCTATGAGATGGACGAGCTGCACAATGTGTCAGCGCAGAGTCCATCTAATGGTCAGGTATTGATTTACAACGCATCAACCAGTCTGTGGGAAAAGAATACGCTGACTGATGGCACGGGCATCACAATTACTGAGGGTGCGGGGTCAATTACGATCACTAATGCAGCGCCTGACCAAACGGTCGCCTTGACGGGCGCTGGTACAACGGCTATCACAGGCACCTACCCCAACTTTACGATTACCTCGAACGATCAGTACACAGGCACGGTCACAAGCGTTGGCGGCACCGGTACGGTCAACGGCATTAGCTTGTCGGGCACGGTCACATCCAGTGGCAGTCTGACCTTGGGCGGCACGCTTTCTGGTGTGGATCTGACTACCCAAGTTACTGGCACGCTGCCGATTGCTAATGGTGGTACAGGACAGACGACACAGACTGCAGCGTTTGACGCACTAGCGCCGACGACGACTAAGGGTGATTTGATTGTCAATGACGGGTCGGATAATGTCCGCCTGGCAGTTGGTACCAACAACTATGTATTGACAGCTGACTCTGCACAGGCAACGGGTGTGAAATGGGCAGCTGTGGCAGCCGGCACCACGGTGTCTGACGACACCTCGACCAACGCAACGTACTACCCAACGTTCTCAACAGCGACTTCAGGAACGTTCTCAACGGCTACGGTATCGAGTACCAAACTGACCTATAACCCATCGCTGGGCGGCTTGACAGCTACACAACTAGGCGCGTCGAATGGTATTTTGTTCACCAACCAGACGATCAATACGTCGGTGACATTTCCAACAGGCTATGAAGGCATCAGCGGTAAGAATACAACCGTCGCTAGTGGTGTGACAGTGACTGTCCCCTCTGGCGCTAACTGGACGATAGTGTGATATGCCAATAACAATTGACGGTAGCGGCACGATTACAGGTTTATCCGCAGGTGGATTGCCTGATAGTTCAATTGTGACTGCTGATATTGCTGATGCAAACATTACTGCGGCTAAGTTAGATGGCGCTCAGAGTGGATCAGCCCCTATCTATGCTGCTAGAGCATGGGTCAACTTCAACGGCACAGGTACAGTAGCTATCAGAGCTAGTGGTAATGTGTCGAGTATTACGGATAACGGTACGGGTAACTATACGGTCAACTTTACGACGGCGATGCCGGATGCGAATTATTCCCTTGTTCAGGGCGGCGGCGAAGTAAATACCTCTACTTTGTATTCTGGATCAACAGCAGCTAGGATTATGCAGCCGGGAGTTTTGTCTGCAAGTAATGCTCAATTTTTTACTGGGTATCAATATTCAAGTAGCGCGTTGCAAGATGCTGCGTACATATATTTAGCAGTCTTCCGCTAACAAGGAGATTTTATGAACCAGAGAATTATTTACCCAACAGATGACGGCGGTGTCGCTGTCATTATCCCAGCCGCTGAGTGTGGCTTAACCATTGAAGAGATCGCCGCTAAAGATGTGCCAGCAGGTAAGCCTTACGAGATCGTAGACGTAGCGGATATTCCTTCAGAACGTACATTTCGTGGAGCATGGTCATGGGTCTCGTAATTGACTTAACTAAAGCTAAGAACATTGGTCACGATATGCGTCGTGCTGCTAGAGCTGAAGAATTCGCTCCGCATGATGCTGTAATTGCTAAAGCTATTCCCGGTGCTGATGCTGTAGCTGCTGAGACTGCTCGTCAGGCTATCCGTGAGAAGTACGCAACGATACAAGCCCAGATTGACGCAGCCACAACACCTGACGAGATTAAAGTAGCACTAGGGATTTGATATGCCAATCAAGTTAAACACAGCTTCTGGTGGTGGAGTAATACTAACTGGTGCTAATACAGCGACGGACAAGACAATTACGGTTCCTGCTGCTGATACAACTATGGTTGGGACAGATTCAACACAGACGCTAAGTAATAAGACGTTTTCTGGAGCGCAGACGTTTGGTACTGCTTCTCTTGCAGAGCCTAGCGGTTCAGCGCCTTTGTATATGTGCCGAGCTTGGGTGAACTTTAACGGTACAGGTACGGTTGCGATCAGGGCTTCTGGGAACGTGAGTTCGATTACGGATAATGGTACTGGTGATTACACGGTGAATTTTACTTCTGCTATGACGGATACAAATTATTGTGTTGTTTTGCCGTCAATGATGACTGGCGGAAATACATCTCAATATTTTGGTGTGAGCACACCATCCAATAATTCTTACGCAACAAAAACAACATCGGCTGTTCGTGTTGCTGTTTACAACACCTTAATTAGTAACCAAGATGTTTTTGACGCAAACGTGGCGGTATTCCGATGAGCACACTACGCCTAACCACCATATCAAACCAGTCGGGGTCATCTTCCGCTAAAGGTCAATTATGAGCGTCACCATTAACGGCACTAACGGCCTTACGTTTAACGATGCCAGCACTCAGAATACTAGCCCATTTACTGGTGGATTAGGATTTCGCAACCGCATCATCAACGGTGCGATGGTGATCGACCAGCGCAATGCTGGGGCGAGTCTTTCTGTGCCTAACGCAACCCTTGTTTATGGTGTAGATCGCACTCTTGTGTATGAAGACACGGGTGCTTCTAGTTGCACTGTTCAACAGGTAACGGATGCTCCATCTGGATTTGTTAATTCACTTAAATTCACTGTCGGAACTGGCAGCACTGCAACGGCTGCTCAACTGGCTGTAGCAGAACACAGAGTTGAAGGTTTTAACTTTGCTGATTCTGCTTACGGAACGGCTTCGGCACAAACCTTCACGCTTTCGTTTTGGGTAAAGTCCTCGCTAACAGGAGCGTATTGTGTCGGTCTGCGTAATGCCTCTGATAACAGATCGTATGTAGCAACATACACAATCAACTCAGCAAACACATGGGAATTCAAAACCATTACGATTGCTGGTGATACTTCAGGAACATGGGGTACTGGAAACGGTATTGGGATTAACGTTCGTTTTGACCTTGGCTCGGGTTCAAACTACCGGACATCGACGCTGAATTCATGGCAAGCCGGTCTACTGTTTTCAAATTCATCGCAAGCAAATCTCATTGGGACAAGCAGCGCTACTTGGCAGATCACCGGCGTACAACTAGAAAAAGGCAGCACAGCCACATCGTTTGATTACAGGCCGTATGGTACGGAGTTGGCGTTGTGTCAGAGGTATTACAGATTTGCTAACTGCGCGAACAGAGATAACGGGGCAGCAGCTAATACAAAAGCCTACGCAAATTCTGTTAATTTCCAAAATATGAGAGCCGCGCCAACTGTGTCGTTTACTGCGGTGACATCGACAAACGTGTCAAGTAGATCGGCTAGTAACATTACCGAATACGGCTTTACATACAACACCGTCGCTTCTGCCTCTGCGAGTATGTTTGACGAATCAATTGCCACCTGCGCGATAGAGCTATGACAATGGAAAACTACAAACTAACACCGTCTGCTACCACCGTTCAGCGTACAACAGACAACGCATACATCCCCTTCGACCCAGCCAACACCGACTATCAGGCTTACCTGAAGTGGCTTGAAGAAGGAAACCAACCTTTACCAGCAGAGGAAGCATGACGCCTGAACTGCAACGCTATTACGAAGATCGGTTCGCCATGATGACCCACCAGGGCTGGCGTGATCTGCTTGAAGATATTGACGGAATGATAACGTCCTTGAACAATGTATCCACTATCCAGGACGAAAAGGATTTACAATTTAAGAAGGGTGAGTTATCTATCCTAAATTGGCTGAAAACCTTGAAACAGGTCAGCGAAGAGGCATACGAGGCACTCAATGAGAAAGATATTTGAATTTCTCTGCGAAAGCGGAGAGCGCATCGAACGATTTGTCGAGTATGAAGACAAGGTAGTTCGTTGCAATTGCGGCAAGACGGCCAGCCGCACCATATCTGCGCCGGCGTTTAAATTGGAAGGGTGGTCGGGAGCGTTTCCTACAGCTCACGCAAAGTTTGATAAAAGCCACCGAGACAAGCTAAAATCCGAGCAGAAGGCGAACAGATAAGCAGAAATGCCCTGTTCATGTTTAATCCTGAGAACCAAAAGATGGCAGGAAAAGGAACTTCGACATGTTGATTGATAAAGAACCAGAGATGCCTAGTGAGTTAGAGGCAGAGGAAGCGAAACTACCCGAGTACGCAGCGCCAGAAGTCCCAGAATTGCCCGACCGCTATCGCGGAAAGTCGATTGAGGACATCGTCAAGATGCACCAAGAGGCCGAAAAGGTCATTGGTCGTCAGGCCCAAGAAGTCGGGGAAGTGCGGAAACTAGCCGATGAGCTGATTAAGCAGAATCTCTCGTCAAAATCGCAACCTGTTGAACAGGTAGAGCCTGAAGTAGACTTTTTTGAGAATCCCCAGAAGGCGATTCAAAAAACCGTTGAGACACATCCCGATGTTGTCGCTGCCCGTCAAGCGGGTATCGAGTTCAAACGGATGCAAACGCAGCAGCGCCTGGCGCAAGAGCACCCTGATTTCATGGAAATCAGCGCCGACAAGGACTTTGAGACGTGGATTAAATCGTCTCAGGTGCGACTCGAGCTCTATACCCGAGCGGATGCGCAGTTTGATTTCGATGCGGCGAATGAGTTGTTGTCAACCTATAAACAGTTGCGGGGCATTAAGCAAAAGCAGGTGGAGCAATCCGGTAAGGAAGCCCGCCAGCAGACGCTCAAAGCCGCGCAAGTGGATACAGGGGGTACCGGGGAGAGTTCAAAACGTGTCTACCGCAGAGCTGACCTTATTCGGCTGAAAATGACCGACCCAGCTCGCTACGATGCGCTGTCAGATGAGATTATGGCGGCCTACGCAGAAGGACGGGTCAAGTAAATTTTACTTTTGACTTTAGGAGTTAGACATGGCAACCGCATTTAACCCAGCAAATAGTGTAACAACGACAACAGCAGCAACCTTTATTCCAGAGATTTGGAGTGATGAGATTGTTGCGGCCTACAAAAAGAACCTGGTTCTGGCCAACGTTGTTATGAAGATGAACTTCAAGGGCAAGAAAGGTGACACCGTTCACGTTCCTGCACCAACCCGTGGCAATGCCTCGGCCAAGACTGCCACCAACGCAGTCACGCTGATCGCTGCAACTGAGTCCGAAGTTCAGATCCTGATCAACAAGCACTACGAATACAGCCGCCTGATCGAAGACATCGTCGAAGCCCAGGCTCTGAACTCGCTGCGTCAGTTCTACACAAGCGACGCCGGCTATGCGCTGGCCCGCCAAGTGGACACCGATCTGGTTCAGCTCGGTCGTGCTTTCAACGGCGCAACCGTCGGTACCGACGACTACGCTACCAGCAACACCACCACCAAAGCCTACATTGGCTCGGACGGCACCACCGCGTACAACAGCACCAGCTCGAACGCTGCTGCCCTGACCGATGCTGCGATCCGTCGCACCATCCAGCGTCTGGACGACAACGACACCCCAATGGATGGTCGTTTCTTCATCATCCCTCCATCAAGCCGCAACACCTTGATGGGTCTGGCTCGCTACACTGAGCAGGCATTCGTGGGTGATGGCAGCGCCATCCGCAACGGCGAAATCGGCAACCTGTACGGTATCCCTGTGTTCGTGACCTCCAACGCTGACTTCGGCGCTGGTAACTCGGGCGCTGACCGTATCTGCCTGATGGGCCACAAGGAGTCGATGGTTCTGGTTGAGCAGATGGGCGTTCGTTCGCAGACCCAGTACAAGCAGGAATACCTGGGCACGCTCTTCACATCCGACATGCTGTATGGCGTCAAAGCCATGCGTACTGCCGCGACTGTGGGTGCTGCAACTTCGTCGTCCGCATTCGCTCTGGCTGTTCCAGCCTAATTAAACTCCCCGGCTTCGGCCGGGGATTTTTAACCTAATTAGGAGAACCTCATGGCAAATGCAACTTCCGTTGTGGTCCGAGCTGGCAATGACCAGTTCCGTGGCCTCTATACCAACACTTTCTTGGTTCGCGCGACGCTGGATGCTGATACTTTGGCTGATGGCGCAGGCGACACCGATACCGTTGCTGTCCCCGGCGTAGCACTCGGTGACATGGTGCTGTCGGCTTCACTGGCCGTTGATGTGGCGGGTCTGATTGTGACCGCTTACGTCAGCGCAGCTAATGTTGTCAGCATTCGTTTCCAAAACGAGACAGGCGCCGAAGTCAATTTGGCTTCAGCCACGCTTCGTTTGGTCGTAGTACGTTCACTGGCGTAAAAATTGGGGGCTTGCGCCCCCAATTTGCCGTTCGGAGGTTTTATGGCGACATTCAAGTGTTTGGTCAGTGGCCAGACGGTCACGTTTATCCATCAGCACGACATTGACAGCATGAAAGGCCATCAAGGCTACGTGCGGGTTGATGTACCTGAGATGATGCCTGAACGAATGTCAACAGAAATAATGCTTTCACCACCCGTCAAACGGATGGGCCGTCCAAGGAAACCAGAAAATGTCGGAAATTGACCCTCGCGAGTTTGGAAAGCTCGAAGCACAAGTGGAAGCATTGAACGTGGAAGTCCACGCCTTGCGTAACGACGTCAAAACCTTGCTGGAGTTGGCCAACAAATCCAAAGGCGGCTTCTGGATGGGGATGACGATCGCCTCAACGCTTGGCGGGATACTGACTTTTGTAGCCGATCGGCTATTTTTTAAGGGGTAAGATCATGCCAATGGTTGATGGTAAGAAGTATCCGTACACGAAAAAGGGCAAGCAGGAAGCTGCTTCGGCCAAGATTAGTAAGCTGCGTAAAGAAGGTTATCCGCAGAAACAAGCCGTGGCTATTGGCTTAAGCATGGCAGGGATGGCCAAGAAAAAGGCCAAGAAATGAAACCCGGCCTGTACGCCAATATTGCCGCTAAACGTAAGCGCATTGCCGAGGGTTCTGGCGAGAAGATGAGAAAGCCGGGAACCAAGGGGGCGCCGACGAAAGCTGACTTTAAACAAGCTGCTAAAACCGCTAAGAAAAAATGAAAACTCCCGCTTGGCAAAGAAAAGCCGGTCAAAACCCCAAGGGCGGCTTGAATGCCAAGGGTCGTGCGTCTTATAATGCAGCAACTGGGGGCGACCTCAAAACGCCGGTGAAAACTGGCGACAACCCGCGACGAGCTTCTTTTCTCGCCAGGATGGGCAACATGCCCGGTCCCGAGCGCAAAGACGGCGAGCCCACCCGGCTCTTGCTCTCTTTGAACGCTTGGGGCGCATCATCCAAGGCAGACGCAAAGGCAAAAGCTAAAGCTATATCCGCAAGGAATAAGGCGAAAAGCAAATGACCTATTTAGAACTCGTCAATGATGTCTTGGCCCGCCTGCGAGAAACGCAGGTGACGACTGTCGGCCTGACTACCTATTCCTCTCTGATCGGCAAGTTTGTCAATGATGCCAAGCGTCAGATCGAGGACGCCTACGACTGGAACGCGCTAGGCCAAGAGATTACGGTCACTACGTCGGGCAGCGTCTACGAATACTCCATGACCGGTGCCGGTCAGAAATTCCGCGTCACCAGCGACCCATTAAACATCACCAGCAACGTCGTTATGCAGGTAATTACGGTTAGCGACATGCGCCGCAAGCAGTACCTGCAACCCACAATTACGGCCGTGCCTTCCGAGTATTGCTTTGAAGGTGTGGACGGCAACGGCGACGCCAAGGTGCAGCTGTGGGGGCGCCCTAACGGCGTCTACACAATCAAGTTTTTCTTGGCCGTCCCACAAGCCACGCTGTCGTCGGATTCAACTTCGGTCTTGGTGCCGGATGTCTTGGTGACCCAGAATGCTTACGCTAGAGCGCTGGTTGAGCGCGGCGAGGACGGCGGCTTGAATTCCTCCGAAGCCTATGCGCTGTACAAGGCCATGCTGTCGGATTACATCGCTTTGGAAGCGACTCGATTCCCTGAAATGCAGGAGTTTCTCGCCACATGAGCCAAGCACTGCGCATCGATACGATCTCGGCACCAGGCTTTTATGGCCTGAACACCCAAGATTCGCCGCTCGATTTGAACGCTGGTTTCGCGCTGGTCGCAACCAACTGCGTCATCGATCAGTACGGCCGTGTCGGTGCTCGCGAAGGCTGGTCGAAAGTCAACAGCAGCTCGGGCAACTTGGGCGCTAATGACCCCGGCGTCATCCATGAGCTGGTGGTCGCTGACGGTACGTACACGATCCTGTTCGCCGGCAACAACAAGATTTTCAAGCTCGATGGCAGCAACGCCGTTGTCGAATTGACCTACGGGGGAGGGGGTACTGCCCCAACCATCACAGCCAACAACTGGCAGTGCGCCTCGCTTAATGGCATCACGTATTTTTTCCAGACCGGGCACGACCCGCTAATTTACGACCCGGCAGTCAGCACCACGACCTATCGTCGTGTGAGCGAAAAGACGGGTTATGCTGGCACGGTGCCCTCTGGCAATATTGTTATTTCGGCTTATGGCCGTCTGTGGATTGCCAATACGGCCTCTGACAAGCAAACGCTGACGTTCTCAGACTTGCTGTCTGGCCACATCTATACCGGCGGCACGTCTGGCACATTGAATGTTAACAACGTCTGGCCTGCTGGGCCGGATGAGATCGTTGGCCTGGCTGCGCACAACAATTTCCTGATCATCTTCGGCAAGCGCCAGATTCTTGTGTATCAGGGCGCAACGGCACCAGCCACCATGTCGTTGAACGACACGGTGGTGGGTATTGGCTGCATCGCGCGCGACTCGATACAGCCTACCGCGACTGACGTCTTCTTCCTGTCCAACAGTGGTGTGCGGTCGTTGATGCGAACGATCCAAGAGAAGTCAGCGCCGTTTCGCGACATCAGCAAGAACGTGCGTAACGACTTGATGGGCATTGTGGCGGGCGAGACGCTCGCTAACGTTAAGGCCGTGTACTCCGAAGTCAACGCGTTTTATTTGCTCACGCTGCCGACCAACCAGTCGGTGTACGTGTTTGATACCCGTGGGTATTTACCGGATGATTCTTGCCGTGTGACACTATGGACATCGATTACGCCATCAGCTTTGCTGGCTCGACGTAATGGCGACTTGCTATTAGGCCAGACAGGTTACATCGGCAAGTACGGCACGTATTTGGACGACACTGCTGAGTATCGCTTTCAGTATTTTACAAATCACAGCGACTTGGGCAACCAGAGCGTCACATCCATATTAAAGCGCATTGGTGTTGTTGTGATTGGCGGCACGAATCAGTTTGTGACCATCAAGTGGGGTTTTGATTTTAACGAAAACTATTTGTCGCAGAACACGCAGATTCCGACGCAAAGCGTATCTGAGTACGGAATAGCGGAGTACGGCGCCAATGGAGTTCCTGTTGCACAATACGCCGATGGTCTTGCATTGCAAACGCTTTACGCGCAGGGTACGGGTTCTGGCCGTATTGTTCAGACGGGCTACGAAGCTGATATTAACTCTTCGCCGCTGTCGATTCAAAAAATTGAAATTCTGTCGAAAAACGGAAGGGTGACATGAGTAACTACACAAAGAGCACGGATTTCGCCGCCAAAGATGCGCTGGCATCCGGCAATGCGGCCAAGATCGTCAAGGGCACGGAGATTGACACCGAGTTCAATAATATCGCGACAGCTGTCGCGACCAAAGCTGATTTGGCCAGCCCCACGTTTACTGGTACACCTGCACTGCCTACAGGTACGACAGCGGTTACGCAATCAACGAGCGACAACAGCACGAAGTTGGCGACTACTGCTTTTGTGCAAGCCGTAACTTCAGCGATTAAAAATGAACTGTATCCAGTCGGCTCTATCTACACCAATGCAACCAGCAGCACTAACCCCGGTACGCTGTTGGGGTTTGGCACATGGACAGCATTCGGTGCTGGCCGCGTCATGGTGGGCTTTGATTCAGGTAACTCACTGTTTGATACGGCAGAAGAGACGGGCGGTTCGGCTAATGCCATTGTTGTTAGCCACACGCACACAGTAAATGACCCTGGCCACACGCACAGCTACAACAGAGACACTTTAGATAACTTGGACGGTGGCCCATTTTCTCGTCGTTCTGGCACGGGCGCTGATGCCAATACAACGTCATCGGCAACTACCGGCATAACACTTAGCACTGAGGGCTCGTCCGGCACCAACGCCAATTACCAGCCGTACATCACGGTCTACATGTGGAAGCGGACAGCATGATTACGGACACATTTCCCGAGCATCAAATTACGCATCATTTCAGTGATGGCCTATACGCTAAAGAGATGCGTGTTGAAGCAGGTCAAGCGATTTTGAAGCACACGCATGACTTTAGCCACCTGTCGATTCTGGCTCGAGGCCGTGTTGCCGTACTGATGGGCGACGAAATAGAAGTGATTGAAGCACCGGCTTGTTTGAACATCAAAGCGGGTTTGGTACATGGCGTTAAAGCCATTGAAGATTGTGTTTGGTATTGCATCCACGCCACGGACGAGAAAGATCCGTCGAAGGTGGATAAAGACATCATAAAGGGGTACTGACATGCCAGTAACGGCAGCTCTTATCGGCGGCGGCGCAAGCCTTCTAGGCGGCCTATTAGGCGGCAGCTCGCAAAAGAAAGCCGCACAAATTTCCGCTGATGCGCAACTAAAGGCCGCGCAACTTGCTGCTGAAGAGCAGCGATTCCGTCCTGTTGGGGTAACTACCCGGTTCGGAAGCAGTCAGTTCCAGTTTGATCCTAGCGGCCGCCTATCAGGCGCTGGCTACCAGATCGACCCGCGACTGCGCGCCTACCAGGATCGTTTGCAATCGCTGGCTGAACAGCGGCTTGGTGAAGCTGAGATGGCAGGCGAAGCCTACGCGCCATTGCGAGGTGCCGGCGCCAGTCTGATGCAATTGGGCGGTCAGTATCTGGCTGAGACACCGGAGCAAGTCGCGCAAAAATACATGCAGCGTCAGCTTGACTTGCTCTCACCATCTCGCGAACGTCAGTACGCCCAACTGCAGAATCAGCTGTTCCAGACAGGCCGTGGTGGTCTATCTGTGGGTGGTACTGGCATGCGTCCAGGCGGCGGCGCTGGCCTTGCAGCAGCCAATCCTGAGATGGAGGCGTACTACAACGCCTTGGCGCAGCAAGACGCGGCGCTGGCAGCGCAAGCCCAGCAGGAAGGCCAACGTCAGTTGGCATTCGGCACAGGTCTGTTTGGTCAGGGCGCTGGGCTCTTGGGTGGTTACGAGTCAGGCGTTGTTGGCGCGCTGAATCCGTTTACCACCGCGTTGGGTGGTGTCTCGACGCTTGAGAGCTTGGGTCAGCAGCCGCTGGACCTTGGCTCTACATTGGGCGCGCGCGCATCAACTGCCGGCGCTAATTCGGGTCAATCGCTACTACTGGGAGGTATGGGCGCGGCTAAGACAACGCAAGCCGCCGCGTTTGATCCGTGGGCTGTTGCGTTGTCAGGTTTGGGTAGCAATCCTGTATTTGGCCAAGGTGTAGCTAAACTATTTGGTGGGGGCACGCCTACGCCGCTTGCAGACACCGAATACCCGAACGCTTTTCAACAGGCGGGCCCTACTACTTATTGGCGCTAATTTTTGTTTTGACAGCCGGCACAAACGCAAGGAATTAAAGTTATGGCTACCAGTGATATCTTAGGTCTGTTCATGTCGCCTGAACAATATCAGGCGCAGCAAATGGCGCAACAGCAAGCCGCTGAACAGCAGCGCGCGTTTAACTTTGCTCAGTTAAGCCCTCGCGATCAGGCCGTCTACGGCACGTTCTTGGGTGCGCAGCAGTTAGGCCGTGGGTTTGGCGGCCTCTTGGGTGTACAAGACCCCCAGCTGCAGCGCATTCGCCAGCGCCAGGAGATCATGCAGTCGATCAATCCAGCGGATATGGCGTCGTTGGAACAGGGTATCTTGCGTGCATCGCAAGCAGGCGATACTGAATTATCGTTGACGCTGACCGACTTTATGAGAAAACAAGGTAGCGAGATAGAGTTGGCTCGCCAGCGCAAGGCTGCGGCTGAAAAATCGCGCGCCCCATCAGTCGCAGGTCCGGTTCAAGCAGCAGCTCGCATCAACGCTATCACTTTGCAGTTAGAGGGCCTCAATGTTGATGACCCAGAAGATATACCGACAATTAACGCTTTAGTGGCTGAACGTACGCAGCTACAAAAAAACGTTGATGAAAAAATGACTACGGCTGAACGCAATGCAACGATAGTGGCGAGGAACTCCGGATTTGCGCCAGGCACGCCTGAATATCAAGAAGCGTTTAACGAAGCGTTTAATCGCTTTGTCACGCCTCAAGATAGGCAGCCTACTACGGTCGAACAACTTGAGAACTTGTACGTTCGCTTGGATAAAGCAAAAGAAAGAGCCAGAGACATAAACCCTGATCCTGAAGCTGTGGCTAACAATTCAGAAGTGGTTAGAGTAGAAAAGTTGATAAAACAGTTGGAAAAAACAGATAAACCAACTTTAAGCCCCGAAGCGCAGCTTGTAATTGATAGAGGTTTTGTGTACGGCACAGATTCTTACTATAGGGCGCTAGACGAATTGTTAGCTGAGAAAAACCGACCTCCAGCTGAGCCCGAGCGCGTTCGCATTAACGCGGAAGTACGCAAGCGTAAAGACGAGCAGAAAAAACTAAATCCAAACTCTGAGGAATACAAAGCAATTCAAGAAGATATTGATTACTTAGAGAATAGAAGAGAAGGAAAACAGCCTAATGTCAGCGCTGCGGTGGATGAAATTGCGCTGGCAGATTTTAATAAATCTTATTTTGAGTTAACTCCTGCGCAACGAAAACAAGTTCTCAATAAGCAGAAAGAGGACGCAAAGAAAGAAAAAGAAATTTCTTACGGCGTTGATCGTGAAGCTACGGCTAAAGCTGAATTTGGGAAAAACTTTGATGATTTAGATCAAAACCAGCAAAAAGCTGTTAATAAGCTTGTTGAAGCGGAACGACGTATAAACGCGCCTAAGATTGAGGTTAAAAACGTATTACCTAAAGAACCTATTGACATTGCTAAAACCGAGAAGGCTATACGAGAAACGGTTGAGCCGCAGCTAAAAACAGTAACATCAGTGAATTCCGCGTTGGCTACATTAGATTTGGCTAAACGCGAAAATAATCCGTCAGCCTTTAACGCCACAAAAGTTCAACTTGCTAAATCTTTAGGTGACTCTACGATAAGCGCTGCCGACATTAAAAATGCTGGCGGGGATCCGTCAATATTTGGATCACTTAGAGATGCAGCCAGCACTGCGGTTTTTGGTACGCCAGGTAACCCTACGTTAGATGACGTCAGAAAAACTTTGTTGGCTTTGCGTAAAGTAGCTAGAAAACAGGCTACTGATACGCTAGACAGGCAAAAGCGTTTAGCCCAAAGTGCTATTTACAATGACCGCACTAAAATATATACAGACCAGCAGATAAAAGATTTGTTTAATTTCCCAGATTTAAATCCTGAAGCAGCGCCTGCTGGCGGCAACAAAGCGCTTTCGTGGAAAGATTTAAAAGCTAACACTAAAAAGTAAGGAAAAGCGATGGCAGAGACTAGACCTGTAACCTTACCTAACGGCGTAGTCATACCGGATGTACCGGTAGACACGCCGCAAGAGGAACTTTTTAGCGTTGCTATTGCAAATGGGCTAATCACGCAAAAAGAAGTCGCTAACGCGCTGGCAGAATCACGTCGCCAAGTTGCCCAACCATCTACAGGTGAGATAGCTCTCCGAAGCGCTGCGCGTGGTGTGTCCAACGTTCCTGCGCTATTAAGCGGCTTGCTCTCCAGCACGGGTTTTGTTCCTGGGGCTGAAGCTAATGTTGCGGCTGCAGGTGGTAGACCAACTTATGAACCACAGACATTTGCAACAGGCGAGGCGCGCATCCGTGAACCTGTTTTGCGGGCTGCGGGTGTTACTAACGTAGCGCCTGCAACAAGGGGGCAATCCATTTTTGGCAGTGGCGTAGAAGCTGTGTTCGACCCGTCAAGCTATCTGTTGGGCGGCACAGGGTTATTCCGTGGCCCTGTATCGCGTGTTCTTGGCGCGCCTTACGAGCAGTTTGCCATTGGCGCAGGCGCTGAATCTGGCTCGCAACTAGGCCGCACGACAAATCTCCCAGGCGCTGAAATTGTAGGTGGTTTGTTGGGTGGCGCGGGTACTAGCTATCTGACCGGACAAAGCCGCCGGGTAGCTGATCTAACAGGCAAAGGCTTATCTGCTGCCAATAAAAAAGTCAGAGATTTGACTGGCACCGTGCCGCAAGACGAAATGCTGCGCGACGTCAATACGCGCATCAATAACATCTTCGCAGCTGCGGCTGCGGCTGACCCTAACTTCATGACTATCTTGGAGAAGGCGGCTAAAGCACAGCAAAGCGTGTCGCTGAAAGCCCCTGGCGCGCCACAAGTGCAGCTGCCATTAAACGCGTTGCTGGCTGACAACCCGGTCATTAACAGTTTCATCCAGAACTTGTCTTCGCGCGACCCTAAGTTCCAGGCGCTGTACGGATCGCAGTTTGAGGCCGCTAAAAACGCCCTGCGTGAAAACCAGATTCGTTTGTTTGGCGACCCCAGTCAAGTTAGTTTGACTGGCATAAGCCGCGCAGACGCTGCGGCACAAGCCAGAGCTACCGAAAAATCCTTACAGCGTCAGGTGCGCAGCCTAGACCAGCAAATTGCTGATGCGTACTCGGGCCAATCTATTGACCCGACGACCTTTGGTACCCGCGTTGAAAACTTGCTGGAAACTAAAGCCAAGGCCGCGCGCAAATCAACCGAGCCGCTGTACAAAGAGGCGTTTACCATCGCAGCGAATAAAGGTGTTGTGTTGCCCGCCGCAGCGGTGGACGATATCTACGGCTTTGTCACCAGCGAAACCAACCGCGACATCTTCAATAAATTCCCTGTGCTGTATGGTCTGGTTGAGAAGCGCTTCCGTCCAAAGACCACGGAGCCCAGCGCCATTCTGACCGCTCAAGGTGTGCCTGCTACGCCAGGCGGCGTGCAGTTCTCCGACGTCAGCCCCGAAGCGTTGGATTCATTGAAGCGTCGCATCAACGCGGATCTGCGCAGCACGAACAATACGGATCAGATTCGATTCCTGACTATGCTCAAGGAAAAGGTGTCAGGCCACATCGACAACCTTGACCCTGACTTTGTCAACGCTTACCGCAACGCAGATAACACGTACCTGCAGCGTGTGGGTCTGCCGTATAGCAGCGAGACGATTAAAAACGTCGATCGCAAGCGGTTTGTGGAGCAGATCGCGCCAGCGCTTATCGGCAACCGCACAAACGTAGACGACTTAATCCGCGCAACTGGCGCTGAAGGTGAACGTTTAGCGCGCGATGCGTTCTACGACAGCTTCACTACCGCTGCGCTTAAAGACGGCGTTATTGACCCTCGAGCCGCCAACAAGTGGCTGTCCAAGAACGCATCCAAGATGTCGTCCATTCCCGGTTTGGAAGCCGAGATGCGTGGTACGGTCAATAACGTGCAGGAGTTGGTCAACCGTAAAATTGCTTTGGAATCCAACTTCCGCCGTGTAACCGGCGACCAAGTGGTGCGCGAAGGTGGATTCGCCAACGCGAATGATCTGGTGGCCAAACTGTACGGTGATGTCGATTTCACCAACCGGTTTATGAAACAGTACGGCGGAAATAAAGACGCTGTCAACGCCGTGCGGTCGTTCATGCTGGATGATCTACTCAAAGCCAGCGATCCCAAAGCCCTGTTCGCCGATCGCACAAAGGCCGCTGTATTTAACCGTGTCTTTGGCCCGACCTACGCGCAGAAAGTCGCTGATTTTGTGGAAGTATCAGCGCGGTTGAATCGCGATCCATCTCAAGTGGCTTTCCGTGGCGAAACCATACCAAAGACGCCGATTGAAGAGGCGACTGGCATCCCGCCCGAGATGATCCTGTCACGCTTTAACAACCCAGTATCCGGTAAGTTCTACGCCATGACGTCGCTGATCAGTAAATGGTGGGCGGGTAGCGTGGCTAGATCCACTGAAGAAAAACTCAAAAACCTCCTGTTAAACCCGGTAGACGCGCAGCGCGTATTCGCGGCAATACCTGACAAACAAGGCGCGTTTGATACCAAGAAAATCAACGCAGCGGTTGAAGCCGGTAAGAAATACGGCCTTGATTGGGTCAGCGAAGCAACGGCTAATATCATGTCCGGCGCAACCAAAGGCGCGTATCGCGGCGCTATGTCCGAGCCCCCTGTTCCGGTAGTAGAGCCAGACTACATGGAGGAATAAAATTGATCCGCTCACCCTACTTGCTGCTGCGAATGCTGCGGTTGCAGCAGTCAAGAAGGGATGCCAGCTCTACAAGGACATCAAGGGTGCCGCTGGCGAGGTTAAGGATGTACTGGATGATCTGAAGTCGCAGTTTCAGAAGATACCGAATCCGACGAACGCGCAGAAGATTCAGTACAACGAAGAAGTACAGCGGGTGCAGGAGATTGCCAAGGCCGACCCGAACGACGTTTTTCTGCAGATCGGCAACGATCTGGGCTCTTTGATGGACGCGTATGACGACATCGGCAAGGCCTTCATTATGGCGGAAGCGGAAGCCAAAGAAGTCTACACCGGCAACCAGTCCGTCGGGAAACGGGCGTTAAACCGTGTCATCATCCGGGCACGTTTGGACGCTATGCTGGCAGAACTGCGCGAAACAATGGTCTACAAAGCCCCGCCTGAACTGGGCGACTTGTGGACCAAGTACGAGAAGATGTGGAAGCAGATTATTGTTGAGCAGGACGAGGCGCATAGGCGTGAGACGGCAAGGTTGCAGAAAGAAGCCATACAACAGCGCAGGTTGAGAAGAAAACGCAAGGAAGAAGCGGTATGGGTTGGAGCAATCCTTTTCGTCGTGGCGTGGTACGTCGGAGTTCTCCTCCTCCTCAGAACGAGCCAGACGTACCGTGGGCTTTACTCGTCGCCGTTTTGGTCTTGTGTCTTGTGCTAGTCATAGCGCTGCCGGTCATGGGGGTGATGTACATGGATATGAACAACGCGCTATATCGAGCGGCGGAGGAAACCCGCAAGATGAAGGAACTACGGCTAAAGATTATTCGAGAACTACGAGGTGAAGAATGATTACGCTCCAGCAATTTCGGCAGTTAGTGCCCAACACCAAGTACCCCCAGCAGTGGTACGACACCCTGTTTGGCAAGCAGACTGAGCTTGGCGGCAAGACTTTGCTGGACGAGTACGAGATCAATACCCCCAAGCGTATTGCGGCGTTCATGGCCCAGTGCGGTCATGAGTCGGGCGGTTTTGTCTGGCTGACGGAGAACCTGAACTACAGCGCTCAAGGCTTGATGAAAACCTTCGCCAAGTACTTCCCTGACCAGTCTACCGCGATGGCTTATGCCCGCCAGCCAGACAAGATCGCCAACCGCGTGTACGCCAACCGCATGGGCAATGGCAATGAGGCGTCGGGTGACGGCGCTCGCTACAAGGGCAGGGGTTTAATTCAAGTCACGGGCAAGGACAACTATTTTTGGTTTGCCTCGTCGCTGAACATTACGCCGGAAGAGGCGTCTGAATACATGCAGACCTTCGAGGGCGCAGCGCAGAGCGCCTGTTGGTACTGGGAGAATACGAGCTTGAACAAGCTGGCAGACGCTGGCGACATCCTGACTATGACAAAGCGTATTAACGGAGGAACCATTGGACTCGAAGACCGTAAGAAACATTACGAGCACGCTCTTCATGTGCTTGGCGCTTAGTGCGTGCGACCGTTACCGATACCCGTGCCAGGACCCTGAGAACTGGGAAACCAAACAATGCAAGAAGCCCTATTGCACCGCGACCGGCACCTGCCCAGACCAATTGATGAAACCGGAGGACATGAAAGATGAACCCCCTAAAGCTGATAAGCCAGTTTCTTGCAATGACGCAGGAGCAACACGATGCAGTAATTAAGTTCTGTATCGCAGTGACCTTCTGCTGCACCGTGATCATCATGGTGGGCATCAGCCTGTATTCCGTGGTGTTCGTCACGCAGCCCATGAACGGCATGGCGCCAGCAGACAAGCAGTTCTTCCTGATCCTATCCGACATGTCCAAGTACATCCTGGGCTCATTGGCCACGCTGTTGGCGGTCAAGGGTAAGGATGCCCTGCCAATGTTTACGCCACCCGGCTTGTCTACCGACAAAGAACGCAACGACGCGCCGCCCAGCCGCCCAACGCCTGCTGCAGCGCCGGTAGCCGCCGCGCCTGCTGCAGCGCCAGCAACAAGCCCTGATGTTGCAACCGCTGCCGGCTACGGCGGCAAGCCAGCCCCTGTCCAACCACCCCATCCGGAGATCAACTGATGAAGACGCTATTGATAACTTTACTGGCCTTGACTGTTAACTTATCGTTGGCTGCTGAAACCAAGAAGGTTTGCCACAAAGAGAAACAGAAAGGCAAAGAGGTGGAGGTTTGCAAGATGGTCAAGGTCCATAAGAAGCTGGACGGCACGAAACTGCCGCCCAAATGAACCCCTGGTTCCTACTGGGTGCCGCGCTGGCAGTAGCTGCTGCCGGCGCGGGTGGCCTGTACAAGGGTCACGAACTTGGCATGGCCGAGGTGCAACAGGCGTGGGACAAGGAAAAGACCGAGCAGTACGCAGCCCATGCCGCCGCGCAAGAAGCCGCACGGCAGAAAGAGCAGACGCTGCGCTCCAGCGCGGACAAGTTACGAAAGGAAAAAGACCGTGAGATCCGTGACCTCAACGCTCGCGCCACTGCTCTTGCTAACAGCGTGCGCGAGCGCCCCAGTCGCGCCGCCGCCGAAGCCAGTGCCGTGCCCAGTACCGCCAGCGCTGGATGCGCCCCCACCAGCGTTACTGGAGCAGGACTTTCTCGAGAGGATGCGCAATTTCTTGCAGGGGAGGCTGCCAGAGCAGACGAGCTCCGCGCCAGCCTCAAACAGTGTCACGCCCAGTATGACACCGTAGTTAAGATGCTGATGGACGCGAACTGACTTACAGGCGGTGCTGTCGCAGCTGGCGGCACACCGCGCGGTCTTGGGGTGACATGTCGGGGATGATCTCCGCGACACCGCACTCGGCAGCTGTGGGTCGGCTGGGCGGCTCGGCGAAGAAGAACAGGAAGCCCAACGTCGCTAAGATGATCGCGACATAGTAGAAGTAAACCAGCTCTTTCATACGCTCAATAACTTTCCAAAGAATTTAGTAATCGGCGACTCGTAGTGCGGTGTAACGCCCAGCATAACGTCTTGCATAAACCGCTCCTCAGGCGTTGCGGGTTTTTGATAAAACTGCGGCGTGTAGTGCGCGCCGATCTTGGGTGGCTCTTCTTTAATAAAGTATCCATCACGAAGCATTTTCTTTCCTCCTATCTTCATTTGCGCGGCGGGCGTCAACACCTTTCTTTTTTATCAACGCTACCTCGTCGTTAGTATAAATCGATTTCCCCACCATAACGTTACCTGCTATCCACACCTCGGCTGAGTAGGCATTGTTCTTGCATGAGTCACACTTGCGCTGGCGCCGGATGCCGCCTGGCTGCTGCGTAGTGTTCACAACGTGCGTCTTGGCGCCGCAGTTCTGGCATTTCATGGCCGCACTGCCCCCGCGAGTATCTCGAGCCGTTCACGGGCGTCGCGCAGGGCGCAGTAGCGCTGGTGCAGGCGTTGCAGGTGCGACACCCGACGCTCGTTCAGCTGCTCTTCGGTGAGTAAGGCAAACACCTCGTCCTCTGAGAGCGACGGCAGGGTGTCATTTAGTCTTCGCCAACTTAGCTTTTTCATCTTCGATCCTTTTCTGTATGTGAGCCACCTCTTCTAGCGCCCGCACGAATGTCCTGTGTGCTTGCGTTGATTCTTTTTCTCGTTGTCGGCACGACAGTATTGCCACCTTCAGTCGTGCCTTCCAGTATTGCAGTCGTTTCATCGTCTTCCTTTCAGCTCTTTCGGTATCTTTGGTTTTGGACACCAGCCGATGCAGTCGTCCGTCCACACGCCGATGATGCAGACACCACCAGGATTTAACAGCAGCATGCTGGTGGCCTTGGGTGGCGGCTCCACATCAGGGTCGCGGAAATAGAGCTGGTCTGTTGTCGCCTGTGGAAACTCAGTCATGTGTTCTTCTCCTTCAGCTTGGCTTCGATGGCGCGGGCATATTTCAAGGTGTCGAAATAGCAGTTGGTCACATAGTGTTCTGCCATTGCTTCGTACTCCTCATCCGTCAGCCCTACCCATTCTTTCTTTTGCGGGGCGGTGTAAAGCGGCAAAGGATTAAGTGATTCATCTGGTTTGCCGTGATATAAACCAGCGTTGTGACTAATCCACGCCACCGGCTCCGGTTCAGGCTGCGCTAGTCTAGCGCGGAGTGCTTCGATCGCTGCTACTGTCTTGTGTGACTCCTCTGCGCCATCTGCAACATCTTCCAACGCATCCAGCGCCATCTGCATCAGTTCTCGGTCAGTCATTTCAGTGCCTCCATCGCTATGTCGGAAATTGCTCGTTTGTCGTGCAGGGCGGCGTAGATTTTCTCGTCAACTGTCTTCTCGGCGAGCAGAATATAGACCCACACGTCGCGCTGCTGTCCAGATCGGTGGAGTCGTCCAATGACCTGTTCGTAGAGTTCCAGCGACCACGGCAACGACAGAAAGACCATGTGGCATCCACCGTGCTGGAGGTTAAGACCGTGTCCGGCGGATTTTGGATGTACAGCAAGGAGCTCGATTTGGCCGGCGTTCCATCGCTCAATAGCGCGGTCATCATCGAGCGTGGCCAGCTTCGGATAGCGGCGACGAAGTTCTGCCACTTCCTCCTGAAACTGATAAACAATGAGCGTGTTCGCATGCTGATTCTCCTCCAGTAGTTCGTCTAATCGATCAAACTTGTGGCTGCTAAACCACACAGCCTCCTTGAAATGCGAGAATTTACCCGGCACTGCCGTTGCCACTCGTTCGGTCGAGTAGGCAAATCCTGACGCCATCTGTTGCAACTTTGATGTAACGGCCGCTGCGTTGGCCGCCAGCACTTCAGCCGTTGGGAACTGCACCACGAAGTCTTTCTTCATCTTTTCATACGGCAGCCGGTCGCCCAACGGGCAGCGCAACTGCACGACGTGGCACTCGGGCAGCTTGTCTTTGTACTCGCCAGGCTCCAAAACGTAAGTGGCCGGCTTGATGCGCTGCATGACCAAGGGCAGGGCGCCTGGGCGTGGTGCCCACTGCCCAAAGTCGCGGTTCATACATACAAAGTATTGCTGCAAGAAGGCGCCCTTTGCACGCCCCAGCAGTTTCTCGTCGATGATCTTGCACTGCCCGAAGACGTCTTCCAGACCGTTGGACGTGAACGACCCGGTCAGACCCCAGCGAATCTTGAACTGGTCGATCACCTTGTGCAGCGCCTTGAAGCGCGTGCCGGAGGGGTTCTTGAGCTTAGTCAGCTCGTCAAACACAATCGCATCGAACTCGGACAGATCCTGTTCGGCTAACCACTGGAGGTTATCGTAGTTGGTCGCCACGATGTGAGCGTCGGAGTCTAACGCCTCGCCTCGGCTACGCGGTGTGCCCACCGCCGTGCGGCAATGTAGCATCGGCGCCCACTTACGCGACTCGATCGGCCACACGTCGGTGCAGACACGCTTCGGCGCCAAGACAAGGAACCGGCTTGCGTACCCATCCTTGACCATCGCCTGCATCGCAGTCAGCGTGATCGCCGTCTTGCCTGCGCCGACAGGCGCCAAGATCATCGCCCGATCGCGCTCGTATAGGAAGTCGGCGGCTTCATCTTGATACGGCCTGAGTGCTAATCCACTCATCAATCATCTCCTTCGACCATAAACAGGCGTAGTTTTGTTTTAAGCGCAACACGTCGTTGCGGAATATCTTTTGCAGCTCGGACAACCGACCACCTTTGGTTTTCAATTCGACAAACCATGTGCTGCCATCA
>Ga0315909_10002564_pt1 | contig 23153 bp, 28 predicted proteins | sample LakEriMetagenome_11_FD_203527 | JGI IMG/M metagenome (GOLD analysis project Ga0315909, IMG submission 203527) | Freshwater fungal communities from buoy surface, Lake Erie, Ohio, United States - Buoy 2 MA125 | ecosystem: Environmental > Aquatic > Freshwater > Lake | place: USA: Lake Erie, Ohio...
CTGCGGGGCGCCAACGACCCACGACGTGTTCGTGATGACAAGCGTCCCAATGCCGCAGCAGGAATCAGTTGAAAGGATGCGGAAACCAAAAAGACCACCGGCGGCGATATACCCAGTCTGTGTGCCATTCCCGCTTTGGGAGTTGCCCTCAACTAGGTTGTACCAGACGTCGTTCCACAAAACTTGTGGCTTGTCAAAGTACGCGCCATCGGTGGTGTTGTATGACCAATTGAATGTGACCGTCTCGCCAATAGACGAGTCGGTAGTGACACCTGTAACGGTGTTCTGCCAAGGCTGACCAGGCAACGGATTGTTGCTCCCGTTGATTGTCAGCGTTCCTTCTTCAAGAATGATGGTGCCGTTGGCATCAATTTGCTGATCCCACTCATCCGCATCCTCAAGGGCGAGCACGGGTGAGGTAACCGCCCCAAAGAGAAGAGTTGATGCAACCAACCACATGATTGCAACGGCAACGAACCTTTTTATATCCATGAAACCTCGCTGCTACTTTGCAACGAGATTATTACTTATCTGCTTTTATATATCAATAACAACAGGCTCTGCGCTAATTATTTGCTCTTGACTAATCTTATGTTTTTATCTTTGAAAAAATTTGATTCTGCTTTCGGCATCTGCGACTGCAAAGGTATGAATCCCTGCCTATAAAAGAGTTTTTTGTATATATTTCCCCGCAATTCCTGCACTCTCGGCTGTATACATATGTGCCAGCTTGGCTCAATGCATCATCATGCAGATGTTCTGCGATAAGTAAAATTGTCTCTAGGGTAGGCATAGCGCTGCCAGCAGCCCACCGGCAAACGTGTTGAGGGTTTAGCAATAGTCGCTGCGCAAGGGTCGCCGCCGTAATCCCGTTACGGTCTAGCGCCCTTTGCAGTTCCGCAGCAAAAAAATCCTTTTGCTGCTTGCTTTTCACTAACGCTTACTTTTTTTCTTCAAGCTTGAGCTTAGCGTTTTCCCTCTCAAGCTCGGCTACGCGCTCAGATAGCGCGGCAGCCTGCAACTGATACATCTCAAGCTGAACAACCAACCCGCCGATTTTCTTCAAAAGATCGTCAACGGTTACCTGTGGCTCTGCCATGTTTCCTCCCTTTCTATAACTATTCGGCTTCTGGCTCTTCGCCTGGAAGTACCAGCGGTGGAAGCTCAACCGGTCGTGGACCCTTGGGCTCTGGGGCCGCCTCCCATGCTGCGATTTCTTCAGCGTTGCGCTCCATCGCCGCTTCGTGGTCAATCTCACGCACCCTATTGTCGCTCACGCCGTTATAGCGATCCTTGACTACGCCATCCTCTAGATAAAAGCGATGGCCAAGGTTTGAGTCAACTGGAGTTCGCATCTCTCCATTTTCATCCCAAATCCAATTTCCAAGAGTTCCAAAATATCCGTTTCTCATGAGCCTGTACCTCCTACCCAATTTTGCATTGGGATAATTTGCGGGTAATTTGTTGACGTATAAAGCACGTCAATCATTCCCGTGCCGCCATATGTTACTGGAAGAGCTGCGCCATTTGCAATAGTCTCACCCGACGGGCCCCTGCCATTGTAGTACGGGCCAGCAGGATCAATAATGCCAAATGTCACACCGTTTCCAGCGTCTGAATTTGACTGTGCGCGAATAATAAATTTACTCTCCCCAATCGGGGCAATCCCAACCCCATTAGAGCTGTCCTGTAGCGTATAGGTGTAGTATTTGCTTGGGTCTTTTGTGTTAAAAATTGCCATGTTTATTCCAGCGCCGTAGAAGGCATACGGTGAGTAACATGCCATCCATTCGTTGTCCCATGTGTGCATAGTTCTTGCGCCGTGCGTCACGCCCTGTTCTATCCCATATGTTGTCGTTGAGGAAAGCGTTGTTAGCGGCGTGACCGTAGCCGTCGTTCCAGCTGGGTTAAGGATTAAATTTGCAACGACAGCCTGATTGCTTGGGGTCATTCTGAACATGCCCACAACACCATTGTCACCTAGAATAAATTTATTATGATGCCTAGACTCAGTGTATGTGGATGATCCAGTTGTTGACCATGTAAAATCGTTATAAAAGTATGAAGCGCCATACAAACCTGATTTTGCGTAGGCAAGGTCGTAGTATAAATATCCAGGCCTTGCCGCAGATGTTTCGCCGTAGGATAAATAGTTAAACTGTTCCGACGCAACCATATTCCAAACATGTGCTCGATAGTTGTTTGAGTTATCCCCATAAACCATTAGCAGCCTTCTTGTTCTAACATTATAAGAAAACTGACCGTAGCAAAGGGCGCCAGCTGGCTCTCCCGCAGTTGTTCTTTGCGAGGTTGTATAGACGTTGTCTATTGGCTGTTGCCCGCCGCGATTAAATCCATACAGATAGTTTGCGTCGTTAGCCGCAAGCGAAAATCTCGGCCGAATTCCGCGTCTTTCTATTATCGTTCCATAGTATGCTTGAATTGAGGCCTTTGTGGTATTTAAGGGCAGCATCACCCCAGAGCCAGGGGTGACTGGGACATCAAGCCAAACATTTCCCTCAGAATGGTTTGCGGCTGTGCCAAGTGCTATTCCCGTAGAGCTGTTGCTAGACACCTGAGCGTTTGATGCGATTGCAGATCCGTATGTAACGGCGCCTTCGCTATTTGGGTCAAAGCGCACACTTGCAATTTTTTCAAAATCACTGCAGTAGATATCTACTGCTGCCTGCGATGGCGTGGTTGTGTTTGAGCTAATAACCCCAAAAGTCGGCAGCGGGTCTTGGCCCCGATATGGATAAAATACTTCGTCTAATCGTTGGTTTGGCATGGTTAAGACCCAAAAAAATCTTTAGTTTGAAGAGACGTCTTCATTGGACTATTCCAAGAGCTTGCCGTTCTGAATACATTATACATCGTGCTAGAGCCGTATTGGTCATATCCCCACCACGGGTTTAGCAGTGACACCGTTCCACCGTTAGAAACTCCAGCCCCGTTCATATTAACCCCACTTCTGCGCATGTCGGCTGGATTCATGCTATACACGCGGGTTCCAGTAGAATCCACGTTTGTAGAGTTGAATTTGACCAAAAATCCGTGCGGTCCCTGTGGCGCAATGCTAACTCCGGACGATGAATCGTCATACGTATATACATAGTACTTTGACGGGTCAGCGGTATAAAAGAACACTAGCTTTATTCCGCATCCATAATAATAGTAGGAGCAGTACGCGGCCACAAATTCGTTTGACCAGTCAATCGTGGTTCTATTTCCGTACAAATTTCCATTCTCAATGCCATAGCTTGTTGTAAGCGCAGATGTCCAGAGGCTGGTAACTGTGGTTGTTGTTCCAGCGGGATTGAGTGTCATGTTTGCGGCAACGGCTTGATTGTTCGGGGTCATTCTAAACATTCCCACAATACCATTGTCGCCAAGAACAAATTTATTGTGATACTGAGACTCGGCATACGAATTAGAGCCAGTTGTTGACCATGTGAAGTCATTATAGAAGTATGAAGCGCCGTTAAGGCCAGAAAATGCATCGCTTACAAACTTAAATAAATCCCCTACTTTGTACGATGGGCTATTAAGATTGATATTGGGGTTTGTGTAAACATGCGCCCTGTATGTGCCGCTTGTACTTGCGTTAACCACAAGAAGGCGGTTTGCTCGCTCGTTATAGCAAACCTGCCCCGAGTTATTTGTCCCAGGCTCACTAGCTGTAGTTCGCGTTGTAAGGGCGAACCCCTCGGTATGGACAAGGTGTGCGCGGTGATGAATTCTTAATGTGGTACCAGAAGTAAGAAATGTTGCCCGCTGTCGCTGGCCGCGGCGTCCTATCGTAATGCCGGTATTGCTATGAATATTCTGGGCGCTAGCATTGGCTCTGCCGGCTAACTGGGTTGTTGTATAACCGCCAGGGAACATGGCGGCATAGTCGGCAAGGGTAGACCCGACGGCATTGCTGTCTGGAGTTCCCTGATAAAAAGCAGTAAGAGTGTTCGTGCCCAACAAGGTGGTCTGAGCGAAATAGTTTGTCGTAGAGGCAAGAGTGCTAGTCCCTTCTGTCGTTGAAATTTGGGAAGACGCAATTGCGTCCCCAGATGTTGACCGGACCGTAGAACCGCCATACGCCTCCATCTGAATGACAAGCGGAAGGGGGCTTATGTACGTGGTTGGGTCCAGAATTTCGTTCAGATTAAGGGTTGGCATTATCGCCCCCCGCCGTACCAACTCCCCATTGGAATGAGGGGAACATATGCGGTTGATGTGTTGAATACGTCGTGGTTACCAGTTGCGGCAGTTGCTAAAATCAACCCGCCGTTTGAAACAACGGTTCCGTTGGCATCCCTGCCATTAACAAATGCGCCGCTTGGGTCCATCATGGCCACAGTCACTCCAACACCACCATCGGTATTGTCTGATTGTCGGAATAGCCACTGGCTTTCCATTATTGGAACAACCTGACACCCTGTGGATGTGTTTGAGTTCAAGAATTTATATCCTTTTGACGGATCTGGCGTGTAGACAAAGTGGCACGCAAATCCGGTCCCATAGTAGTAATACGGTGCATACGCAGCAATCCACATATTGTCCCACGTGATGTTTGATCGCATCCCGTAGTAGTTTCCCTGCTCAATGCCATACGATGTTGTGACGGTATTGTCAGAAACCGCAGTGACCGTTCCCGTAATTGCCGTTCCTGACGGGTTCAAGACAGCAAAGCGATGGATTGTTTGGTTGCTTGGCGTAAAGCGAATTAGTCCAAGTGTTCCATTGTCACCCATAACAATTCTTATGTGCTGTGTTGATTCAGTGTATGATGCCGCGTTGGAAGAGCTAAAAGAAAAATCGTTATAGTAGTACGTTGCACCGTTTTGAGCAGCCCTAGCCTCTGTTAAAAACCTGTACAGCTGCCCAGTTTTGTACGACACGTCATTAAGTGAAATGCCAGGATGCCTCCAAACATGGACCCGATAGTTTAGCGCTGTGTCTGTCACCACATACGCAAGAGTTCTTGTCCTGTCGTTATAAGAAATCATCCCTCGGCAGTTTGTTCCGGGCTCGCCAATAATATTTCTATATGTTGAGGTGTTGGTAGTCAACGACTCATACGAAAGAAGCGATGAGCGCCCGTACACTCGGATTGTGTTTCCGTTTGCATAAATAGATATTCTCTGCCTAATTCCAGAGTGACTAATAACGGTTCCGTAGTCTGGCCAAACGCTTTGAACGAGATCTTCTCTCCGATATACAGTTCCAACGCCACCCATTCCTGGTGGATTAATTGTCCAATTCCCCTCAGCTTGATTTGCGCACGTAAAACTTGGCCACCCAGTTGTCCTAGTGCTGGTGCTTGCCTGACCAGCGATTGATGGAATTATATTTCCGTTATTGTTGAACTCTGACGACCCAAAGTCTCGGTAGTCCGTAATATGACCGCCGTAACTATCGTAGATCCCGCCACCTTGGTTGTCCCACGTTGCATACGTTGGCAGCGGATCTAGTCCTTTTGGGTCTACCAGCCTATAAAGATTGGCCATTAGACGACTCTCCAGCCGTATGAGGCTCCGGCATAGAACAACTCAACCGTTCCGTATTGCACGTTTAGATTCAAGTTTTCTGCAACGCCTTGAATTAGCTGGCCGTTGCGCGCAAGAATGACTGGGAACGAGTTCCACTTTCCAGCCACGTCATGAATACGAACTCGAGTGTTTGCAGCTGGGGAGGATGGCAGCGTCAGCGTAAACGATCCTGCGGTTGAGTCGGCGAAAATATTATCGCCAGATGCAAGTGTATAATTTGCCGTCTTGACCTGCCACGATAGCCCAAGTTGATTATTTACAAACGCTTCGGTTGCTGCGGGTGACCCGTTAATGAGAACTGCGGTATCTGCCTCAACCGTTCCAACCCTGACTGTTCCATATGTAATCCCAGCCTGCCCAAAGTTTATGGTCGTTGTTGGCTTGCTTGTAATTCCATCAAACAGCTTCCACTTTCCATCGCTGGCGTCTTTTACAAATCCAGCATACCTGGTTCGCGATACATCTGTGGCGTTTACTGCTCCAAGAAGTTTTGCCACAGTAGCTGTTCCGCCACCAGATGCAGTTGACCCAACATCTGAAGCGGTTTTTGCATATGTGAATGTTGTCGTTGAAGGGGTCGCTAGGATGGTATACGTCCCGTCAAACGTGGCATCTACCCCCGCAACAACCACCTGCTCACCAGCAATAAATGTATGCGTGACGTCAGTGGTAAGCGTTGCAATGTTTGATGTTAGGGCCTTCGTTGTTACCGTCCTAACAAGTGAAGAGGTAGCTGCGGTTTGGGTGATGTTTGCATTTGTCTTGGCGTAAGACACCGTAGAATTTGTACGCGCGGTAACTGTGTACGTTCCGTTAAAGGTGGCGTCTACGCCAGTCACGACGATTGTGTCGCCAACCTGCACTGGCTCTACTCCGCCACCATAGGTCACCCCAAGTGTCGCAACGTTGCTCGTGATTGCCTTTGTTGTAATGCTTGCAACCGGGTCAAGGGTGGTGGTGACATACGCCTCGCCAACAATACCCAGGTCAAGAGCGTTTCCCGGATTGCCATTGGCAACAAAGATCATTGGCTCGCTTACTGAGAGGTTGTCTGTCTCAACGGTCGTTCCTGCGCCGCCAAATGTAATCGTTCCCTGAATATTTACGTCACCCTGAATACCAACGCCGCCGACAACGGTAAGCGCACCAGTTGTTGGGCTAGTGGATGGGGTCGGGATTTCAATGTGAACGTTCTGGTCTGGGACAATGATCATCTGGGTGTTGTCGCTGCTCAATCCTCCGGCAGCAAAAATAATTTTGTTTTGAGCGCCATTTGATCCAGTTGCTAGTACAAGGTTGCCGTCACCAGATGTTCCAGACGGTGCCTCCATGAAGATATATCCATCATGTGGCCCAGTAATCGTGAATGATGGGTCATTGAAGCTTGCAGCCGTGATGCCCATATCAATCCAGCCCGCGGCATCAGTTCCGTTGTTTGCGTAGGCAATAAAGTCGGTAGATGCGTCTGCGGTATCGCCAACATTCTGAAATGCAACCTGCGCATAATCGGTGGCGCTGGTCTTAATAACAGCCTTTGGATTGGTAAGCGTTGCAGCAAATGCAGCGGCACCAGATCCGACAAACGCCTGATCGCCAACCGTTAGGTCTGTAACGGTCGTAAGCGTTGTGACCTCTGGCGTCGCTGTCCACTGATAGTCTGTACCGTTGTTGGTAAGAAGCTTCCCAGAATCGCCTCCGCCAATGTTGATGCCCTGTGACATCTTGTCCCAATAAGTGGTGTTTGTTGGGGCATTGCCAGAAGCAGCTGAGGCGTTCTTATAAACGTATGCACTCCCCTGATAGATAACAACGTCATTGCGCTCATAGGTTGTACCGGCAGAGTACGCCCCTTTAAAGTCAAAACGAAGTTTACCTAGATCAATCAGCTCTGCCATTTGTTACCTGACCTCCATCAAAAGGTGTCCATTTGCGTCAAAAGAGAATACCAGTTTATTTTGCGTCCAGACCCACTGATCGTAGTCTGCGGACGAATTTACAAGGTCTGCCGCTGGGATATAGACAGACGTGCCATCTACTACCTTGTTGACCGTAAGTGTACCAGTATTGCTATCAAGGCGCAAGCCGTAAAAAGCTTTGCCAAGCACGTTTTGACCGCCAACAATGATGCCTGGGGTCAGTGTTTCCTTGGTTCGTGCGTATGCCACCTATTGCTCCTTACGCTTGGTCAACGCCAGAAATCACAAACGAGGTATGTCCGTTTGTTGCCTTGACATATACCTTGTCGGTATTAATAACCGAAAACTTGAAGGTTTCGTATGTGTTTGAAGGTTCTACCGTCAGGTTGTGGGCTATATATCCACGACTTGCCTCAGTATTGTCATTGAGTGGGGCGATCCAGACGTAGACCCGAGACGACTCGCCTTGGCTCTTGTTAGTTGCAATAACAGAGACAAGATAGGTTGAATTTGCAGTAAATGCAAGGGTTTCCGTGTCTTCAGCTGGGTTGCTAACGGCAAGTCTTGTAATTGTTGCCATTAGGACATCCACCACGTCATGGCGGCATTAGGGTTCTTTTCAAACCTTGTTCCGCCAGAACCGTCTGCAACAAGAGAATCTCGAGTGTCGGCATATGCGGAAGATATTTCCGTTGGCCCAATCGTAATCGGATCAAGACCGCCAGATAGGTGCTCCTGCGCATGGGCGGCTACGGCAGTAATAACCTCTGACCATGCTGATCCGCTCCAGACGTACACCTTGTTTGCCATGAGTACCTCAACTTGACGTTTTTATGATTATAGCGACTTGGACCGCCTCGGCAAGAAATTAACCGTCTACGGGGCTGGGTCAGCCTCAGTTGCGATTTCTTCTGGCGTCCCTTCATTGGCTCCGTTTTCTGGGGTGGCATCGCTTGGTGCCTCTGGGTCAAAAAACACATTATTTTCATCTATAAGCCAGCCAGCAGATGGTGTCAACGATCCATAATTAGTTACATCAATAATCTGGTCTGCGTCTGGGATGAGGGCGCTCATGATTTCTTGGCTATCTGATAGATACACACCGTCTACAACTGAGTCAATGATAACCGCAAACAATTTTGTTTCCATCTTATTTTCCTGCTACAAGTGTCCAAACGCGAACTCGTCCAGCACCGCCATTTCCGCCAGCGCCACGAGATAAAGATGCCGCTGCGGACGTATAACTCGCCCCGGCACCGCCGCCGCCGCCGCCTGGGACCCCCCCGTTTCCGCCAGGCTTTCCAGCATAGTCAATCAATGCTCCTGCGCCTTTATTTGCCGCTCCGCCACCACCCCCACCAGACCCAGCCGTTCCCGCAGATCCTGCCGTTGGTGCAATTGTTGATCCGTTCCCAAGGCCAGCGTTTCCTCCGCCACCGCTAATGTTTGCATCAGGACCGTACCTCCATAGATACCCAGAAATACCCTCTCTTTTACCGCCAGCCGTTGCTGCTGCATGGGTCCCAGCGCTGGTGCTGTACCAGTACCCGCCAACACCACCAGCCCCGCCGCCAATCTCATTTCTATATCCAGCAAATCCAACACCAGCTGGTGCCCCCTGGCCACCAAGAACAGATGGCGTAAGCACAGGATATCCTGTTGCAGCATACGGCCACACAAATGGATAGCTTCGCTGTGCCGCGCTAGGGTTAGATGCAGTTCCGCCAGCTCCGCCAGCAACAACAATGCTTCCAAATGAACTTGATGTTCCAGCCCCGCCGTTGCTTGGACTGTTGTCAATTGTTGCTGGGGAGGCCCCGCCAGTTCCTCCGTTGCCAACTAAAACAGCAACTGTTTCTGGGAGCACATCAGGGTCAACGAATGTGCCGTAGTAAGCCTCTCCGCCCTGTCCGCCATACCTTGGGCTTGAAGTAGTGCTGGTTCCGCTGGGCCAATCACCACCAGACCCGCCGCCGCCACCGCCTATCACTTCTACGGTCACCTGCACGGCCCCCGCTGGTTTATACCAAATTCCAGACGAAGTAAATTCATCTAGGATGATGGAGGTTTTTCTAATGTTTGTTATTGCCATTAGCTGATTTCCACGCCATACGCAACAGCGTCTACTGCGTTAGAAACTGTCGGTTCAATATAAATTCTTTCTCCGGCCTCAAGAACAATATTTGATAACTGGGTAACGTTTCCAGAAGACGCAGGTAATGACTGGGCAACAGTATTTATGTAATTAGAAATCGTAGCCGTCCCAGAGTACCCGCCAAGATTATTCACGTTGTGCCACGTGCTTGTAAAATCTTTCTGGTCGCTCATGCCCAAAGTATCTCTCACAATGTATAGGAGATCCGAAACGGCCCCAGCAACTGGCAAGAATTCCACAACTGATGGGTAACGGTTATACCCTAGGTACGAAGCCTGCGCTGTTGGTGTAATAAACGTTGGGCCGGTAATCGTGGTGTTTGCACCCGTGGTTGGAGCGGTCATAGACGTAACCTGTGGGTTTGGGGCGGTAACTGTCCATCCGTTAGCCGAGGTCACTGTGCTTCTTGGAATAGGCATTCCGCCAAAATACCAGAGCCATACCCCACCATTTATGCCAGTAACTGCCAAGATGTTTGATTGACTGTTCCACGCGAGACCACCAGGAAGTGGGTTTGGCGAAAAGCTTATGGTTGAGCCGCTTTGGTGCGTCTCAATATACGTTCCATTGTTTTGTCTTGTATATATTGCAACTACGCTATTTGTAAGATTATCAGTCTTTGTAACTTGAACACTGCCGGTAGATGTTGTCTCGGTGATGTTTGCATTTACTAGGGCGTATGAAATTGTGTCCGAAGTTACCCCTGTAATCGTAAACGTTCCGTTAAACGGGCTCGTCACGCTAGAAACAGTAACCGAATCGCCAACTGCATAAGTGTGGCTTGAAAGGTTTCCAATGTTAAGGGTTAAGCGGGCAACGTTGTTCAGGATTCTTCGCGAAACCACCGAAAACCCTGCCGTATTGCTATACGCTCGGTTAAACAAAACTGCTAGTTTTGTTCCATCTGGGCTAAATCGCATTTGGGAGATTGGCTTATCGGTTCCCGTTGGAACAAGTGTCGTAGCGGTTCCAGATGGGTATGTAATTGCACCTGTCAAAAACTCTGCAGTATCTGTTCCAGCGGCTGTTGCCGCAACAAACCTAAATCCAAACTTGGCGTTTTCAGCTGGCGGCAAAATTCCAGAAGTCCCAATCGTTCCGCCAGAGGATGAGACGCCGTGCCAAGAATCTGCGGCAGTTAATGTTGGGTTTGATATTGCGTATATGTTATGGATTGGATTAAATTCAATGTCTTGCCAAAAATTTGCAAGTTTTGTTCCAGTTTGATTTGAACTGTTTGCCGTTGTTGTCCAGAACGCGGTTGCCGTTTGAGATCCGCCCCTAAAAATTCTCATGCCGACTGCACTTGAGCCAACTGCCTGGCCAGACCCAGCATGGTGCCACATGTGCATCCCCACGCCGTTATTGGTGGTTCCTGGTCTAACCTGCCAAACCCCAGCAACCTGCCAGGTTGAAGCACCAGTGTATTGGTGTGCCGCATTCGTTGGCGATGCGTTATACCCGACTGGCGTTGGGCTGCCACCGGCATTGTACCTAAATATTGCCGTGCGGTAGTCGCTGACACTTCCGGTGTTTCCCCAGTAATACATCATTGCCCACGTGTCATCAAGAACAACAATTGGCCAAGTAAGAAAATACGACCCGTTTGACGATGTCCACAACTGACTGTTGGAGCTGAAGTTTGAGTCCGTATTATACCACTGATTTGAGCCTCCGTAATTAATCGCCGAATTGCTAGTGGTAACAACAGATGTCGGCCCGGTTGCGCTAATTCCAACCACACCAGGCTGTTGATTGCTGCTATGTGCAAGATAGACAAAAGTGTTTTTTGCTGGGTTCAACCCGATACCCCTGTAATACGACGCGCTGCCGCCAGTAGTTGTAATCGCCACTCCAGTTTGCGATGCTAGACCCGTTGTTACCGATGTTGGATTAAACGTGATTGGCGCAGTTGCCGTAACAACGGTAAGAAAAGAATTTGCGCGCGCGGTCAGGTTAAGCAAGACATTTCTTCGGTTGCTAGATGTTGGAACAATCTCATGCAACGTATTCGCAGCTGGTTGCGTAAGTTGCCCAAACTTCTTTTCTGTCCTTGCCACCTGCTATCTCCTTAGTTGAAAAATATATATGCCATATACTCATCTGCCGAGGCCCATTTGACGCCCGTTGCCGCAGAAGAGTCTGCCGTAAGAACGGCGTTATTTTCCCCGACTGGTAAGTTGTCCGGAACACCATTTGCCGTTGCCGCAATAATATCACCCTTGGCGGTAACCATTGCCCTTGGGATGGACGTTGCCGCGGCATTTTCCGCAGCGGCCTGAGCCGTTGCGGCGTTTGCAGTGGCGGTGACCGCCTGATCATACGCGGTCTTTACTGCGGCTGGTGTGGCGCCGATATCTGTCGCGGTGCTAGTAACCGAGGTTAGATAGCGTGCCTGCAGCTGAAGACTTGCCCATGGATCTGTGCCGTTTCCGACTTTAATAAGTCCAGTTGTTGTGTCAATACCAACTTCGCCCTCAAGAAGGACGGGGTTGTCTGCTGCCCACTCTGCCGACGTGGCACGGCGCAACTGGATCGTTGCCTCTCGATCTTGCGGGCTTAGAAGAAGATTGATGATTGCTTCCATAGCCACAAATATAAGCATAGCCGGCGGTTAAATCAACCCCTAGTCGTTCTGGTCGGGTCCTGCTATGATTGTCGCAAAGGAGGGGTCTTAATGTCCTATCAAGTCATAGATAACCTGATTAGCTGGTCTGCTCTTGAGTCCATCCAAAAAACGATGCTTGGGCCAGACTTTCCTTGGTACCTTCATCACAAGGTGCGTAAGGACATTAAGCTGGAAGGCCACAATGAGCTATACAACTTCCAGTTCATTCACAATTTCTACAGCAACTATGCCCCCTGCAGCCAGTTTGCTGAGATTTTAAACCCAATTCTTGAGGCAATTGATCCTGCGGCAATTATTAGGATTAAGGCAAATTTGACTGCCCCGACCCCAGAGATTATTGAGTACGGCATGCACACCGATTATGGCCTTGGCGGAACCACAAACCACTCTGGAAAGAGTGCTGTTTTCTACCTCAACAGCAATAACGGGTATACGGTTTTTGAGGACGGGACAAAGGTGGACTCAGTTGCCAATCGCCTTTTGGTTTTTGATCCGCACATGGTGCATACTGGATCTAGCTCTACGGACTCTAAAAACAGAGCCGTGATTAACTTTAACTACTTTGAGTGGGGCAAAAAGCCCTAGTCTTTGTAGAGCCACATATCTTTTTCATCAACCCATACCTTGTTTACTGGTATTGGCATGCCAAGCTCTATGGCTCTTTTGTAGGCCCTAAAGCCGGCTTTTTTGCCGTAAAAGGTCTCTATGTTTTGTAGACCATTTGTTATTAAATAAAACTCCGCATACGGAGACCATGCGGCATAAAGCCCTTTGTTGCCCCCTTGAAAATATATAACCTCCCAAATATCAACGTCTTCAATTCTAATTTGACGTTGATAATCCCAGTTTATTTTTGGTGGCACGATAGGCGTGTTTGAATCCATCCAATTTGGGTCAAACAACTCGTCGTTCCATGGATCTACGAAAATATTTTTAGTGGTTCTGAATTGAGGCATGCCTCAATCCTATAAGAGTTGATATCTTACGATAACGATTCCGCGATGTCCGTCTCCGCCAGCCCAGCTAATTGCTGTGCCGCCACCACCGCCGCCAGCACCGAAATAAGATCCAGCTACTCCATTGCTTCCAGCCCCGCCAGCGCCACCACCACCAGTTCCGCCAGCGCCGCCACTTCCTATACCACTCCTTGCACCGCCGCCCCCTCCGCCAGCGTATGTTTGGGATGACCCAGAAATTGATGACGTTGCCCCGTTTCCTCCGAAGTGGCTTGTGCCAGCACTTGTTCCGTTTGTATTGCTTCCCCCAGCTTGCGTTGCTCCGCCCCCGCCCCCGCCGCCATAGGCAGCCTGGCCACCAGTTCCGCCGCTTTCACCCTGTCCGGCAGTTCCGCTTCCTGGAGTTCCGTTGCCTGCAGCCCCGCCACCACCGGAACCACCAGAAAGACCATTGATATTACCTTGTGTTGAACCACCGCCCCCACCGCCGATTGATGTTATTGATGCAAACGTGCTATTTGATCCGCTTGCTCCGCGCGTGCCGTTATTGGCAGCGTTTACTGGTGCCCCAACGCCAAAGTTTCCAACTTCAACGGAATACGTTATTGGCGTTACTGAAAGAGATCCAGACCTGAACCCACCAGCCCCGCCGCCACCACCCGCTCCGCCGTCTCCTTGGTCTGTACCGCCACCACCACCCCCAGCAACAACAATGTATTCAACTGTTCCAGTGCCAGAGGAAATAAAAGAAAAACTTCCTGCGGTGCTAAAGGTGTGAATTCCGTATCCGCCAGCCTCGGTGTATGTTCCACCGGTAGATCCAAAAAGTCCACCACGTCTGCCAAACCTTCCCTGCGGACCGAATGATCCTCTTACGCTGCTAATAAATGGCATGTAAAACCTAGAAGTTTAGTGAAGATGCGCCATAAACAATCCACGTACCCGTGGATCTTTGCATTGTAAAACTGAATATATCAATCTTACCGGCAGAGGAGGTTGGTGTTGGCGCGTTGCCACCAGGCCATTTTATTGATTGACCTGCCCCGTCAATCTGAAATGTTGATGGAATGTATCCAGTCGCGCCTTGAGTAACAAACACATTAACAGTCATAATTCTATTATTTGTTGTTGGTACATTTGTTATATTAAATGTCATTGCGGCAGATGGAGAGGTGGCGATGTAAAAAATATTTCCGTCTGTCCACGACATTGTTCCAACGTTTGACGCCAGCGTAATCGGAACAACTGTTTCACTAATTTCTTGAGCGTTTATGGTTCCATTAAACGTTGCAGAGGCATTGAATGTTGACGCCCCGCTAAATGTTGCAGCGCCACCGACATTGAGCGTTGTTGGGGTAATTGTAGAGCTCCAACGAACCCCAGCAGACTCTAGGGAATCTGCAATCAAAATAGTTTCATTTGCCCCAACGCCAACCCTAGAAACAGTGTTGGCCGCTGTTGCGGCAAATATGTCTCCTTTTGTTGTTGCAAGAGTTGCTGGGCTTTGCGAAGAGGCAACCGAGGCAAGGTCATAGGCCAGTTTGACCGCTTGCGAGGTTGCGGCTTTTGTTGCGTCGTTTGAGTTGGTTGCGCTTGAAAGAAGAACAATCCCCTTGACGGCGTCTGTTGCGTCTGGCGGTAAGTCGCCTTTAAATGTAATCCATGTTGAGCTTGACGAGTCGTAAACGTATCCCTGGTCGCCGTTGTCCGACTCAATCCAGATGTCACCGTTTGATGGACTTGATGGCGCACTTGCCTGACGCGTTACCTTAGCCTTTGTTGCCGCAAGATCATATGCCGTTTTGACGCTTGATGGCGTTGCCGCGGCGCTAGTAGACGTGCTTGATGTTGAGTCAATAAGATCAACGTCAAGAACGTTTCCTGTTTTTGTTAGCGCGATACCTGCGGTAACTTGTCCAGCGCCAGAAAACTGTGTAAATGTCAGCGAGGTACTTCCGACAGTTATTGGGTCGTTTGTCGTCAGCACCCAAGCAGAATCAGCATTTATTGTTCCCTCTGCCACAAATGTGAAAAGACCGGAAGTGACTTCTGCGCTTGCATCGCAATCAGCCGCTCGAGACCACGCGCCTGCGGCCGCAACGTAAACTCCATTTTCTGATGCAATTGTTTGATCTTTAACAAGCACCCTATCGCCAGCGGTTAGCGTTACCCCGTCAACGGTATCCAAGCCAGAAAGATCTGAGTTTTCCGTCGTGGCGACACGAACACTTGCCTTCACGTCAAGGCCGTTTACAAGCGCATCAACGTATGACTTTGTTGTCAAGTGGCTTGCGCTGCTTGGGGTGCCGCTGGCGCTAATTAGGTTAACGGAAAAATTCCCGCTTGCATCGCGTTTAACAATTTTGCTCGCTGTGTTTGCATCAGTTGCTCCGCTAAGTTCCGTATAGCCGGCTGCAGAAAGAAGTCCTGGGTCTGCATTTGTTGCAAGGCTAACGTTTGTGGTGAATGGAAGCGAAGCCCACGCGTGGCTGCCGTCGCCAACCTTGATTCGGTCTAGCGTCGTATCGTAGCCAATTTCCCCATCAGCAAGGACTGGATTTGCAGACGTCCAGTTTGCCGTTGTATCTCGCCTAAGAATAATTTTGGTTGCCAAGAGTAACCTCGCTAGCTATGTGTTACCGCAGTATACAGAACGCAAGAGCAGATTTCAGCACTTTTCTGTTTATGCATTACCGCCGTCTGCTGTATCGTTAAATTGGGCATTTCCCTCCCCGCCAATGCCGCCATAGAGGATGAGCGTGTCTGAGAAGCTTGCTGCAGTGTCCGTTTGAACCCAGATATCTCCTACCGCATTTGCCGATGGTGCGGTAGGTTGGAAAAATACCGTTGATCCCCCGCCGCCACCTCCGCCACCACCGCCGGTTGCCCCAAGGTCAACCCAAGATGTTCCGTTGTAGGCGTAAACCTTGTTTTCGGCTGTGTTGTAGTACACGTCCCCAGAAACTGGAGACGACGGGGCGGTTGTATATTTTGGAAGCCTAAGTCTGTTTAAGATTTTTGGCACGGGTTACCTCCTCTCGGGAGTTTACCCGATGACCACAACTCGGTATTGGTTGTTTGTTGGCGCTGAAGCGAACGTCAAGTCAACCGTGTCCACGGTGCCATGGGCAATGTCTGGATAAACCTTTTCGTATGGACTTGCGTTTTCATATACTTCCACGGTAACATCTTTTGTGCCCATGCTGTGCGTAATGGTAATTGTCGTTGCAGAACCATCGCCGATACTTGCAGAATACTTTGTTGTAAAGCCAAGGGATGTTTTTGCTGCGGCTGCAGTTGCCCCGCCAGTACCGCCATTTGCAATCGCAAGCGTGCCGGTAACTGCGGATGCTGACGAGATGTCAATTGCGCCAAATGTTGGGTTTCCACCACCAGTTGGAACCCTTAGAACTTGATTCGCAGTGCCAGCAAGCGTAACTTGTACGCCAGAAGTTCCGTTTCCGATAAGAACGCCGCCAGAGGTAAGGTTTGTGTTTCCGGTACCACCGTTGGCGACTGAGAGTGTGCCAGAAACCTCCGTTGCAAGATCAACCGTTGTTGAGGTTGTTAGCGCATTCGTTCCGCCTGTTGACTTAACAAATCCTGCAGTAAACGTAGATGCGCCAGTACCACCACGGGCAACACCAAGCGTTCCGCTTGTAAGCTTATCCGTGCCATGGTTTGGAATATCATCGGCTACAAGCGCCCTAAATGTTGGGGCTGCCGCCGCACCGGTGGTTGGGCCAGCAAATACTACATTTGCGTTTGCTGTCGTGACTCCAGTACCGCCGTTTGCAGTTCCAAGCGTTCCGGTGACTGTTGCGGTATTAAGCTCAACAGAGCCATCGGCCATTTTGGCAGATGTAATTCCATTGTCTTTGACTCGCAAAACATCGGTGTTGATTTCAAGTGTTGTGTTGTCAACATTAACGCTGAAGGTGTTCCCTGCAAGTGTTAGGCCATCACCTCCAAGATATGTGCCAGCGCCAGAGAATTGCGTAAATACAATTGCATCTGTTCCTGGGGTGATCGTTCCATTGGTTGTGCATACCCAGCCAGTATCTGCCTGAGTGCTACCCATCTCAACAAAGAGGAATGTTCCTGGCTCAATCTCTCCGACGCCGTCGGAGTCTGCCGACCTTGTCCATGCCCCAGAGGCCGCATCGTATACGCCGTTTTCAATTGGGTCAGTTTGATTCTTGACAAGGACGCGCTCGCCAGCCTGAAGCGTGTGCCCGTCAATTGTAAGAAGGCCGCTCAACGAGGCTAGGTTTGCGGTTGTTGCTACGTGTACGCTATCGTGTATGTCAAGGCCCGTAACAACGCTATCAACGTATGCCTTTGTGGCGGCGTGATTTGCCTGGGTAATTGAACCGCTAAGCGTGACATTTCGCGCCTCAATATCTCGAGCGTCAAAGTCTCCGTCAGCGTCACGCTTGACAATTGTACTTACTGTATTTGAGGATGTTGCCCCGTCAACAAGCGAAAAGTGTGCTGCCGACATTGAGCCAGCAGATGCGGCAGATGCAGCGCTGATGCTGATTGTCGCAACGCCGTTAGCAACGCTAACGTTGATTGGCGCTGTCCCTGAAAGGCTGTCAATGTTTCCAACGGCCTCCCACGTGGTGCCGTTGTAGACCATAAGGCCAATTGGGCCGTCATTTGAGTCTGAGTTGTAATAGATCTGACCCGTGGACGGAGAGGCGGGCGGGGTTGCAAGGACCTGAACAACTGCGTTACGCAGCTCATTTTTATTAAGGTCTAGATAGCTTCTTAGGTCTAGATGCGTCAGGATCTTCACTGGTTTCTCCTCAGTTTAGGTAGGCGTAGCCCCCAAAGGCCGACGCAAATGTGACTGTAATCTGATTATCGGAGTTATACAACACCTCGCCAATCTGTACATTCCCCCCGCTGTCTACAATCGTGACCGAGGGCTTGCATCCTAGGTTGTGAACGATGGTCCAAGTGCTGGCTGGCGATGCTTGATTGTGGGTAAAAGTGCCGTGTGGAGAGCTTACGGTTCCAGTAACAACGGTTAGGTTTGCGTCTGCCTCAGTAACCGTGACGTTTCGGCTTACTTGGGTAACAGTAACTTGGCTCATCTTGTTACCTCTTGTTCAATGGTAAATTTGCCACTTAGCAGCTTTGTTACAACACCGCTTGGGCCTTGAATTTCTAGGTCATAAACATAGCCCCCAGCGCGTACGGCAGACAGCGATTCAGCGGGGATAGAAATTGTCACCGTTCCGGCTGCCCCCCCAAGGGTAAGGCCGTTTGAGTTTGCAAGCGAGAGTGATGGAATTGGAGATCCGGCATAGGTTCGCACTTGCATTCGCGCGGTAAATCCAGTCAGGTTCACCAAAGCCCCACTGTCGTCCTCATAGGTAACAACAGAGCCATAGTTTGACCCCTGTTCGGTCGCAATGTCGTAAGTGGAAAGTGCCATGTCAGGATTATAGCCTGACGTTCGTAATTGCTCTACACAAACAGGTTCTACGAAGGTTTTTAGTCCTCTGCGCTTAGCGGGGGCTCTTTTCTTGCTTTTTCCTTAAGCGGAAGGGGAGATACGGGTCTCAAGGCACATAAAGCATCCCAACACTTCAGCGACTTATCTTCCGGCCCGCCAGCAGCACATGCCCTGCACATATCTTCTATAACTTTTTTGTAAATTTCCAACTGCTCGGAGGCAAGTTGTTGATTGTCTTTATTGGCATCCGCGCCAAACGCAACCATCTTAATGTACTGGGTGTCTGTTCTTTCAGTTTTTGCCCTGCCGTAATATCTTTCTCTTGCCCAGCTGCTGCTTCTTCCAAGATATTCAAGCGTGACAAAAATCCTACGCGCCGAAACCCCATCCCTTTTTGCCCATTTGTCAATAGCAGCCCTAAAAAGAGTTGTTTCTGGATCGTACGGTTCGGTTCTTGTGCTTTCAAATCTGCCCATTCTTGAATCTTATCTCAATCTTTTGAGCCTTGCAAACGCAGGGCTGTAAGTTGCTGACAACAGCAGATAGTATGTTATAGTGGGTCTATGGCAAAAATTGGACGCATGACACAAGAGGAAAACGAGCGAATCAACAACAGCATTCAGTCGCTAATGGCCTCTGGGGCATCTGTTGATCAAATCGCCAAGACTGTTGGGCTTCAGCCAGACACTGTCAGGAAAAGAATTACAAAAATTAGAAAAAGCTGGGCTGAGGAAAAGCTTACTGGCGACGAGAGCAGAGATGAGTTGATTGCGCGCGCCAATAGAATTTCTATGCTTGCCTCTGCTGGATACAGCAGGGTCAAGGAAAAGTCTGCCAACGGCGAAGCGACTTTTTTGAAGCTTCAGCTTGATGTTTTAGACCGAATCGCTAAGCTTTCTGGTGTATATGTTCCAGACCGAATTGAGCTTAGCGGCAAAAATGGCGGTCCTATTCAAATTCAAAATGCCGAACATCCACTTGATAATATAAGCGCAAATGATCTTGCAAAAAGAATGAGAAACTGGGCTGAGGCGCTAGAGGAGGAGGCAGATGGAAAACCAGCAGTACCGGCAGTGGTTGAAGGAACAAGCGAAAACGTCTGACGCCGCTTTTGCGGAGTACGTCAGCAATCTTGTCTTTCCCAAGCACCTTCGTGAGATGGAGCGCTTCCTAGACAAGAATGAGCGCGCCCTTGTTCTTATGCCTCGAGGTCATGCCAAAACAACACAGTTGATTCACAGGGTTGCCCGTTTGATCGGTGTCAATCAGGGGAGAATCCGAGTTGGGATTCTTACCTCTGTGCTCTCTGATGCTTTGGCGCGATCTAGGGCAATCAAAGCCATCATTGAATCCCCATATTTCGCTGAGGTTTTTGAGTGGGCACGAGATGGGGTTGCTGGCCCAAAGTGGACAGACGAGGTCTGGACAATAAAAAACGCCAACCTTGGAAAAGACGCTACTTGTTTTGCTGACGGTCTTGGGTCCATCAAGCCTGGTGCCCGTCTTGACATTCTTATTGGCGACGACATGGTCGGCATGAAGGAAAACGCTACTGCTGTTCAGCGCCAAAAAGCTTCTGACACCTACTGGCAAGTTGTTGATCCCATGCTTGTTCCTGGTGCAAAGCGATGGTATATCGGCACGCGATGGCATGAGGATGACTTTTATGCTGGGCTTAAGGAGAAGGGGACCCCTGTCATGCTTCGTGCTGCAATTGAAGGGGAAAATCCTCTCTGGCCGCAAATGTACACAATTGCCGACCTTGAGCGAAAGCGCGAAGAGCTTGGCACGCCAATCTTTATGCTTCAGTTTCAGAATGACGTTCAGGCAATGGGTGGAAACATTTTTAGGACTGATAACTTTTTGCGTAAGGACGTTGCCCCAGATGGCGCCCGCAGGGTCGGCGTTGACTTGGCGTCATCGGCCTCTGAGCGAAGCGACTACACGTCTTGCGTTGAGGTAGTTGAGGATGCCGATCACAACCTTTATGTAATAGGCGCTTGGCGTGCAAGGCTTGCTGAAGGTCATAAAAAGTGGCTTACTGGCGTGGATAAAGACGGGTCTTTGTGCGAAGACGGAGGACCAAGGCTTATGTGGCCAGAGCACATGCTTCCAAACGGAGACAAGTCAAATCCAGGTTCACGCTACCTTGAGTCCGTAAACATAGAAGCGGTTCAGCACCAAAGCACATTTGTAAGAGAAATACTTGGCAGTACGCCGTTGCCGGCAAGGGCAGTCAGGCCAGACAAAGATAAGGTTACTCGAGCGCGAGCACTTGCTGCTCGATATGAAGCTGGCAAGGTGTTTCATGTCAAGGGCGCCCCAGGGATTGCGCAACTTGAGTCAGAGCTTGCTTCTTTCCCCAACGGCGAGCACGACGATCTCGTAGATGCGTTGGTATACGCAGCAGATCTAACGGGAAGCCAGTTTTACTTTACGGCCGCCAAGACGGGGAGTCGGTTCTAAGCCACCAATCTGGGGTTTGTCTTAGCCACAAAACATTGCATCGCTTTGTACACCGCCCGTCAATAATTGGCATATTGCTGCTTTCATTGAAAATTGTTTGTGCTGCTTGAAGGGTTGTTTTCCCGTCTCGTGATGCAATGTACGCAATAGACGCAGCCACAAGCGGAGAAGCGGCACTGGTTCCGCTAGCCTGTCGTGCCTCTCCATCTTTCCATCTGCCGTCTACGTTACTGCCTGGCGCCCATATGTCCACACAGGTTCCCCAGTTTGAGAAAAGCGAGCGCAGGCCAGCGGCATTAAAAGATCCGACCGTGATGGCGTTTTCTGCGCTTGCTGGGCTTGTCTTACAGGCAAGACCACCATCGTTGCCTGCGGCAACAACAACCGGCATAAGTTCAGCGAGTTCATTTGTTGCGTTATTCAAGCTGCTGTTTAATGGTCCGCCCAAACTCATGTTTAAAATTGAGTTATCGTAGTCCGCATTTTCTTTTACCCATGTAATCGCCGCAATTACTTCTTGAACCGTACCCTCACCATTGCAGTCTAGCGCCTTGATGCGAACAACATTTGCTTCTGGCGAAATCCCAAATTCTTGATCGTTAATGAGCGACGAGACAAAAGTGGCGTGGCCATTACAGTCTGCAGACTGACTGCCAGTGTCAATAACATAAATTGTAACCCCAGCACCCATATTTGCATTGGCGGGTGTGCTGCCGTCCAAGATATTAAACGGTTGATTAATGCGGTCTTGAGCCCAATTATTGCCAAAATATTCTGACCACGAGGTCCTGACGCGATACATCTTTTTCTTTTTTGCTGCGCTGGCGTTTTCTGCTGTGCCAAAAAATGCCAAAACAAATGAAAGAATAAAAACAACGGTTTTCATACTGGCTGGAATATTCTCTTCTTCCTGCAGGGAGTGCAGTATCCTTGGCGAATATTGTCTGCAAGCGTTTTTTCCATTTGCGCGGCCCACTCTGCTGAAACGTTTGTGTAGCACGATGCGCAGCGCCAGTCTCCAGCGGCTCCCCTAAGTTTTACAAGGCGATACATTGTAGCCTCGCCGTTGCCATCCTTGACAATCCGAGATTCAATCTTTTCACCGGATCGCTTTATCTCTTCAAGCTTTTGCTTCCACAATGGGTCAATTTCGGCTAGCCGAGAATCGCGCACCCAACTGTTTGCACTTCGCTTAAGGAAATCAAGCAAGCCGTATTTCACTGTTTCCCCTTTAGTTCTTTTGAAATTTTAGTAACTGGGTCAGGGTTGATTGGCTGGGTAAACTTTTTTTCCGCTTCAGCGTCTCTTTGATCTTGTTCGTAGTCTTCAATAATTTCCAGAGCTCTTTTCATTCCGGCGATATAAGCAAACCTAACAATCACGTCAAGTTTTCCGTTTGCAGTATCCCCAATGCCAACAAGCGCCTTTGGCAAAGGACCGTCAAGTGCGGCGTCAATGATCAGTTTTATCTTTTCGGAAGAACTCATGCTTGATTCACCTTATAGTTGATCCAGACTAGGGCGCTGCCAACAATCTCGTCAACGCTAGCCGCCTCCATCTCAAACTCAATTGGGAGGCCCTGATGCTCGCCAGTAATTTCAAGGAACCATGTCTTTGTGCCGCGCTCTGGCGGCTCAACAACAACCTGCGCGGATTTGCCAAATGAAGACGACGCCAAGTGGTTAAGCGAATCTTGTGCCTCTCGTGCCATTACCGCATTACTTTGCCTAAACGGAACTCGGTGGCTGGCTATAAGCGAAGCCCCTAGCCAGATCTGTTCGGCTTGCCTCAAGGCTTTTGTTGGCTGATCAGTTCGCTCGCGCTGGTCATCAGTAAAAGCCATTGCTGCATCAGCTGGGTTGCCTCGTCCACGCTTGACGCTATTCCGCTGACGGCGACGCGTTGATTTTTCTCGTCCCATAAGGCCCACCTCCATTCTTTCTCTGCTGTGTGTTCTATTTTCCAGACTGTGAATCTGTCTTTGTCCATCGTTGTAGCCCTATGGCCTCCCATGCTCTAAT
>Ga0315909_10002565_pt1 | contig 23142 bp, 43 predicted proteins | sample LakEriMetagenome_11_FD_203527 | JGI IMG/M metagenome (GOLD analysis project Ga0315909, IMG submission 203527) | Freshwater fungal communities from buoy surface, Lake Erie, Ohio, United States - Buoy 2 MA125 | ecosystem: Environmental > Aquatic > Freshwater > Lake | place: USA: Lake Erie, Ohio...
ATACATTTGTCAACGTTGACATATCAATCCTTCAATTGAAAGCAAGGGAGCCGAAGCCCCCCTGACCTACTTTACTTTGCCACCACGCTTGAAAGTACCAGCTAAACGATCAACATGAACTGGTGCAGATGCAGCTTTTTTAGGCATTGCTACGGGAGCGCCCGACTCAACAGTCCCCCCCGTAGCGAAAGGCTTTTTTGCCGCACCGCCTTTTTTGAAGCCACCCGGACCATTAACGACGCCGCCAGTCTTGAAGCCACCCGGACCATTAACCACACCGCCGGTCTTCAAGCCTTTATGGGCTTTGGATGCTTTCATCGACTCGTGATGCTTCATCTCTTTTTCGAGATTCGACATCTTTTTAGCTTCCTTGGCGTGCATCTTAGGAGTCTCACCACCGTTTTTCATAGGTGCCGGTGGAATCATCGGACGACCTTCCATTGGAGGGCGACCCGCCATCGGAGGGGAATCCGACATTGGAGGACGACCAGCCGCCGGTGGAAGTGTAGGTGGCGAAGGACGGCGACCCTTACGAGCTGCCATACGACGTGCGGCACCCGCTGAAGGCATTGCTGGACCACCCGCTGCTGGAGCATTAGCCAATGCCCCCATGATGCCGCCGTCCATCTTCTTGACGGTACCACCCTTTTTGAGCTTAAGCGTTATGCTTGGCTCAGTGGTCATCATTTTGACCATTGGTTTAAATTGACCCATGATTATGTCTCCTTAAACTTTTTGAGCGTATGTAACGGTCAAGCGAATTACACCTTGAGTCGTTACAATCGTGCCGTTAGGGTCAAGTGTGATGACAACAGAGGTATTGCTACCAATGTCAGCCATTGCGCTCAACTGTGCGGCAGTAAAGGATAAGGCAATCCGGCCACCAGCAAACACATCGGTCGAAGATACATACTGAGTACCTGCGGCGGCGGTGCCAATGGTCATGGGGATTGTTGTAGCGGTACCTGCGCCCACTACTTCATCCACAGTCATATCCACAAAAAAATCGAGAATCTGTGAAGAAGCAGGTAGGGTAATTGTTGCACTAGTTGCGGTTCCAGCGGCGGCGGTAGTAACAGTAGTTGTCTGACTTAAAACGACGAAACCGCCATTTGTAGTGTCAGACAATGCATCAGAACCGGAGCGCAAAGCAGAACCGAAGTAGGTTTGTGCCATTTTCGTTCTCCTGTGAGGAGGGGAGCCGAAGCCCCCCGACCAATTTAAACGCCCGGTGTGCCGTACATCGCACGCCAGTCGGTGAAGCCAACGTCGTAACGCTCGGTCGCCTTATAGCGCATCGAGTCAGTTTCGAAATCGCCTTCCATAGTTTTTTCCAGCTTACGACGCATCATGAGCTTCATACCTTCTGGAGCGTCGGTCTGTACCCACCAAGCTGTAGCCGATGTCAGACGTGACATAACTGTCGCGCCGTCAGCCAATAAGCCGATTGACTTAATTGGGTTAACGTCGTTGTTTGCAGTACCAGCACGCAAGACAGACTTCAACAGAACTTCAGCTTGGAATACGTTACCGGGGGCAACTACGAGTTGCTTAGGTACCAAACGGATTTTCTTGCCGTTGTTGTCTACTGCTTGGCGAATCTGAATCAACATTTGTTCCAGAGAAGTCTGGGACAAGTTAGCAGCAGTTGATAACAGGTTAGATGTAACACCATTGACGATCGGGTGTGAAGCCGAGTTCAATTGTACGCCATCACCGCCGGGATAAGAACTATTGAAGGCCACGTTCAGAACGTTAGCCGACAGCGTTTCTTTAGTCTCAATCAGAGATTGTGCCAAGTGCTTAGCATAAGTCTGGCCGATACGGATATGATCACCGTCTTCAACCAACACTTTAGTCAGCGCGAAAGCCAAACCATAGACGTTGTACACGTAACGCTTCAGGAATAACACGCCACCTTGTTGATAGGTAACTGGAGTACCATCAGGCAATTGTGGGGCCACGCCGAAGCCGTACAATACTGGCTCTTCGTGGTAGTTACGTGGAATACCTTGTTGCTCACGGAAAACGCGTGACCATTCATCTGCACGTTGATCGTAGATACCATCGAAGCACTCATTCAGAATCGGCTCGACGATACTACGAAAGTCGGTACTTCTCATTGGAGCTGCCATGTTTACTCTCCCTTATTAAATGGCTGTGCCAGCAGCAGGAGCAAACTGGTACTCACTGATGTTGACGCGGACGATCGTATATGCATCGCCCCATGCGTTACCGGGATATGGTGCCAAATCAATAATACGCATTTGCGCACTATTACCAGCACCGACTAGAGTTGTGGATATAGTAGCCTGAGATAACCCAGTTACATTTGATCCAGCAGTCGCGTTTGTGAAGTCAGCTTCGTCGCCAATGCTAGACTGAGCTAATGAACCGTCAGCTTGGATTTCATAAACGATTTGTTGATCGGCATAAAAATATGCGACGCATGAACCAGTCTGGTATGCAGTATTTGCTGGCCAGTAATTGGAGACACGACGACGACCAGTAGTATCAGTAAACTCTACACCAGCAAATGCGCCAACGAAGGCATCACCAGCTGCTGCAGGATTAATAACGCCACCAGTGACATATTTCACGGGTTGACCCTTAAGAATATCGGACGAATAGGCCGATACGATACCGCCAGCCAGCGCCTGAGCACGGTCCAGACCCGAAGGGTGGAATGCTGGGCGAAGGCCAAATGGTGCGCTTGTAGCAGACATTTAGTACTCCTAATTTGGATAGTACCGCGTCACTCGAAAGTGGGAACGGCAACGTGTTTATCAAGTTGATTCATGCCATCGCCTTCAACTATACCAAGTCGCTTACCGTTGCTGTCTCGTACCGATTGTAACTCTTGGACTTGAACACGGATTTTATCCGCTTCATCTCTAGGAGCATAGTGGTGAACTTCTGCCATTAACGATTGGTAAATATCGTCAGGCATCTTGTACAGCACCATTTCGTTACAAGCAACAAATCCAACATGCTCACCCGCCTTAACTTTGTACGTATCAAAGCCCGGTAATTCCTCGGCTTTTACTGGTTCGTACCCTAGACGCATGCGCTTATGAATTGGGTCATAGCCATTTGTTGTTGAAAGCCAGCACAAATGATACCCCGGTATTGCTGGGGGAGTGGGCAGCGCCTCTTGAATCCACTCGTTGCGGAACATCTTACGACGCTCATCGCTGCTCATCAATGCATCATCCGCTGAAACCCGACGGTCATCTTGCTCTGCGCGAGATTCACGGTTTCCAGCTGAATTATTCTTCTTCAATCGATCATCTTTCATGCTTATCTCCCTTGACTACGGTCATATTCAACATACTTACGGATCATTTTTTGGCGTTCGATGGGATCATCCCATTTACCGGCATCTTTCATTGCTTTGACTCGGTCGGGCGAAATTTTATATTCTCCCGGCCTACTCGATGCGCTAGATGCCTCACGCCCTGACCCTGTAACTACTGAACGGGGTGACTTACCCGATGAGCGATTTTCAGTACCGCGATTATACCTGTGTGGCATGTATTTTGTCAAGCGTTCGTCAAGTTCGGCCCAGTATTCATCGGTCGTGGGGTCCCATCCTTCGGCAGCTAAAGACTCGTCGATTTTAACTGCGACCGCTGAGTCGGTATCTTTCCCGTCAGGGTCGTACCAAGGATTTCGCTCCATCCAGACCGCCGCTTTCCGCTGCATCCGGACGTCGTTTCCATTTGGAACCGGTTGTCTAGGTGCGTCGGTAATGGCTCTCTTTTTAACGGCATCAAGTGATTCGGCTTGACGTCGAGCGTCGTACCACATCTCTTGAGCTTCAGCCAAAGCTTTACCATCCATCACCGAAGTGGCCTCGGCTATCTTGGATTTCGCATACTGCATCCGAAGGTTCGCGTCTTCGATGGATTTGTCTAGACGGGCCATATCGGCACCAACCGACTTTTTCTCCAGCAGCGAAAGACGCTCAGCAAGGTCTGAATTTTGCCGACGTAAAGAGTCGATCAGGTGGTTGGACTCCCTGACTTTACCCTTATGAATCTGCTTCTTCAGCTTTCGCTCTTCCCGACGGGCAGCACGAATTTCCTCGCGCTCCTCTTCGGTGCGACCCGCTACTTGGGCCTCAGCCTCGTCATCTGCCGCATGTTTCGCATCATCGTCATCATGATCACGGTCTTCGGCATCTACGACGCCACCTTCTTTTAATTCCTCGTCCAGAATGACGGTGGCTGAGCCATCGACATCCTCGGCGACCTGCAATTCTAACTTATCAGTATTGTTCATATATCCTCGCTTACAAGAACGCTTTAACCTTCAACGGGTCAGACGTGACTTTAGCAATCACCTCATGATCATTGAAGATTGAAAATAGTGCCGTCTCTTCATCATTCATTGGCACTTCCCATCGATCGCCGCCCCACTTGGGCATACGAACAAAATCTCCGACTTCGACCCAGCTACCTTCCGGCCAAGGCTCCATCGTATCGCGTTTTTTGAAAGCAAGGGGGCCAACCGCTATCACTTTCGCGACTTGGTTATTCCACTTTTCGGTTTCTTTGGTTTCCTCAACCAGTACGATTCCGGATTTGGTAACTGTACGCGGGGTTTGCCTCCACTGTACCAAAACACGTCCACCTACTGGTGCTGCGCCGGGGTCCACCTCAGGAAATGCTTCCTTTAACGCGGCTTCATTCGAAGCTACCGGTTCATTCATCTTCATCTCTATCCTTTTCTTCCAAAAGGTCGTTTATAATGTCTAGAGCCAATTGCAGCCCTTGACGCTGTCCTACAAGCTGTTTGTAGGATTCAAAAGAGGACGCGTGACCGTCCCCTAGTGATTCGGATATCGCAGTCTTACGCTTTTCAATCAAAGCGATGATTTGCTCTACGTAATTCATGCGTTGCTTTTGTCAATGCCTTTGTTCTTGGTGAAATCACCGTGGTCGCTGTTTGCTTTCGGCATGGTAGCAGTACCTTGTTCGGTATATGTATCACCGGTTACCCATGCACCTGCGGCCACACGAGTGCGTTGACGAACTTGCTCGGATTGTAATTCTTTAACTTCCTTGTCCATTTGGACCTCCTAGATTGTTTTGTGCTTCTTGAAGTACAGATAATGCGGTTTTCTCTTGTTCATGCTGCAATACCGCAGCATTATGAGAAATTTCCGCTGCGTGAATGCGTTCATCAGTGAGGTTATCCACTGAATTTAACGCTACTTTCACTTGCTGATCTTTGATGGCCTTCATAGTGTCGTCTTCCTGCTTCTCACGACGAAGTCCCATCTCGATCTCATCGCGTTTAGCGCGACGCTGAGTCTCAGCAAGAGATGTTTCTTTGAGTACCTGATCACTCGGACTCATTGGGGGCTGCGGTTTGTACTGCGCAGCTTGTTGTGCCATATGCTGAATCACCGGCAATACTTTGCTGAATATCTGTTGAGCATCCAGATTGGTATGCTGAGAAGATAATGCGAATAGCTTGTCGATTTGTCCAACGACTTCCGGTGATACGTAATCCTCTACTGATTCACCCACTGAACTCTCAACATATTTCCGCATATTCTCCGAATACCACAAGACCAAATGCTGCTTAACGTGTTCAATTGCATGAGGCATGTAAATAGGCGCGATAATAGGATTTGAACCATAAATCGGGTTCTGAGCGTAGTCAAATAACGTCTGCAAATGCGCCAAATGGTTCTGATGGGCGTATGCAAATGCCGGGCGACCCAACGACATTGCCACATTTTCCTCTGCAGCATTGATCTCCACCGGTTCGGGTGAATGAGGCATCAATTCCTTGATATTCGGCACCTTCATCTGCTTCAGAACACGCTTTACGATAGCTTGCGGGTCCATCACACCGGGGTAAGCTTTATCGAGCGCTATTACTGCTTGGTTCTGCGCCATTCTCTGGGTTTCCGAGAATATGTGCGGGTCACTCACTGGTATTACGTCGGTATTCTTGACGAAGTCTTCACGTGATATCTTGAGGTCAACCACCGCATCGCCCTTGCGTTGATCATCCAAATACCATCGATTGATACGTCCGAGTACCCTGAGCAAACGTCCTTGGGAGTGGTGAAGGCGTGCGTGAATACTGGAGAATACCGCCGCACCTTGCTCGATTAACGCTTGGGTAGTTCCGACCGGTGCGTTAGATGTGATGTCGGCTATTTTTTCTTCCGACGTGGTCACTACACCCTTTGCCGCATTGGTTAACCACCCCAAAAGTTCCATCAGAACCGGTGAAGGTGGGTTGAATGGCATAGGCATAGCTATCTTGCGAATATCATCAACACCCGGAGCACCCTCGATCTCAGCGATTTGGGTAACTTCAACTGTCTGCGATTGGCCCGAAATCTTCGCGCCTTTAAGCTTGAGCATCGTCGCGGCATTGTTGATATGCGCCGAATCTAGCAATGCACGTAAAGAACCGGTCAACGCTGCGGCCAAACCGCCAATCAAATGCGGGAAACCGATCGCAAGTGCGCCACGCCATGGGATGAACTTGAATTCGATGACGTGGTCCAGCTTCGTCATTGTCTCGTCGCCTTCTTCCCAGTTACGATAAAGACCTACGACCGTATCATCGATCTCGTCGATCATCATGATGTACGGTGCGATTTCGCCTTTCGACACTTCGTCGTCGTCTTCTTCCATCGTGACGTACACGTGGTACAAGCGGCGCAGTCCGTCGATGTTCTCATCAGGCTGCACACCCTCGACTTTATTATTCGCTTTTTTCGCGGCACTGGCCTCAGGTTCCGCAGTGGCACGGATGATCTCAATGTCGCGATACATGCCGGATGACACCCGGCGCTCGAATTCGAGCTGCGTGATATCCTGGACTTCAGACGCCCGTTGCGCAGTATAGAAATTGGCCGCTGAAAACGGCAAAATCATGTTGTCTACTGGGATGAATTCTGCACATGGACGCTTCTTTTGCTCGTCATACCAGAGCTTCATGTATTGAGACCCGCCAAGTGGTAGCTGAGTAAGCAGCTGCTCCATCTCGTCGCGGAATTCTTCAATCTGTTCGGTCAACTGCCAATTCATCCAGTCGCGCTTGCGTTCAGCGGTCTTGGTCTTATCATCATCATTTTCGCCGAGAATGTTAGTTCGCACCGGACCGTCTGGTGGGAATAACTCCTTGATGGCGCGAGACATGAAATCGACACATGCTTCAGCCATGACCGGGTGCACAACACGAGAGGCACCTTGGAACATCGCGCCACCGGGCGCGTCATTACCCAGACCTGTACGTTTAATGCCTTCTTCGTACTGCTTATCACGCTCTTTACGGGCTTCGCGATCTTTATCAATCAACGAGAGCATCGTGGTAGCCATCGTCTGTAGTCTGCTTGCCGAAATGTCCTCGGCCAGATTACGATAAAAATCGTCATCCTCCATCGGACCTTCTTCCATCTTAACTATGGCCGACCCGTCAGGCAGTTCTTCTACATCCGATTCCATCAAATCGATGTCTACAATCAGACCTTCTTCGTCTTCAGGTCCCATCGGTAAATCCATTTGCGGCTGTGGGAATGGTTCATCCATATTAATATCCTAAATAATGGGCGCGTAAGTTTACTGTGCCGCCATCGGCATAATAACGCTGTTTGATTTTCTCCTGCCGACGTAACCCCTGCGGGTCCCAATCACTCGTCATAGTGTCCATGCTGTTGGGTTTGTATGGATTATCACGAATTTGGTTGCCGATATCTGTCTCTACATGATTAAACTTAAAATCACCCGGCATATCTTCGATCGGTTGTTCAAATGGACTCGGTGAGTTAATCGCGCTGTCTTGGCCAGACGGGAACTTACCGGTTTTATATCTATCATGCTTATCCAGTCTCAGAGCTAATCTCATTGTTTCCAAATCCACCGGACTTAAATTATCAATTTGCTCACGTGTTTGCGTTTTTAGGTCCTGTTCAGCACCCCATTCATCCAATATGTCTAGTAAATCAGGTGACATCGATTCTGCACTAACCTTGGTCATCGGAGTACCAAGATAGTGTGACCGCAGATTAACCGAACCGCCTTCTTTCATCTCTGGTGGGGTGTAATCGCGAATCGCATCGAGCATCATCTTATCGGATTCACTGAGGATGTTCGGGTCTTTGCGTGACATATCATTGAAATGATTTCTGCCGCCTATTCCCTCCGCATAGCCCAAATCGTACCCGACTTGATCAGCGATTTCTTGCAACTCCGACCTACGGATTGGCTTACCCCCGATTAAAATCATATCAGTATGATGAGCGTCACCTATCACCGGATGGAAATCACCAGTGCGCACGAAATCCGCCACGTATGCTTGGTAATCATCAGCAGGTCGAGCATTCTGCTTGCCTTTGATCTGGGAAATCACTCTATTGGCACTTGGGTCGATACCCTTACTGACTAAAAATTCGTTTATCGCTTCTGAAGTCGGGTCTGGGCCGGTGGATTTGTCTGGAGTCGTAGTACGATATGTACTACCGAATTCATCCCATAATTGCTTGGCTTTATCCCGACCTATCAGCCGGGTCACGTCATCCCACGTTCTAATCTCGGGCGTGAACGATTCAACCGTCACATGAGGGTGACCTTTTTCATCCACTAGCGAGTGTACTTTGGCCTTACCGCTCTTGATGGCATCCCAACCACCATGACCATAAGTAGCATATCCGTGGCCAGCCGAATCTTCTACCCAATCCGCGTGACCTTTTGGTGGTTCGTACCCACGCACCGAATGGCCCATCGCATCCGATTCTGCAGCAAACGAACCGGGTTTGTTAAGCTCTATCCACTTGTAACCAGTGTTGTACTCTTTATGGACGGGCAGACCCTCACGACGTGCGGCTTTTGCGGCTTCCATTTTAGCCGCCATTTCCAAATCCCATTGATGAGTGCGACGCACTGCATCTTCCATCGATATTTTTGACATTTGCTCAGGACGCAAACGGCCAGCCGCTAATTCTGAATGTAAAACATCGATGATGTGGTCCATTCCTAAGCTCTGGAGTCGCGGCTCATAAACTTTAGTGCCTTCAGGTAAATTCTTATACCAATCGGGTGTCGGTAAATTATTTAATTCGAACGGGTCGGCATAGTAACTGCCAGCCATATGCGGCTCAGATACAGCTTGATCTGCCATTGCCTCCCATCTTTTCGCCTCAGGTGAAACACCCATACCTTCTTTAGGGTAACCGGCTAAACCTCTTTCATGCTGCACCCACGGACTGGCGGTTGCGTAAGCATCGTTAAATTGGGTATGCACGATCCCTTCTTCTGCCAATTTACGTAATGGGTCTTCAGGTGTCGCCATATCTCGTTTTACGTACTTGGACAGAGTGCCTCGGACCCAATCATCTACTGCTAAATCGTTTTTAATGCGACTGATCAAATTCGGCAAGTCTTCAGCAACCCGACCCGTCAAATTCCCTTGTGCCAAAAGATTTTCATATTCAGCTAAGCGTGCACGAGATACATCAGGGGCAGGTCGCTCAATAAGACTACTATCGATATCCCTATTTAGCTGCATATCAACGTTTTGCGACCCTCGTGGGCGCACGACATTCGACGTAGTACCGGCTGATGCTTTGGCGAAAGACGTCGCGCCATGTTTCAATGCGCCCGGAATCGACTTGATGACTTTAATTCCGAGATTGGTGGCCACACCAGCAGGTACCGACGAAAGACCGTCGACCGCCCAATCCTGGAGTTTAAGCGTTTCGCCTTTGCCCTTGAACATCGAATCGCCATACGATAAACGGTCCATCATATCGGCAAATGCAGGAACACCGGCCAGATTCGATATCGCGTCGGTTACCGGGTTCGAATATCCGCCTTGCGCCTTCAGATAATTCTCATGCAAGTACTTGGTCGCATCAGCGATTTTACCAAGCGCACCCGATCGAGGAGTGGATTTGAATGACTGACGGTCTTCGGTACGCTCAGGCTTACCACCCTCTTTCATGCCGACTGCACCACCGACTGCGAAACCGGGGAAAGCTTGGCCCTTCCCACTCAGAATCTCTTCAATAGCCTCGGGCGAAAAATTAAGCTCATGATACGCAACACCCCGCCCAGCTTCAGGTGACATAATAGGTACAACATCTACACCCTCCATTTTAGAGAGCGGAGCTAGCCCATAATTAACAACTTCTTGATCGTAGATCGGTGCAAACGACTCTGCCGACTTATTACGAATATGAGCAATCGCGTCTGCAGACGGCAAGTAGACAGTAGTGTGACCTTGTTCGAGTGCATGCTGTACTGCAGCTTTAAACGCAGTGGCGTGTGCTTGGTGTAGTGCACCTTCTTGCTTCACACCCTTTTGTGCGTCAGATTGTAATTCTTCGATCACGAACGAATTGGGCTTCAATTCATGCTTGTAAAGGTCGACATTATCCTTGTACCTTGTCGGGAGATAGACTTCTTCCGCGTTACCGGTACCACGAAAATGGGCGACCATCGGTTCAGGTGAATTAGGATAATGGCCATAAAAATCAGGAGCGTCTGGGTGGCTAACACCCTTTTCGACGTAATCACCAACTCTGATATCTGGATTTAGCCGTTGAAATTCTTCGTGTGCATACCCACCATCCGACGGATCATAATTTGTACGTAAATACTCAAGGGTTTCGTCCATCCTAAGTGAATTGTATTCTTCTTGCAAGTCAGCAAATTTACCGGGGTTAATTTCACCGGCACCATCAATGACACCTAACTTTTGTAATGCTTGTTTAAGTTCAGGTTCTAAACCATTCGCTACAATTTGCATCTCATCGGTAGCGTATGTGTGAGCTAATCTATCTAATTGTCTTTCAAAAACCGAATTAGGTTCGACGTCGATAAAACTGGAAAAGTTATTCCAGTAATCGGGATCATCGTGCACCAAATCCTGAGCTTGATTAAAAAGATGTTCTTCAGCATCATCAGCAGCACCACGTAAATCAATCGTGTTGTATTTCGATGGTGTGAACGAATCTTCGATGAACTGCTTGGTAACGACGGTGCTTGGGTCCATCGCCTCCAGTTCGACCATCGCAGCTTTTTTGCCTTCCTTGGTCAGGCCTTGCATACCTTTCACCTGCTTGATGAAGTCACTTACCTTTTGCTTTTCTGGACCCTTTAGGCTCTCGGCGATGACCGAGTGTCGCAGATTTAAATTACCGACTGGTTTGACTGTCAGGCCGACCGGCATGCCCTTGGTGGCCTTGGCCAACGCAGAAACGGCAGGTATGAAATTCATAGCACCGAACAGCCCAGCTTTTGTGTCATCCGTCATTTGACGGGCTATGCCGGTACCACGCGTTAAAGGTGAGCCATAATTAATGTTCTCAGCCGTTTTGTACACGCCGGGGATGTCGAGGAAATCCGAAATCATCGCTGCCGGTGGATTTTCATAACCGAACGGTTTACGAGCGAAATCGTCCACCTTTTTCAGGGTTTTACCCAAGGCACCAATGGCCGGGTATTTCTCAGGTCGATTTCTGAATTCTGGCATTTTACACCGCGTAAGGGTTAACTCTCGGGGTCTCGACGTCATAAAGATCGTCGTCGTCTGGTACGGGGTCGATGTTGATCAGGCCCATGTCGCGTAACAGGCGTAAAGCCTGTGACGTGGTATCTATTAAATCATCCCTGTCGCTTTCTGGGAAGGAGCAGATTTGCGAAATGAGCTTGTCGGCCCAGTCTCGGGGTTGCCCACGCTTCAGCGTCGATTCGGGTACGTAGACTCGACCGCGCTCGATGATGTTGGCGATGATCACCAATCGCTGCGTTTTGTCGGCGCGTCCCGGGTTGTAGCCCCTGACCGGCAGGTTAGCACGCTGTAAATCCTGGATGAGCGAAAGGCCCGACGCCTTCTCTTCGATGAGAATCTGATCGACTTTCTTGCCGGGTTCGCCGTACACCGACTCGTACTCATCGATCATTTTGCGTTTCAGGTCCGGGTAGATCATGAATTCTTCAAAGCAGTCGATGAGCATGACCGACATCGGCTTATCAGGCGATGGACGAAACACGCCCCAGACCGAACACGCCGTAGGGTCGTTGATCGTCTTGTCGGTGTAGGCCGGGTCGTACGACTGCAAAATGTAAACGAATTCGGGCAGCTCTTTTTCAGCGGGCCACAAGCGGAACCAGTCACGCCGGATGATACCGTAATCTTCGGGGTCGATAAGCTCGGCGTACAGCTCCTGCCGCCCGATTCGGGTGCCCTCGTACTCCGAAATGATTTCGTCTCTGAACGTCGGGGCTAGGTTACTGAAATTCTCGTGGGTGGTGCCGGTGGTGACTAGAACACGCGGGTCGTCGGCCAGCTTGCGAATCATGGGGACGGGCTTGGGCGTCGTGGTGACGCACACTCGTGGCTTTTGCCCCAGTCGTAGACCGAACATCAGGTTGGACCACATCGCATCGATGTTGCGGAATTTTGCAAGCTCGTCTACCCACGCCAAGTCATGCTGTGGGCCGCGAAGCGTTTCGGGGTCGTTGTCTGAGTAGATGGTGGCAATTGCACCGTTTGGCCACTCGAGTCGCCGCTTCGATGGCATGAAAATCGGCCGCATTTTGGGGTGCGAAACGGCCAAAATTCCGGACTCGCCTTCAATCATAACGTCGCGGGCGTCACCTGCATCCTCAGCGATTAACGCAATGCGACCGGCTAGGCCATTTTCAACGTGATAACGCACGAATTCGGCACCACACCGGGTTTTGCCCCAACCACGACCGGCCAAGATAAGCCAGATGGTCCACCACTCTTGAGGAGGAATGCACTGGTTGGGTCTGGCCCAAGTATCCCAGTCGTAGTAAAGCTCTAAGGCTTCAGCGTCGGTAAGCTCGGTGACAAACTCGTCCATATTGGACGGGTCAATTATCGTCGTCGGCTTCTTGTTCCGATTTGGCTTTCGCCTTGAGACGGTCGGCGAGACGATCACGGATTCCCTCTATGTTCACATTGGTATCTACTGAACCGGAGTGGTTCATGCTAATGTCCTGCTTACGGAATTTTGCGTCATAGCCCATCAATGTAAACTGAAGGAGCGTATCTGAGAATTTCTTCACGTGGTCGCCAGTCCTAAGGCCTTGATGAACCAGTGGCTCGGAATGGCCAACGACCGCACGGCGGTAAACCTCTTCACGCAGCGTGTCGACCATTTCGGCTTGGACCGAATCGCAGATGCCACCAAACAGCGGGTACGTTTTGCGCCAATGACTGACGGTCGCTGCAGTGACGCCCACCTTGTTGTAACCGGCACTAATGGAAAAGCGTCTTTCGCCTTCAGCGTTTGTACCGCGAAATTCGGACAAAATCTGGAGCATCATCCATGCCCGGGTATCCTCACGCTTCTTTAGCGGACCTTCAGCAGTGACGGTCGGGTCGTTGCATGACAAAGAGACGGGATTTTTCGACGAGTCGTTTTCAGGAATGTTGGCCCTCGCGGCCACAACGTCGGAGAGTAGCGCAGCGAGTGTGACACCGGCGCGTTCTTCATGAAACTGAACGGTTTCGGCACCCAACTCGTCGATCGTGATGAGTTCATATTTAGCCATGACCGAATTAAAACACTGCGTGAAACCATTGTCAATTCTATACCACGGTAAAATCTTTGTATCCGTTGTATCCGTATTGCAAGATTACTAACGGATACAGAAAGTTAGTGACTCCTAACTTCAAGCCTTAATTCACACACGTATGTGAGAAGCCTAAGAATTATTTGTATCCGTTGTATCCGCCGTTCTGGCGTCTAGCGGCATTTGTGTCGCAAGCTTGCGACAGGAAAATCACCCTCACGCGTGCGGATACAGCGGATACAGAGTGTCTTTTTTCGACTGGAGAAGCTGTTCTGTGGGGTGTTCCATCGGGGTATTCGGTGCCGGATACGGCGGATACTGACTTGGTGCGGGGACTCCCCGTTAGGGGGAGTGATTCCATTTTACCTTGCCTGAAGCAGCGCGTCAACTATCTTCAGGTTATCCATCTTTTTCAATTCGACGATTCGGGCCGATTTCCGGAAATCTCTGACCGACATTCCTTCGAATAATGCCAGTGCCATGCGTGCCGCGAAGAAAAAGACCTCCTCTTCGACTAGCACGACGATCCAGGATTTCGTACCGAAGTCGCGGTGGGTCCAGTGCCAGTTGGCTTGGTATGGGGTGTAATGCGGAATCCGAACCATGTGGTGATCGCCTTTCGGGAATTGCTTGATTACTTTAAGCTCTAACCACCCGGTCAGACCCGAAGATACCGAGAAGTAGACGTCGGGCATCCCTTGCAGGATTTTGTTCTCCACCCGATCGGCCCTCCATTGACCCGCCATGATGTCTCTGATCTTGTCCCACAATACTTGCTCTGGTTTTCTCATACTCATGCGGCGGTCTCCTTGGTATCTTCGTTACGCTTCGGGGGGTGGGTAGCTATAGAAGTAGCCCATGTGACGCCAACAGTGCTTCTCGGGCTTCTTTTTCACTCATCGCTACCTTGAATGGCGATTCTTTGTTCCCTTTACGATCTACAAAGCGTGCCAACCAAGAGCGGGAAACCGTATCGTGGACCATAGCGATGGCCACTGAATTGATGTCATCGACCGCGTGGCAGTCCGGGCACACCGGCAGCGTCCCATCGGTCGCAGTCGGGTCCGGGCCTTTGATGATGTCGTCCCAATAATTGATTGAGCCGCAATCGGTGCATTTTGCAAATTCATACATGTCTTTCGCATTCATGGGGCGCACCCGTCCTTTCCACACCACAATTTTACCATTGCGGACCGAAGTCCGTGCTCTTGTAAAAAATGGCCAGCTTCGCTCATACTGCCGACCGTAGCCACAAACCATATTGCCAATAGGATAATTATGAATTTCATGCTGCCACCGTCCATTTCACTTGGCGAATCGGGGTCACATCGTCCACCTGCCAATCGGGCTGCAGGTATTCGGGGAAGAGGCTCACGTGGGTTTCGTCGTCCATCATGTTGCGGGTCATGTGCATGGCGATTTTGACTGCTTCTTCTTGCGTCGTGGCCATCACGGTCGCGGTCGCGTATTGGGTGCGGACAAAGGTCACGTCGAATTGCTTTTCGGGTAATTGGTTCATTTCCGGTCTCCTTACCAGTCAAATGCTGTGCACACAAGGCCGCATTTCGCAGCCTTGCAATCGTGGGCGCGGATTTGCGCCATGACGTCTTCGCGGGGATTGTATCCCTTCATGTTCCAGCGCACGGCTGGTGCGCCCTTGTTCATCTCTTCGCATCGTGGGCATCCCGCCTCGCGGCGTCCGAAGACCATCGGGTGATTGTGCTTGGTCGTCATGATCATGCCTCCTTCGCTGCGGTGATGATGGCTTTCATCTGCGGTGACTTGTATGCGGCCATCGCTTCTTCGATGGTGCGGAAGTGGCGTCCACCTTTGCCCCATACGCGGTTCGACGCATTTTGGCAGCAGACTGTCACGAAACCGGATTTCGCGCCGATCCAGACGTATCCTGCTGTCTTGCCGACTGCAGCTTCGAAGTATTTGCCAGATGGGGTATTCTGATTGCTGATGATTTGGAGTTCCATGGTATCCTCTATTGTCTATATCCGGTGCCGATCACCGTAAGACCAATTATACCACCGGTGCTACAGGCTGTCAAGTATTTCAACATTTGTCGTTTTAAAATGCATTCTTTTCTTTCAGCATGGCTTCAACAAGACGAACGACGTCAATCAACGTAACAGGCCACAATGTATTTACTAAATCATCCTCAGTCAGTCCAACCCATTCGTGCTGTGATGGAAGGGTGTACAAAGCAATCGGCTTGTACGTACTTGGCGGCTTCTTCCATCTAAAGTATTTATGTCCCACTGCGTTTTCACATAAGTACGCCATAGGCTCAAGTCGTTTGTCGTTCATGCTCCGTCTCCCCAATACAGTTCTAACCAATCGTCATACGCGGCCCAGCAGAGCAGCCAATCCCACATCAATTTTTCATTCTTGGATACATCGCAGTAATACTGAGCCATTCTCAAGCAAGTTTCTCTAGGTGGTGGTGGACTCTTAGTCATCTTTTAACTCCCAAATTACTGTTGTACCCGGTGGCATAAGTGCATTAGGGTTGCACTTACATGGCATACCCGCACCCTCACAAAAAATACATTCATGCGCTTCTTTGTTTGGGTGGTTCTCACAAACCCACAGTGTCCCATTGCAGTTAGGGCAAGTCATGCGTTTCTCTCGGCTTCTAATACTCGTAAATCATTAGCGGCATCAGATACCCCATGCCAGTCGCCTCTAGTAATCATCACCCGCAGATAATCAATTAGAACAGCACGTTGTGTAGAGTAATCAGCATAATTTTTACCGTCGTGTAAAAATTTCATGTTGTCCATCAGCTCTTCAGACATACGGCATACATACTGATCACCTTCTTTTATCCATCGAATTGTTCCAGATGGAAAATCAATTTCTTCATAAGCTTTCATTCTTCCTCCAATGGAACGTCACGCCATTCGATGTAGTATTTACCAGTAATAACGTCGAATTTAGTTTCGCTTTCCCACATCTGCTGAAGAATGTTTACCACTTTACCTACCATACCGTGTGGGCTATATGGTTCGCCTTGTATAGGTACAGTTCGTTTAACAAACCGTAATCTTGCTGTAGGTATCATAAAACGCTCCATAACCATTTCACATACTTCGCCAATAAAACACCCACGGTGACTAAAATAGCTCCCGCTGCACATAGTACTAACATGCCGTAGAGATGGAATGCCATCCACCTTAGTTCGTCTTTCATCCCTGCTCCCTTGCGCGGATAGCTGCGGCAGCTTTTATATATGTTTTGGCGTTGAAAGCAATAACAGCACACGCCTCGCGTTCTTCCGCACGGGCTATTTCAACAAGCTTTTTTGCGTATGCAAGAGCAATAATTGGCATCCAATCATGATCAGTTGCTATATGCAATCCAGCCTCACGCGCCATGCGGATAATGTCTTCGTTAGTCATTAGATTCTCCTCTGGCATACGAATGCTTCATGATTAACGCGGAATGCTCCTGCATACTTGCAATCACCGATCACGCGGATTTCGGTCTGTACTGAACCTATCCATAGTCCGATGACGAATAGCAGGACCGCGACCAACGATTTGGCCCACACAGCGTTAATCCAGTCCAGGATTTTGCGGTAATCGATGTTATCAATCATCACGTTTGTTCATCCATCGATAGGATATAAATGCGAGTAATGCCATGGTGATGCCGCCGCCCATAATACACCCGGCGACTAAAAGCATTAACATGGCTGCGGACGGTCCGACCATGATGATTCTCCTATTGACGTTGCGACGGGATACGCTCAACCAACGCTACAGCGATCGCATTGAGGTCTAATTCACCGGTCCATTCGGATACGATCTTGGCGCACGCTTCACGCTCCATCACTACTGCGGTTTTAGACGCCTCAATTGCCATAGCCATGATTTCGGCTTTAGCGAATGCTAATGCGTCATCGAATTCCTTTTGTGTGAACAGGGTGCTTTGTGTACCCTTGGCAAGGAATGCTTTTTGGAAGTCACTCAGGTCTTTTTGCATCGATTTCCTTAATGTAGGATTCACTCATAAAATTTAACTGGTCCAAATGTGCCAGTAACCCTTCAAGCTGGCCGCGTGTGTACCAACCAGCTTCAAGATACAGCTTGCCCATCTCGTACTTCGTGTACGTAAGGTCGTGTTTAATGGTAGTCATAATTTCGCAATCGCATTTTTAACCCGCATAGTAGCCACACCCACATTAGGCGCGTCCTCGTAGATGCTGGCCGGTAGCCCATGCAGAGAGCACAGTGTGGCCAGCTTGATTGATACGATCTTCTTCGGTTCGTCCGGTTTCGGCTTGGACCCAACGATCTTGCCGTGCTTGACTACCACCCCGGATTCAGTGGTATATTCATGCTTATGTGTTGCCGCGAATGCACCCTGCGCCCACCACGGCACGTAGTGCTTACCCTTTTCGGGCCAGCGGGAATCGAGTGCCGCTTGGACTTCTTCAATTGCCGTCTTCGCCATATACTATCTCCTCGAGTGCATTGAACAGTTCGTAGTCAGACGGCAAATCTACATATTGATTTTCGGAAGTATCGAATGACACTGACAGTCCAAATTCGCTTCTGATCGCCGAGAATGGAATGACTTTACCTTGGTACAGTAACTCACCCTCAAATTCACCCTTTATGATGCGCATTTTGTTAACTTTAGTCATCGCCGTGCTCCCTGACGTAAGCTTCATATGCACGTTCGGCGCGACGCTCGATGCGCTCTTCATGCAGGTGCCATTCGAGATTGGATTTCGCGGTCTCATACGAATCGTATCGAGCGACGAAGTTATTAAATAGGCCGCGTACTATGTCGAATTTGCCATCCGGGGTGGGTTGTATCGAGTATCTCATGTATATTTCCTCTATAGATTCTTGGAGTGTCGGACCAGCCAACACCCCAATTATATCACAGGTGCTATACCCTGTCAAGTATTTAGTTCGCTTGCTTGGCTTGTTCACGGAGGGCCTTCCGGATCATATTGCCCAGATTCATGCGCTGCATACCCACGTTCAGGTGGTCGAAGCGGTCACGGAGGCCCTTTTCGGCGGTCCGGCAGACATTCGCCGCGAATAGGTACACTTCATCCAAATCCATTGGGCGCAGACGGGACGCGATTTCGTCGCCGCAGTCCAATGCACGCTTCAGATTCCCGGATTTGGTGGTGACTGGGGTAGCCACGTATTGTGGCAGGTAGAGCGTATCGACCACGCCGTTTTTGCGGGTGTTGATATCGATGGCTTTCTTTTCCTTGGCGGGTTTGGCTTCGACCTCGCGGATTTCGGCGATTTCAGTGCTTCTCACGGATAATTCCTTCTTGTCGTGTTGACGGATTTTTATCCAGCCGCGAGTTACATTGATGATTTCGACTGGGCGATTTGTCTTGGTGTATGTGGCGATTTGCATTTTGTCTATCCTCTATTAAATGCTGGAGAAATCTCCAGTACAAGTATTATACCACGGGTGCTACAGGTTTGTCAATACCCTTTGTTAACGGGTCGAATTCGAACAGGCAGAGCTGGCCGAATCGCTTAGATGCACCCTCGCCGAACCACGCGTCGTAGTAGGCTTCGACCCGGGGTAAAGTCCAGCCGGACAGATTCGGGATTTCGACGTCTAAGGACCCGTCTTCGGCTTCGATTTCGTAGATTCGCTTTTCCATCCATACGCGACGCATTTTATTGGACATTTTCATTTTTAGCCCTCTTAGTAGTTGAATTGATAATTAATTGTTTGTTATGGAGGTCCCGGATGCGGGTAGTTGGCCACCCGGTAGCCTCATGAATTGATAGTATGAATGATGGGGTCAAGTTATACCTACCATTCCGGTATTGAGACAATTGCGCCTGAGTCATATCTACCAATTTCGCTAGGGCCATGTCGTGATCGCAGTTGAATTCGATCTTCAACGTGTCTAGTAATAGGTTATCAAACTTGCGCCAGTGTCTAGTCATTACTTGAACGCCCCCATTATCCGATGCCACCACGGGTTGCGGTCGATGCCGTCGCCCAGAATCGCCGCCTGTATCACTGCTTCGTTATGCGTCGGGACGTAGAGTGGTGGTTCCCACCGACATCCGATTCTAACTTTACCGGTGTCATAGGGAACCGCCTTCGGCGCGTTGGTGCTGTATGCGCCGTGGTTCATGCCAGTTCCATCGTCTTGATATTCATCTGTTCGGAAGTCTTGGAAAGTTCTTTGCATAGATCTGCTCCTAAATGGGCGCGGACCTTGTCGGTATCGAGGCGGGTCTGCGACGAAAAAGAAATCTCAACTGCTGCAAGTCTCGATGAATAGGTACCTGCTCCGGCTTCGCGGAAGTCCTCTTTCAGCTCTTTTTCTCGAGCGGTGAGTGCGCGAAGCTGCTCACGGACGGTTACCAATTCGTTTACCATCTCTTCAGTAATCACTACTTTTGACTTTGCCATCTTATCACCTCTATTATCTATCTGGGAAGTCCCCATACACGTATTATACCACCCGTACTATACCCTGTCAAGTATTTCAGTATTTTAGCTTTTAAAATATTACCTTGACAAGAACTCGGATATCGTCCCGGCACCACCCACCGAAGTGACGGTAGCACCCCCGGTACCACCCCCTCCGACGCCGTTATGTCTAAGTATCTTTGCAACGTCTTCCGAATTCAACGCTTGAGCGCCACCCAACACCGAAGTGACGACAGTCGTGCTTCCGTCTTGAGTTCGCGCAACATCACCTACCGTAGCAGCGGCTTCGGGGTTTCCCTCGACCCATTTTTGAAATGCTTCAATCGTCTTGCGATTCTCCGCGTCTTCGCGAATCCGTTCAAGCGCCAATTGGGCGTAGCCGATGACATCGACCCACGAATCCTCGTATGTCGGGTCGCCATTCAATATGCGGGCGATTTTATGCTGAATCATGTCGAGTGCTTCATGCATGTACGGTTGCATCTCGTTCCACGCAACACCCTCACGCATCACATATTTAAGACTCACTGATAAATCAGCTTGAAGACGAAAATCACCGTATTTGTCTTTACGATCACTTAGTATCTTTTGCATTTCTGTCATCTTTTTTCTCCCTAGTAGTATATCTATGGCCACATTCATGATTTTTACACTCACGACGCCGACGGACTGTGTTATCGGCATTCTGGTAAGTGAGTAACACACGCGTTAACCAACCGCACTTCGGACACTTCATATGCACATCTCCTTGCGTATACGCGCTACACCATCACGAATCAATAAATCCGGGTATTCATTAGAATATTCATCCACCATTGCGTATAAATTATCGTATAAACCCTGCAGCACTTTCCTTGCATGCACGCCTAGACCGTTCTCGCTCAGGAACCAAACCGCCTCCATCATATCGGCCAATTTTACAATCATCCCATATTCGGTGCCATCGGCGGCGTCTGCCAGATCACCATACCCGGGCGCAAGATCATCTTCCACAGCTTCTATATCTGCTCCTCTACGCCTTAATTCACGTTTAAATGGAGTAGGTAAATCACCGGTGAACACCTCCGGAATGTCGTGCATTAACGCCCACGTTTGCAGCTTCAGAAAGTTATCGCTGTTAATCACGATATCGTAACCTACCGCTTCAGCAAGCTTCTCCGCAATCATAGTGACATTAAACAAATGCTCGGCCACAGTCTGCGTACGTGCGGTGCTAACTATCGTCCACCGTTTGGTGTGCGATGCACGCAGCAATTCATAGGTGTTCATTTTTCTCTAGCTCCCATAGCGGAATTCTCGCAGCGCATTCATCAACCATTACCTCTGATAATTTCAATAGATGATGTTCACTATTCATATCCGGACGGGTGGTTTCAGTAGCATGTTCAGCAATGTAACCACGAATGATTTCCACTATCCTTTTTTGAGGGACGAGTGGGACAAACGGTTTCATATATGCCTCATAATTCGAGTATTGGGGTCTACCTTCCACTCACGTTGCTCATTGACGTCCATCTTATCATTCACCGCTTTCGTGATGTCGATGTCGTTCATACGAGCTACATCAAGCAGCAGAATCATGATGTCCCCGAATTCGGGTGCAGATTTCGGGTCTCTCGCATACTCTCCCAGCTCCTCGTAAAGCTTGAGTAGAATATCAGCTGTTGTACGATTGGGGAAGTTCTGGTCCGCCCAATCAACGATCCGATCTTGCAACTGCCGTGTATCTGCTCCAGCTCTTTTAGAATAGGCTTGGACGGCGCGAAGAGTAAAATCGGCGTTGAGGCTACAAGACGCGGTAACCCCTTTGTATATGTCTCGTGTCTCAAAATCTGCCACGGGTAACCCGTTCGCGTCAACCAGAAGCGCGTCATTTTCTTCGTGTTTACGCCACGGTAACGGATTTTGCTCATCATTATATCCTAACGCTTCATAGATCGGCATGGTCAATCTCCCTAATATCTGCATCATCTGGTCCGAAGCAAAGGTACTGCACTGAGCGGCCAGTTCTGCTAATTTGTCGTAAAATGTCGGTCAATTTATCCTCACCGCAATAATCCGCGAATGTAAGAACCGTATTAGTAATCAGCGTCTCGCAGTGCCACATCGCGTGTTCATACTGCTTATCTGAGAATTCGAAGATTCGACGCGGAAGCTTGGTCACTGTAGTGAGTTCAGGCTCTTGGCCGATGTCGCCCCAAGATATTTCTTTCTGTCCTGGATATGCCGGGCCTGACGAGCCATCACGATTATTCACGCGAATCGGGAATGTGCGCATCACCATCCACACCACGATATCATTCGCCCACGTAAATGGGAGTCCACAATCGGCGGCGATTTGCCATGGCGTCACGTCTCTAGATGTGCAATAGGGCCAATCACCATGATAGAGCGACAGACCGAATCCTTGCGCACCCTCGACCAGTAGATGACGCGATTCGCGCAGGGTCTTATCGTATTCGAATTTATCGACTACGAATCGCTCCAATGGGTGACCCTTAAACCCAAGTCCAGCTACCGCATTAGAATCCGGGTCGCGCATAATACGATCAACCATCGCAGCGCCGACACCCTTGGTGGTCGAGCCGATTTTGGTCATGCCCATCTGCTTTTCACGGTCGGCATGTTCGTCGCGTACCACTGCTGCGTGCTCATGAATCACCAATCGCTGACCCGCTCTCAGGTACTTGTCAATCTCGCGCTGTAGCGTACCTGCATGGATGAGTGAGCCGGGACCTAGCATTACGGTTTTGACTGTCGGACCCGATACGCCTACCGGCAATTGCTGCACCATCATTTTCAAACCACGGGTGCGGTCGTTATAAGTGTGGCCCGCTTGCGTACCATAAGAGCACACCACGGTATCATAGTTGCGACGCTTGGCCAGCCAGCCAGATACGCCGCCTTTGCCACAGGAACCCCACATCCCGTCCATAGTTAAATCGATTTTCATTATCACCTCTATCAAGTGGAATTACATTATAACATAACGCTACCGGTGCTACACTATCTAACCTTTTGCCGTGTACCAGTCGGTACCCACACCCCAATCGCAGGTGATCGGCACTCGGAATTTCATCTCGCATTTGACGCCATCGAAGCAGGTGTAAATGTCGGCGAT
>Ga0315909_10002566_pt1 | contig 23134 bp, 18 predicted proteins | sample LakEriMetagenome_11_FD_203527 | JGI IMG/M metagenome (GOLD analysis project Ga0315909, IMG submission 203527) | Freshwater fungal communities from buoy surface, Lake Erie, Ohio, United States - Buoy 2 MA125 | ecosystem: Environmental > Aquatic > Freshwater > Lake | place: USA: Lake Erie, Ohio...
GCAAGCACGGGAACATTCCACTGTGATTGCCAAGGAGAACAACAACATGTTTACCAAAATATTGATTGCCAACCGTGGCGAAATTGCTTGCCGAGTCATCGCCACCGCCCAAAAAATGGGCATCAAGACCGTGGCGGTTTACTCCGAAGCCGACAAGGAAGCCCGCCATGTGATGCTGGCCGACGAGGCTGTGTTGATCGGCCCTGCGGCCTCGCGCGAGTCTTATCTGGTGGCCGACAAAATCATTGCTGCAGCCAAAGCCACGGGGGCGCAAGCGATTCATCCGGGCTATGGCTTCTTGAGTGAGAACGCCGAATTTTCCAAGCGCTGCGAAGACGAGGGCATCGCCTTCATCGGACCACGCCACTTCTCGATTGCCGCCATGGGCGACAAAATCGAGTCCAAAAAATTGGCTGGCGCTGCGGGTGTGAACTGCATTCCCGGCGTGAACGATGCCATTGAAACCCCAGAAAAAGCGGTCGAGATCGCCAAAGGCATCGGCTACCCCGTGATGATCAAAGCCTCTGCAGGGGGCGGCGGTAAGGGCTTGCGTGTGGCGTTCAACGACAAAGAAGCGTTTGAAGGCTTCACTTCTTGCCGAAACGAAGCACGCAACAGTTTTGGTGATGATCGCGTTTTTATTGAAAAATTTGTCGAAGAACCCCGCCACATCGAAATTCAGGTGCTGGGCGACAGCCATGGCAACGTGATTTATTTGAACGAGCGCGAGTGTTCCATTCAACGCCGTCACCAAAAGGTGATCGAGGAGGCACCATCGCCCTTCATCAGTGAGGCCACACGCAAGGCCATGGGCGAACAGGCGGTGCAATTGGCCAAAGCGGTGAAATACCAATCGGCAGGTACGGTGGAGTTTGTGGTCGGTAAAGACCAGAGCTTTTATTTCTTGGAGATGAACACCCGCTTGCAGGTGGAGCACCCTGTGACCGAAGCCATTACTGGGCTCGACTTGGTGGAAATGATGATTCGGGTGGCGGCTGGCGAAAAGCTGCCGATTGAACAAAAGGATGTGCAACGCAACGGCTGGGCCATTGAGTGCCGCATCAACGCCGAAGACCCGTTCCGCAACTTCTTGCCCTCGACCGGTCGCTTGGTGCGCTTTCAAACGCCTAAACAAACGATGTTCCAAGGTAATACCGCGGACTTGTTTGGCGTGCGTGTGGACACGGGCGTGCAAGATGGCGGCGAGATTCCGATGTTTTACGACTCGATGATTGCCAAACTGATCGTGCATGGCAAAGACCGCAATGAAGCCATTGCCAAGATGCGCGAAGCCCTGAACGGTTTTGTGATTCGGGGCATCAGCTCCAACATTCCCTTTCAGGCGGCTTTGTTGGCGCATCCACGATTTGTGTCGGGCGACTTCAACACCGGTTTCATTGCAGAACAATACGGCAAGGGTTTCCGCGCCGAAGACGTGCCGCATGACGACCACGACTTTTTAGCAGCGCTGGCAGCCTTTGTGCGCCGCAAATCTCGCCAACGCGCCGCTAACCTGAGTGGTCAGTTGCCGGGTTACGACGTCAAGGTCGGGCAGGACTACACGGTGGTTGAGCTGGGACAAAAAGGCAACAACCGCTATGTGGCGGTGCATGTGGACGAGTTCATGGGCCAACAAGGCGTGGCGCAAATTTTGGTGAATGGCAAAACCTACGCCATTGAAAGCAATTCACGCTTGAACGACATTCGCATTGAAGGCCGTTGCAACGCCAAACCTTTTACGGCGCAAATCGAGCGCGGCACCCCCAAAAACCCGCTCGCGCTGCAAGTGCAACACAACGGCACCCGCATCGAAGCCTTGGTCATGTCGCCCCGCATGGCCGAGTTGCATCAGTTGATGCCCTACAAGGCCCCGCCCGACCTGAGCCGTTTTGTGCTGTCGCCCATGCCCGGTTTGCTGGTGGAAGTGTCTGTGCAGCCGGGTCAAAGGGTGCAAGCAGGCGAGCGCGTGGCCGTGATCGAGGCCATGAAAATGGAAAACGTGCTCTTCGCATCGCAAGATGGCGTGGTCAAGCAGGTGGTGGCCAGCAAGGGCGAATCGCTGACTGTGGACCAACTGATTGTGGAGTTTGAGTCCGCATGACGGGTCGCTTTTGTGGGTAACAAGCGGTGTGGCGCTGCACGACAGTGCCGACTTTGTGGGCGCTGATGTTTTAGCGCCCGTGCTTGCAGCCTGATTTGTCCCTGAGTGATCTTTAAATGATCTTGTTCAGCCCTTTATTTGGAAATTATTTTCATGAATAAATCTACCCAAGCGCGCCCCTTCAAAGTGTTGGGCGTTCAACAAATCGCCATCGGCGGTCCTGACAAGGGGCGTTTGCAAAAACTCTGGGTTGAGATGTTTGGCCTAGAGGTCACTGGCACCTTCAAAAGCGAGCGCGAGAACGTGGACGAAGACATCTGTGCCATTGGCCGTGGCCCCTTTAAAGTGGAGGTGGACTTGATGCAACCCCTGGATCCCGACAAAAAGCCTGCGGTACACACCACGCCTTTGAACCACATTGGCTTGTGGATTGATGACTTGCCTGTGGCCGTTGAATGGCTGAGCGCTCAGGGCGTGCGCTTCGCACCCGGTGGCATTCGCCAAGGGGCCGCAGGTTTTGACATCACCTTTTTGCACCCCAAGAGCAGCGAAGAGTTTCCAATTGGCGGAGAAGGGGTGCTGATTGAGTTGGTTCAGGCCCCTGTTGAAGTGATTTCAGCCTTCAACGCTTTATTGAAAAATTGATTAAAAAGTTCACAAATAACATATTTATCGTTTGAAGATAATTTTGTTGTTTTTATAGCTACAATAAAGTTGCTTTTATTACTTTATTGGATGCTTTGAATTTGCTACTGTTTGTAGTGTTCAAGTCGCCATTTCGTTAGATACCCCTGGGGCGGCGCTGTGAATACTGACCATATAGAACTTGCCAATGAACGCATCGACAACGCTACCGCGCCCCCAAGGCGCTCATTAGCGGACAGCCTGACCTTGCGTCGCTGGGGGGCGCAGGGGGCCCTCGTGATTTGGGCCTGTTATGTCACTCTGCTGATGGGTTGGTGGGCTTATTTAAACCCATTGCTGGCCGATATATGCAAAGGTCTGTTATGACTTTTTGGCAGCAAATTTTGCCCTCCAAGCTTGAGGATGGCTACCTGAAGCCGTATCGGGCGAAAGCCGACTTGATCATGGTCTGGTCCAACTTGTTCATGACCTTGGTTTGCTTTGGGGTGGCCTCAGTGCAGAGTGAATGGTGGCCTGCCGTGCTCATTTGCCTGCCCACCTTGCTGTTGTCATGGGTTCTACTGAAGACACATCCCGGTGAATTGATGACGCGTTTGTTCATGGGCTGCGCGTTCATGGTCTATACAAGTGTGCTGATTCACCTGTCCAAAGGGGATATAGAGGCCCACTTCTCGGCCTTCGGTTTAATTGGTGTTCTGCTCTATTACCGCGATTGGAGAACCATAGCCATCGCCACGGTATTCATCTATCTGCAGCATCTTGTAGGGGGATATGCCCAAACGCTGGGGGCTCCCATTTTTGTTTTTGACACCGATGCTTTTTGGCTCAAGTTCGTTGTCCATGTCGCTTATTTTTTGCCCTTTGTGGGGATGATGGGTTTTTTGTCTATTTGGCTCAAAAAGGAAGGCGTTGAACAGCAACGCATCATCGAGGCCAGTGTTGAAACAGCACACGCCCTGCGAGAAGCAACACACCGGGCCGAAGTAGCCAATCGTTTAAAAAGTCAGTTTTTGGCTAACATGAGCCATGAAATTCGAACCCCCCTGAATGGCGTGGGAGGCATGATCGAGTTGGCCTTGCAAGCACCCTTGACCGCGCGGCAGCGAGACTATTTAAATGTGGCTCAAGAGTCTTCGGCCTATTTGTTGGCCTTACTGAATGACATTCTAGATTTTTCGAGGATGGAGGCGGGTGCCTTGGAGTTGTCGTTCAGACCCACCCGACTGAGGGAGATCGGTGTTTCTTTGCAAAAAACCTTTGATGCCATGGCGCTGGCCAAAGGGCTGGTCTTTGAAATGGATTGCGATGAAGATGTTCCTGAATGGGTTTTGACCGACCCCACGCGCCTGCGCCAGATCCTACTTAATTTGATCAGCAATGCATTGAAATACACCCCGCAGGGATGGGTGAAGGTGTCCATTCATGTGCTGCCAGACTCAACCCAGCCAGAGTTGACTTTGCTGAACATCGAGGTTCGGGATTCGGGCATTGGCTTTCCTGTCGGCATGGCTGAAACCATTTTTGCCCCCTTTGTCCAGGTCGACAGTTCATCCACACGGGTGCACGAAGGTGCCGGTCTGGGGCTGGCCATTACCCGAAGCCTGGTGCAATTGCTGAGTGGTGAAATCAAGGCCAGCAGCATCGAAGGCGAAGGGGCTTGTTTTCAGGTTTGCTTGCCAGTTAAAAAGGTGGAGATCGACGTTGAACCTCATTCCGAGTCAGACCATTTGACATGCTCAGCAGGCCAAGGCCTCAGGATTTTGGTGGCGGAAGACCACCCTGTGAATCAAAAAGTGTTGCACTTGATGTTGAGTCAACTCGGGCATGAGGCCACATTCGTTCCCGACGGACAAGCCGCCATGCAACACCTGGACAGTGCGCCCTTTGACTTGCTTTTGCTGGATGTCATGATGCCCAAACTGGATGGTTTGGAGGTTCTGGCCCGTTGGCGTGAGCACGAGATGCATGCTGGTCATCGCACACCGATCGTGATGGTCACCGCGCACGCGATGCAGGGCGATGCCGAAAAATTTCTTCAAGCAGGTGCCGATGGGTACTTGGCCAAACCCTTCAGCTTGGCGCTTTTGAAACAAGTCATTGACCGCCAGGTGACCGAAGTGAACCCTTGAGGTTTTAATGCGCGCTTGCGCAGCTTTTTTTAGCTGAGTAGCCCGTGCAACTTGTCAGTTCAACCGGCCCGAGATCTTGCTTTGGCGAGCGCGGCTTCAATGATGGCGCGTTTGCGGTCGATCTCTGCTTGACCCGCAGCCCCCTCAGTGCCTTTGGTGTGTGCCGACAAGTCAGCCAGCTTTTGCGCCGCTTTGACCTGCATTAAGCGCTGATGTGCATCGTCTTCCTGGATCAACCTTTGTTGCCTGTTGGCATAACGTGTTCGTGCTGTTTGGGCTTGATCGGGCGACCAAGCCGCCCAACCGGTCATGTCGCCTGTTACGTTTTCCAACTCAATGCAGTCCACTGGACACACCGGAATGCAAAGTTCGCATCCCGTGCACCAAGGTTCAATCACGGTGTGCATGAGTTTGTTGGCTCCCAGAATGGCATCGGTCGGGCAGGCCTTGATGCACAGTGTGCAGCCAATGCACCAAGCCTCGTCGATGATGGCCACACGCCGAGGACCTTCTTTACCGTGTGCCGGGTTAAGTGGCTCTGCCGGAAGCCCCGTCAGCTTGGACAAACGCTCAATGCCTGCTTGACCGCCTGGTGGGCATTGGTTGATGGGGGCTTGCCCTTGCGCTATGGCTCGGGCATAACTGGCGCAGTCGGGAAAACCGCAACGCGTGCACTGGGTTTGCGGCAGTGCATCGTTCAACAATAGAAAAAGCGCCTGGGTCTCAGGCGCTGTTCTGGGCAAAGTAGGCATGGGCCTCAGGCTTTGGTTTTGGGGGCAACCCAGTTGGTTTTTACAGCAGTGCTGGTATTTCCAGTGGGGCTGGTTTTGGTGCTGGTATTGGCTGATGTTTTGGTAGCGGCTTTGACCACAAATTTTGCCGAAGTTTTGACCTTGGCTTTATCGGCGGCTTTTACGGCGGTTTTTAGAGGGGTTTTCTCAGAGCCTTTGACCACAGCTTTGGCCGTTGTTTTGGGCGCTGCGGTTTTTGGCGCATCCGGGAGAACTGCCACGGTTTTGGCCTTTGTCGGCACTGCGACAGGTTTGGCTACCGCGCTGAGGGCCGGTTTTTTGACTGCAGTTGACTTAGCCACCACAGCGGGTTTGACCGCCTTGACTGAAAGCAATTGAGCAGGCGCAACGGATTTGCCACTGGCTTGGGAGGGATGGTTCTTGATGAACTTGACCACCTGGGGATAAACGATTTCGCGCCAGCGGCGGCCACTGAAAATGCCGTAATGACCCGCGCCTTCCACTTCAAGGTGCATGCGCTCACTGGCGGGCACGCCGCTGCACAGGTCTTGTGCCGCACGGGTCTGGCCGGAGCCGGAGATGTCATCCAATTCGCCTTCGACAGTCATCAATGCTGTGCCCTTGATGTCTTGCGGCCGAACACGCTCAATGCGGCCGTCCACACCCTTCACATCCCAAGTGCCGTTGACCAGTTTGAAATCTTGGAACACGGTCTGGATGGTTTCTAGGTAGTAATCGGCGTCCATGTCGAGCACAGCGTTGTACTCGTCATAAAACTTGCGGTGCGCTTCGGCGCTGGCATCGTCACCCTTGATCAGGTCTTTGAAATAGTCGTAATGGCTGGTGGCGTGGCGGTCTGGGTTCATGGCCACAAAGCCGGTGTATTGCAAAAAGCCTGGATAAACACGGCGTCCGGCACCTGGGAAGGTTGGCGGTACGCGGTAGATAACATTGTTCTCGAACCACTCAAAACTCTTGTTGGTGGCCAGGTTGTTCACTGAAGTTGGGGATTTGCGGGCATCGATCGGGCCGCCCATCATGGTCATGGTCAGTGGGGTTTTTTCGCCCCGACTGGCCATCAGAGAGACCGCAGCCAAGACCGGAACGGTAGGCTGGCAAACGCTCACCACATGGCAGTCGCCATAGATGGATTGCAAATGGCGTATGAACTCTTGCACGTAATTGATGTAGTCGTCGAGGTGGAATTCACCTTCGGACAGGGGCACCAAGCGGGCATTTTTCCAGTCGGTGATGTAGACCTTGTGGTCTTGCAGCATGGTTTTGACGGTATCGCGCAGCAAGGTGGCGTAGTGACCGGACAAAGGGGCCACGATCAGCACGGCAGGCTGGCCTTTGAGTAAGTTCAGTGTGGAGGTATCGTCAGAGAAGCGCTTGAAACGACGCAGTTCACAGAAAGGCTTGTCGATTTCGATGCGCTCGTGAATGGCCACTTCTGTTTTGTTGATCTTGAGAGTGCGAATGCCGAACTCGGGTTTGACGTAGTCTTTGCCCAAGCGGTGCATCAGGGCATAGCCTGCAGAGGCGCGTTGTCCGAGGGGGGTTTGAGAAAGGGGATTGAGTGGGTTGCTGTATAGCTTTGCCGCTGCTTGTGCCAGATCGGAAAATGGCTCCATGATGGAGCGTTGGGTTTCAAATATCTGATAAAGCATGTGACATTTTCCCTGTGTAAGCAATATGGTGCGGTGCAGCAATACTACAGGACTCAAGCCTCTATTTTTTGAGTGTTGACCCTAATCAACAGTCACATCCCCGACCGATCAAAAAAAAACCGCTCCGTCAGGAGCGGTTTTAAGTTGAATGACCGTCCGATCAGACGACTTTGGCGATGGACGCGCAAACGTAATCTATGTTTTTGCTGTTCAGGGCTGCCACGCACATGCGACCTGTGTCGGTGCCATAAACCCCGAATTCGGTGCGTAGGCGCACCATTTGGTCTTTGGTCAGGCCGGAATAACTGAACATGCCGATTTGGCTGGTGATAAAGCCCATGTCTTGTTTCACGCCCGCCGCCTTGAGCCCATCCACCAGTTTTTGGCGCATGGCCTTAATGCGAACACGCATTTCACCCAGTTCTTTTTCCCATAAGGCGCGCAGTTCCGGGTTGGTCAAAACGGCGGCTACTACCGCGCCACCGTGAATGGGTGGGTTGGAGTAATTGGTGCGAATGGCGATTTTCAGTTGGGACAAAACACGAGAGGCTTCTTCTTTGTCAGTGGCCACCACCGACAGTGCCCCCACGCGCTCGCCATAGAGGCTGAAGCTTTTGGAAAACGAAGTCGAGACAAAAATGTTGAGCCCCGACGCGACAAATTTGCCAATCACGGCACCGTCTTCAGCAATCCCGTGGCCAAAGCCCTGATAAGCCATGTCAAGGAAAGGTGTCAGCCCTTTGGCCTTGACCACCTCAATCACCTGGTCCCATTGGGCAGCGGTGATGTCGTAACCGGTTGGGTTGTGGCAGCAAGCGTGCAAGACCACGATGGTGCCGGGCACTGCGGCATTCAGGCTGGCGAGCATGCCTTCAAAATTAACGCCACGTTTCACAGCGTCGTAGTAGGCATAGTTCTCGACTTCAAAACCGGCATTGACAAAAATAGCGCGGTGGTTTTCCCAGCTCGGGTCAGAAATCATGACTTTGGCTGCAGGGCTGACCTTTTTCAGGAAGTCGGCCCCAATCTTCAGTCCTCCAGTGCCGCCAATGGCCTGAACGGTCGACACTCGCCCGGACTTGACCACGTCGGATTCAGCGCCAAAAACCAAGGCTTTGACCGCATTGTCGTAGGCCACGATGCCGTCAATAGGCAAATAGCCACGGGCAGAAGGGGTGGCCATCATGGTTCTTTCAGCGCTTTGCACGCACTGCAGCAAGGGCAGTTTGCCGTTGTCGTCGAAATACACGCCCACACCCAAGTTCACCTTGTTGGGGTTGGTGTCGGCGTTGAATTGTTCGTTCAAACCCAAAATCGGGTCGCGGGGAGCCATTTCGACGGCGGAAAACAAAGACATGTGAAATCCTGAAGAGGGTGGGTAAAAACAAGCAATCAAGAAGCAGGGCAATTCTGCTATGGCCTTGAAACTATAAAACCATCTATTTTAAAGGCCAGGACTTGCCAGTGAGATGGAGCCTTTTGAAGAACGTTGTCATGCTTGGTTCAGTTGACCGGGCCAATTCGGGTCAGCCAAGCTCTGAAATGGTTGTTGCCCCCTAAAACCGTTTGGACATTAGATCGGCTGGCCCAAAGCAGGTTTTGCCGGTAAAGCACAAGGTGGTGAATTTGCTCCGAATGGATTTTCACGTTGATCTGGCTAGACATTATTTTTAAATTTTTACAATACAAAAATACATTTATACGCAAATATTAGCAACTTAATAATGCTAATATTGACCTCTTTAATGCTCATGTCGAGTGTTTTGTTGGGGACTTCATGCGTCGTATTTCAAAATCCTTTCCGACACTCACGACCTTTGCGCTGCTGATTGCCACATTCTTCACCGCAGGTTTATCCAGCGCACAGGCGCAAGAGGTTTATGTAGGGGCCGGCGTGTTTGGCTTGCAATTGGGCTATGCACATGCCATCAATCCTCAGCTGAACGTGCGGGCCGATTACATGACACTGGGCAGCCGCAGTGAAACAAGCAATGAGTCCAACACCGAGTACAAGTCGCAACTCAATTGGAACCGCAAGGCTTTGCTGGCCGACTGGTTTCCCAGCGCAACCAGTGGGTTTCGGGTCACAGGGGGTGCCACTTTCAACAGCATCAAGGTTGACTTGACAGCGGGGGGTGCAGGCCAAAAGGTGGACATCAATGACAAGAGTTACGTGCTGGGTGCCAACGACAGCTTGAACATTCAGGTGAAATTTCCCCAAACAACACCTTATCTTGGCATTGGTTGGGGCTTAAAGCCAGGCATCAAAGGCTGGGGATTCCACACCGATCTGGGCGTGTCATTTGGGCGCTTCAGGGTCACTGAAACACGTCAAGGCGAATTGGCCAACGGCGGCAAATTGGGTGTGAGCCAGTCTGATGTGGACAAAGAATTGTCCGATGTGCGCGACAGCGTGGCCAAACTGAAAGTCTTGCCTCAACTGACGATTGGCGGTTCGTACAGTTTCTGATCGGCATATTTTGTTACGCCCCTATATTCAGATTCAAATATGAAACAACTTGCTATCGGTGGCCTTATGGCTGTGCTGTTATCCGCGAATTCTTTGGCGCACGCTCTTTGCCCCAGCGTGCCGACCGCCCAGCGATTTACGCTTAACGGTGACGAAGTCACTGATAAGCGCACCCGCTTGGTTTGGCAGCGATGCAGTGTTGGCCAAAGTTGGAGCCAGGAGTTAGGCACCTGTACCGGCAACGCCAGCGTTTTCAAGCGAAAAGAGGCGGAGGCCTTGGTCAATGCTATTCATGCAAGTTCTGCAATTAAGGGCAACTCCAACGCCACCGCCACCGTCAAGGGTTGGCGCTTGCCCAATGCAATGGAGCTGGAGGGTCTCGCGGACAAGGGATGCCAAGGGCCGGCCATTGACCTCAAGGCTTTCCCAGCGACGCCCAGTCAATGGTTTTGGACATCCATGCCTCATGAGGGTGATCCCGATGATGCGTGGGGGATTCATTTTTATAACGCTTACAGCAGTCATTACCTTCGATACAGCGATGTTTATGTTCGCTTGGTTCGTGTATTTCAGTAAATATTTTTGTTATTCAGGCAGATGAAGTCTTGGCGTCAATCTTTCAGATGAACAAATCCACGGCTCAATTTTTAGTTTTTATTGTTTTATTTCTTGCTCTTTATCCAGCGCAAGCATCATGCCCCTCTTGGCCCACGACCGATCGCTATGCATTGAAGGGTGGCGAAGTCACCGACAAACAATCCGGTTTGATTTGGCAGCGTTGCAGCGTTGGCCAAAGTTGGAACCCCGTTGCAAATACATGCACAGGCAATCCCACCCTGTTTACCTACGAAGATGCATTGGTCTTGGCCAAAACCTTCAATTCTCAACAGGTGAGCAGTAAGCCTGGCAATGTGGACTCTGCGTGGCGCATGCCCTACGTCAGGGAGCTTGCCAGACTGGTAGACAGGGGTTGCGAGATTCCCTCTATTGACTTGGTTGCTTTTCCAGCAAGCCCCAAAGGCTGGTTCTGGACAGGATCGGTTTATGTGAGCTATCCCACTTTTGCCTGGGTTGTTTACTTCAATACTGAGCGGGTCAACTCGGGCGGCGGTCGCCGAGACAGGGGATATTGGGTTCGCTTGGTGCGCAACGGTCCCTGACACGGCAAATTCGCCGTGTCAGAGTTTCCTGGTCATCGTTCAGGTGAGTTTTCTTTCTGCCTGATGATCGGACTTGCCTTAAATCAAATCGAAACGGTCCAGATTCATCACCTTGGTCCAGGCGGCCACGAAATCGTTCACAAACTTTTCTTGTGCATCGTTGGCGCCATAAACTTCTGCCAAAGCGCGCAGCTGGGCGTTGGAGCCAAACACAAGGTCCACCACCGTGCCGGTCCATTTCAGCTCACCGGATCGGCGGTCACGCCCTTCCAATATTGCGCTGTCGGGTGATTTTTTCCATGCGTTGCGCATGTCCAGCAGGTTGACAAAAAAGTCGTTGCTCAAGGTTTCCTGGCGATGGGTCAACACGCCATGCGGTGCTTGCCCAACATTGCCACCCAAGACCCGCAAGCCACCTACCAATACCGTCATTTCAGGTGCACTGAGTGTGAGTAATTGGGCTTTGTCCAGCAGCAGCTCGGCGGCTACGTTTTCCAAACCAGGGTGTGTGTAGTTGCGAAATCCATCGGCAACAGGCTCCAGGACTTGGTAAGACGCCACATCGGTTTGATCTTGTGTCGCGTCCATGCGTCCGGGGGTAAAGGGCACGGTGACCTGTTGGCCTGCTTTATGGGCTGCAAGCTCAATGGCCGAGTTGCCTGCCAACACAATCAGATCAGCCAATGATATTTTTTTGCCAGATGGTTGTGCTGCATTGAAGGCTTGCTGAATGGACTGAAGTTTCTTCAGAACCATGTCCAGTTGCTCGGGCTGGTTGGCCGCCCAGTCTTTGGCGGGCGCCAGGCGGATGCGAGCGCCGTTGGCTCCGCCGCGTTTGTCGCTGTCACGGTAACTGGAGGCGGATGCCCAAGCGGTGCTGACCAATTGAGAAATGGTCAAGCCTGAGGCCATCACCTTTGCTTTGAGTGCGGCCAGATCGGGGGCGTCCACCAGTGGGTGGTCAAGGGCGGGGATCGGGTCTTGCCATTTCAGGGACTCTTGCGGGGCCAGTTTGCCCAAGTAGCGTGTGCGTGGTCCCATGTCCCGGTGGGTGAGCTTGAACCAAGCGCGGGCAAAAGCGTCGGCAAATTCGGCCGGGTTTTGGTGAAATCGGCGGGAGATTTTTTCGTAAATCGGGTCCATACGCAGTGACATGTCGGCGGTGGTCATCATGGGAGGGTGTTTTTTGGCCGGATCGTGAGCATCTGGAATCATGTGTTCCGGTTTCACGTTTTGCGCCACCCACTGTTGTGCACCTGCCGGGCTGTGCGTCAGTGCCCATTCGTAGCCAAACAACATGTCGAAATAGCCGTTGTCCCAAGTGGTGGGGTTGGGTTTCCAAGCCCCTTCAATGCCGCTGGTGGTGGTGTGCACCCCTTTGCCGCTGCCCAATTTGTTGATCCAACCCAGGCCTTGTTCCTCCAAAGGCGCGCCTTCTGGTTCTGGCCCAACCAAAGCGGGGTCTCCCGCGCCGTGGGCTTTGCCAAAGGTGTGGCCCCCGGCGACCAAGGCCACGGTTTCTTCGTCGTTCATGGCCATGCGGGCAAAGGTTTCGCGCACATCCTGGCCCGAGGCAATCGGGTCGGGTTTGCCATCCGGGCCTTCGGGGTTCACATAGATCAGGCCCATTTGCACTGCCGCCAACGGGCTTTGCAGTTGGCGCTTGCCGCTGTATCGGCTGTTGGCCTGGTCGCTGTTGGCCAGCCAGGCTTTTTCTGCGCCCCAATAAATATCTTGCTCAGGCTCCCAGATGTCTTCGCGACCCCCGGCGAAGCCGAAAGTTTTGAATCCCATGGATTCAAGGGCAATGTTGCCCGCCAAAATCAACAAATCTGCCCATGACAATTTGCGTCCGTATTTTTGTTTGATGGGCCAAAGCAAGCGGCGGGCCTTGTCTAGGTTGCCGTTGTCAGGCCAACTGTTCAATGGGGCAAAGCGCTGGTTGCCGCTGCCTGCGCCGCCTCGACCATCGCCGACGCGGTAGGTGCCTGCCGAGTGCCAGGCCATGCGCACCATCAGTCCCCCATAGTGTCCCCAGTCGGCAGGCCACCAGTCTTGCGAGTCGGTCATGAGGGTGTGTAGGTCTTGCACCACGGCGTCCAAATCGAGTGTTTTGAATGCTGCGGCGTAGTCGAAATGCTCACCCATGGGGTTGGCTTGCGGGGCCTGTTGATGCAGGATGCTAAGTTTGAGTTGGTTGGGCCACCAGTCGGCGTTGGCAGGGGCTGCGGCTTGCGTGTGGCTGCTGACAGCGTGGGGGAAGGGGCACTTGGCTTCAGTGGTCATGTCCATCTTTCTGTTGCGGTTAAAGAATCGAGTAGCACTGAAGATTAATTTCCATTTTCAATTAATACAATTGGATTAACTCATTCTCGTCATAGGTATTTTTGTGCAGATGGCGCATTGCTGATGCGCTTTCAAACCTCTGTAGTGACTGCAAAGCTTGTATTGGGTTCAAGAACGGGGGGCGAAATAGTGTGCGCACCACGGGGTGGTGTTGGGCCGGTTGCTCTTAACTTGGCCCGGTGCAGTAGCATGTCGTTTTGTCGGTGACAGTGTTTCCGGTCTCGGGTCTGCACCGCTTTTTTGAGTCGAATCGAGTCGAATGTCTGAAATCATTTCATTGTCTGAAGTCCCAGCATATGCCCCTGAAGTAGGGCAGTTCATCAGCTACCCCAACTCCCCCTTCGAGTTGTTCCAGCCCTACCCCCCGGCGGGGGACCAACCCACGGCCATTGTTGAGTTGGTGGAGGGGGTGCATGACGGCGAAGTGTTTCAGACTTTGCTGGGTGTCACAGGGTCAGGCAAAACCTTCACTATGGCCAACGTCATTGCCCAGTTGGGGCGGCCGGCCATTGTGTTTGCCCCCAACAAGACCTTGGCGGCACAGCTTTACAGTGAATTTCGGGAGTTTTTCCCTAAAAACGCGGTGGAGTATTTCGTCAGTTATTACGACTATTACCAGCCTGAAGCCTATGTGCCGCAGCGGGATTTGTTCATCGAAAAAGACTCGGCTATCAATGAGCACATTGAACAAATGCGTTTGTCGTGCACCAAAAGCATCATGGAACGGCGCGATGTGGTGATTGTGGCTACCGTGTCGGCCATCTACGGTATTGGCGAGCCTGAGAGCTACCATCGCATGATCATGACGCTGCGCACGGGCGACAAACTGGGCCAGCGCGATGTCATTGGGCAGCTAATTCGCATGCAATACCAGCGCAATGACATGGAGTTCAGTCGGGGCAAGTTCAGGGTGCGGGGCGACACAATTGATGTTTTCCCGGCTGAACACTCAGAGCTGGCTATTCGCATTGAGTTGTTCGATGACGAGATTGAAAGCCTGCAGTTATTTGACCCGCTCACCGGGCGGATTCGCCAGAAGATTCCCCGCTTCACGGTTTACCCGTCCAGCCATTACGTGACCCCCCGCGACAAGGTGTTGGCCGCGGTTGAGACCATCAAAGTTGAACTGGCCCAGCGTTTGAAGGAGTTGGTGGGCATGGGCAAGTTGGTCGAGGCCCAGCGCCTAGAGCAACGCACCCGGTTTGATTTGGAAATGTTGTCCGAGGTGGGGCACTGCAAGGGCATTGAAAACTACACCCGGCATTTGTCTGGCGCAGCCCCCGGAGACCCGCCCAGCACCTTGACCGATTACATGCCTGCCGATGCGATCATGTTTTTGGACGAGAGCCATCAGATGATTGGGCAGCTGAATGCCATGTACAACGGGGACAAAGCCCGCAAAACCACTTTGGTTGAGTACGGTTTTCGCTTGCCCAGTGCACTGGACAACAGGCCCCTGAAGTTCGAGGAATTTGAAAAACGCATGCGCCAGTGCATTTTTGTGTCAGCTACGCCTGCTGACTACGAAAAAACCCATTCAGGCAAGGTGGTCGAGCAAGTGGTTCGGCCTACAGGACTGGTGGACCCGCAGGTAGAGGTGCGGCCCGCCACGCACCAAGTGGACGATGTGTTGCAGGAAATCCGCATCCGGGCCGACAAAAACGAGCGTGTGCTGATCACAACTCTCACCAAGCGCATGGCCGAACAATTGACCGATTACCTGAGCGACAACGGCGTGAAAGTGCGTTACCTGCACAGCGATGTGGATACCGTTGAAAGGGTTGAGATTTTGCGTGATCTGCGCTTGGGCGCTTTTGATGTGCTGGTGGGTATTAACCTGCTGCGCGAGGGCTTGGACATACCTGAGGTGTCTTTGGTGGCTATTTTGGATGCCGACAAAGAAGGCTTTTTACGCGCCGAACGCAGCCTGATTCAGACCATCGGGCGTGCTGCGCGTAACTTGAATGGTCGGGCCATTTTGTACGCGGACCGAATCACCGAGTCCATGAAAAAGGCCATGGGCGAAACTGAAAGGCGGCGCATTAAACAAGTGGCCCACAACGAGGCTCATGGCATTACGCCAAAAAGCATTGTCAAAAAGGTCAAAGACCTGATTGACGGCGTTTACAGCGAGAAGTCGGGCAAAGAAGCCGAACGCTTGGAGCAAGCAGCTTTGCAACGCGCCAAAGTTGAGGACATGAGCGAAAAAGACATTGCCCGAGCCATCAAACAGTTGGAAAAGCAAATGATGGAACACGCCCGGAACCTCGAGTTTGAAAAAGCCGCTCAGGTGCGCGATCAGCTTTCGATACTCAAAGAGCAAGCCTTTGGGGCCACTGGAGGGGACAATATCGTGCCCTTGATCCGTGCCTAAGTGGGTGCTCGGGGGCGAGGAATGACCCTTTACCCGAGTGTTTTAATCGGGATTGCGATATACTTGACTCGTTTAGTCGGGATCACTGCACGGGCAAGTCAAGACTGGGTATTTACAAACTTCAGGAGTCGCCATGCGTTTAACCACCAAGGGCCGTTTTGCCGTCACAGCCATGATCGATTTGGCATTGCGCCAAGATGCAGGCCCTGTGACTTTGGCCGCCATTAGCCAGCGCCAACAAATTTCTTTGTCCTATCTGGAGCAGTTATTTGGCAAGTTGCGCCGCCATAACTTGGTCGAATCCACACGCGGACCTGGCGGCGGTTACACCTTGGGGCGCAAGTCAACGGACATTACAGTCGCAGACATCATTCTTTCAGTGGACGAACCCATTGATGCCACCCATTGCGGGGGCAAGGAAAATTGCCATGGGGGTGACAGCCGTTGCATGACCCACGATCTGTGGGCTTCCCTGAACTCCAAAATGGTTGAGTTTTTAGACTCAGTCTCACTGCAAAAACTGGTGGATGACCAACTGGCCAAAGGCTTGATCGTGGAGAACAAGCCCGGCGTTAAGCGCGCGATCTCCCCCATGCCTGTGGTCAAGCCCATTCGCTTGACCGGCCCCAATTCTGTTTTTGACCTGGGCAACATGCTTGCCAAATCCTGATTGACTTGATTGACCTGATTGAAGAAGTACTGAACATGGACACTCCACATTTCCCCATTTATCTAGACTACGGTGCCACCAACCCTTGCGATCCCCGCGTGGTAGATGCCATCGTTCCTTGGTTGCGTGAGCATTTTGGCAATCCCGCATCGCGCACCCACGCCTGGGGTTGGGAAGCCGAAGCCGCTGTCGAAAAAGCCCGTGAAAACGTGGCCGACCTGATTGGGGCTGACCCCCGCGAAATTGTTTGGACCAGCGGCGCAACGGAATCCAACAACCTGGCTATCAAGGGTGCTGCCAATTTTTACAAATCGCGCGGTAAACACCTGATCACCGTCAAAACCGAACACAAAGCCGTACTGGACGCCATGCGAGAGTTGGAGCGTCAGGGCTTTGATGTCACCTACCTCGATGTGCAGGCCGATGGTTTGCTGAACATGGATGCGCTCAAAGCAGCGATTCGCCCTGACACCATCCTGATCAGCGTGATGTTCGTGAACAACGAAATCGGGGTGATTCAAGACGTGACTGCCATTGGCAATTTGTGCCGCGAAAAAGGCATCATTTTTCACGTCGATGCCGCGCAAGCCACGGGCAAGGTCGAAATCAACATGGCCCAGCTCCCAATTGACCTGATGAGCTTGGCATCGCACAAAACTTATGGTCCTAAGGGCATCGGTGCTTTGTATGTGCGCCGCAAGCCCCGCGTGCGCCTGGAAGCACAAATGCACGGCGGCGGTCACGAGCGCGGCATGCGTTCAGGCACTTTGCCCACTCACCAGTGCGTGGGCATGGGTGAAGCCTTTCGAATCGCCAAATTAGAAATGGCCCAAGACAACGCCAAAGCGCGCGCCCTGCATGACCGTTTGATTAACGGTTTAAGCGATATGGAGCAGGTGTTTCTCAATGGGCACGCCACCCAGCGCGTGCCGCACAACATCAACATGAGTTTTAACTTTGTTGAAGGTGAGTCATTGATCATGGGCATTAAGGGCTTGGCTGTTTCATCGGGTTCGGCTTGCACTTCGGCCAGTTTGGAGCCCAGTTATGTGCTGCGCGCCCTGGGACGAAGCGACGAACTGGCCCACAGCAGCTTGCGCATGACCATTGGCCGCTGGACCACTGAAGAAGACATCGATTACGCGATCAAAACCATCCGCGAAAATGTGGCCAAACTGCGTGATCTGAGCCCCCTGTGGGAAATGCACAAAGACGGCATCGATTTGAGCACCATCCAATGGGCAGCCCATTGATATTGATGACTTTGAGGGACGGATCTTTGTCTCCGTCGCGAACTGTTAAATAAAGGAAAAAACATGGCTTATTCAGAAAAAGTGGTTGACCACTACGAAAATCCCCGCAACGTAGGCTCTTTCGACAAGGGTGACGACAGCGTAGGGACCGGCATGGTCGGCGCACCAGCTTGCGGCGACGTGATGAAGCTGCAAATCAAGGTCAACCCGCAAACCGGGGTCATCGAAGATGCACGCTTTAAAACCTATGGCTGTGGATCGGCCATCGCCTCCAGTTCACTGGTAACTGAATGGGTCAAAGGCAAAACGCTAGACGAAGCAGCAGCCCTTAAAAACAGCCAGATTGCCGAAGAACTGGCATTGCCACCTGTCAAAATTCACTGCTCCATCTTGGCCGAAGACGCCATCAAAGCTGCAGTGGACGACTATAAAAAGAAACACCTGAACTGACATGGCCATCACTTTGTCTGCTGCCGCAGCACGGCACGTTACCCGTTACCTCTCTAAGCGTGGCGCCGGTGTCGGCGTGCGTTTGGGGGTCAAAACCACGGGTTGTTCGGGCTTGGCCTACAAACTCGAATATGTGGACGAGATCGCCCCTGAAGATGTCGTCTTTGAAGGCCATGGCGTCAAGGTGCTGGTTGACCCGAAAAGTCTGGCCTACATTGACGGCACTGAGCTTGATTTTGTTCGCGAAGGCCTGAACGAAGGTTTCCGCTTCAACAACCCCAATGAGCGTGATCGCTGTGGTTGTGGCGAATCCTTCCGTGTCTGACGAAGTTCTGGGACCCGTTTGAGTGATTTCTCTTCAGGCCAACGACTTTGAGTTGTTTGATGTTCCTGTGCAGTTTGCGCAGGACAGGGCTCAATTGGACGCCCGGTGGAAAACCCTCCAGCGCGAAGCCCACCCTGACCGATTTGCCGCCGAAGGCACCGCCGCCCAACGTGTGGCCATGCAGTGGTCGGTGCGCATCAATGAGGCTTATCAACGGCTGAAAGACCCACTCAAACGTGCCGCTTATTTGTGTGAAATGCAGGGTTGCCCGGTGCAATCCGAAAGCAATACCGCCATGCCTGCCGCATTTTTGATGCAGCAAATGGAATGGCGCGAAACGCTAGATGACACCCCTCATGCTGAAGGGCTTGACGCCTTGGCCGCCGAAGTTGCCGCCGCGCAGCGTCAACTGCACCAGGATCTGGCCAGGTTGTTAGACCAAGCCCAAGACCCGGTTCAGGCCGTTGGGCAGGTGAGGGCCCTGATGTTCATTGAACGGTTCATGCAAGATGTGAACGCTAAACTCGACCGATTGACTTGATACTTGAAACACTTCGCCTGACAGGGCTAAGTGACTTCACAACACCCCTCTGATTGACCATGGCGTTACTGCAGATTTCTGAACCGGGCCAATCGCCCGACCCCCACCAACGCCGCATAGCTGTTGGCATTGATCTTGGCACCACACATTCATTGGTAGCTTCTGTTCGGAATGGTGTGGCCGAATGCTTGCCCGACGATGAGGGGAGGGTGATTTTGCCCTCTGTGGTGCGCTTCATGCCAGGCCAGGGTCGGCAAATTGGTTTTGAGGCCCTGCAAGCCGCCGCTACTGATCCTGTCAACACCATCGCTTCGGTGAAGAGGTTCATGGGCAGGGGGTTGAAAGACATTACCGACATCGCCAAACTGCCTTACCAATTCATCGACAGCGAAGCGGGCATGTTGAGCCTTCAGACAGTGCAAGGTGCCAAGTCGCCTGTGGAAGTGAGTGCCGAAATTCTGGCCACCTTGCGTTACCGCGCTGAAGACACCTTCAACGATGACATTTACGGTGCTGTCATCACCGTGCCCGCGTACTTTGACGACGCCCAACGGCAAGCCACCAAAGACGCAGCTCAATTGGCGGGCTTGAACGTGCTGCGGCTCATCAATGAACCCACTGCCGCTGCCATTGCTTATGGACTGGACAACGCCAGTGAAGGTGTTTATGCCGTGTTCGACTTGGGGGGCGGCACTTTTGATATTTCAATCCTTCGCTTGACCCAAGGCGTCTTCGAGGTGTTGGCTACTGGCGGCGACTCTGCCTTGGGGGGCGATGATTACGACCAAGCCCTGGCTGATGCAGCCATGGCACAACAGCCAACTTTGCAAGCAGTGACAGCCCAGGACAAAACACTGCTCAAAGCGGCGGCCCGCGCGGCCAAAGAAAGCCTGACCCAAGCTGACGCATTCAGTCTGAGTGTGAGCTTGTCAACGGGCAGCTTGGCTTGCCCGTTGAGCCGAGCCCAATTTGAACAAGCGACGCAACACTTGACGCAGCGTTGCATGACGGCCGTGCGCAAAGTCCTGCGCGATGCCCAATTGGCCAAAGAAGATGTGCAAGGGGTGGTGATGGTGGGCGGCTCGACCCGCATGCCGCAAATTCAACAGGCCGTTGCCCACTTTTTTGGGCAAGCACCGCTCAACAATCTCAACCCCGATGAAGTCGTGGCTTTGGGGGCTGCCATTCAGGCCAACCAACTGGCTGGAAACAACGCTGCGGGTGAATTGCTTTTGCTGGACGTGATTCCTTTGTCGCTGGGCATTGAAACCATGGGGGGCTTGGTGGAGCGCATCATTCCTCGTAACCAGACCATTCCGACGGCCATGGCGCAAGACTTCACCACGTACCAAGACGGTCAAACTGCATTGGCGCTGCATGTGGTGCAAGGTGAGCGTGATCTGGTGCAAGATTGCCGCAGCTTGGCCCGCTTCGAATTGCGTGGAATTCCACCCATGGCCGCAGGTGCTGCGCGCATCCGTGTCACCTTCACGGTGGACGCTGATGGTCTGTTGAGCGTGGACGCCAAAGAACAACTGAGCGGGGTACAAGCCCGAATCGATGTCAAACCTTCGTATGGACTCAGCGATGATCAAATCGCCACCATGCTGAAAGAAAGCTTCACCACCGCGCAAGCCGATATGAAAGCCCGAGCCCTGGTCGAAGCCCGGGTTGACGCTGACCGCATGCTATTGGCCACCCGAAGTGCCTTGCAAGCCGATGGCCACCTGCTGAGCGAACAAGACCGCAGCGCCATTGAGGACTTGATGGCCGCACTTCAAGCCATGATCTTGACTGAGCAAGAGGCCCAATTGCTCGAAGACGCTACACAAGCATTGGCCAAAGGAACCGAGGCATTTGCCGCTGAGCGCATGAATTACAGTATTCAAAAAGCATTGGCTGGTCAAAACATCCAGTCCTTGTAAAAGTCACCACCGCATTCAAAAAACAGACATCTCCATGCCCGTCATCAAAATACTCCCGCATCCTGAATACTGTCCCAGTGGGGCAGAAATCACAGCCCCCTCGGGCACCAGCATTTGTGAGGCCTTGCTGGACAACAAAATCAACATTGAACATGCCTGTGACATGAGCGCTGCTTGCACCACATGCCATGTGGTTGTGCGTCAAGGATTTAACAGCCTGAACGAGATGGAAGAAACAGAAGAAGACCTGCTCGACCGAGCCTGGGGACTGGAGCCCAACTCCCGCTTGAGTTGCCAAGCCTATGTCGCCAAAGAGGATTTGTTGATAGAAATTCCGCGATACACCATCAACCACGCCAAAGAGCTTCACTGAGCGGGCGGAGCCAAAAAACATGCGCCAAATTGTTCTGGACACTGAGACTACTGGCTTGTCGGCCGAAGGTGGCGACCGCATCATTGAGCTTGGCTGCGTTGAGCTGTACGCCCGTAAACTCACTGGCAATAACCTCCATTTTTACTTTAACCCTGAACGAGATAGCCACGAAGACGCGCTGAAGGTACACGGCATCAGCAACGAGTTTTTGCGCGACAAACCCAAATTTGCCCAGTTGAGTGACGAAATTCTGGCTTACCTGAGCGACGCAGAAATCATCATTCACAACGCAGCGTTTGATGTCAGCTTCTTGAATAAAGAGCTTGAACGCATAGGCAAGAAACCTTTCACCCATTACGTCAACGGCGTGGTGGACACCTTGGTCATGGCCAAGGAAATGTTCCCGGGCAAGCGCAACAGCCTAGATGCCCTGTGTGACCGTCTGGAGGTGGACAACTCGGGTCGTACATTGCATGGGGCCTTGTTAGATGCCGAACTGCTGGCCGATGTTTACATCAACATGACGCGTGGGCAGGAGGCCCTGATGATTGACGCGGGCGATGCCTCTAGCGACACGCAACGTGAAATCGTGACCGTTGATCTGAGGCACTACGAACTGCCTGTTTTAATGGCCAACGCTCAGGAAACTGCAGCCCATGATGACGTCTTGTCGCAACTTGATAAATCCAGTGGTGGCAAAACCATATGGCGACAGTCGGCCGGAATTTAGACATTCAGTGTTGCAACACAGCCAATTTTTAGTGGTTCAAGAGCCTAATCCTGCTGATTTTTATGCCATAATTTGCGGCTTCGCTACCAAGCGATAGGGCGGTTAGCTCAGGGGTAGAGCACTGCATTCACACTGCTTAATTGCCGAGTTTTTTGTGTCAAAAAAGTTGAGAAATTTCTTTTTAAATTCAAGCACTTGCAACGTAAAGTTAAAGTGATTTAAGAAGAAAAAAGTAGTAAAGTCCAACTATACTACTCGTCATAGATTTTTCTATGTCTTTTCTTAGATTTTGGGTACGCAAAAGTTGGTAGTTTTGAATGTGTCGGTGATAGTTAAGTCACTGAAGCAGTAGAGTAAAAAGCTTGGTGCGTCAAAGTAGCAAGCAGCAAAGAATCTGGGTCGTTAACTCAGCGGTAGAGTGCCACCTTCACACGGTGGAAGCCAGTGGTTCGATCCCACTACGACCCACCAGATCAAAAAAGCACTGATGAACTCAGTGCTTTTTTTTGTTCCAAGCGCTAGCAACTCGCTTGAAAACGTATAAGTTTTTAAGCCCTACAAGCAATAAATCCGCTGCCCAGCTACTCGGCCCAGCCCTCATGCGTAAAAGTGCGCTGTAGGGCTTTTTTGATGCCAGCACGCTTTGCCCGATTGGGTCCTGCGTCCGTAAAAAATTGCGCTGCGAAAAATTTAGGTGGAGTACTTGCCAAATCTGGCTGGTGATTTTTGCTCGGTACCCACCGCCCCTAGCGTTATTCCCAAAGACGCGGTCGGCGCTTGCTCTGCAGTTCACCCACATTCATCTCGCCCTGTAGCGGGGCAGCGTAAAAGCGATCGATCATCTCGGGACTGGTTCTGGCATTGCGCGCCAGGGTCAAGGTATCCACCGTACGGCCAAACAGCAACCGGAACATGATGCTGCTGTGGCGCAGGCTGTACAAGGTCCTGGTTTCACCTGCGGTGCTGAGTTTCAGGCCAGTGAATGAGATTTTTTGTTCAGGTCAGGTGCAATAAATCATCACCAATTTCATGCATTTTCTTCTCGAGCAATCGCGTCATCCGTGCCACTTGCGCCTTATAGGCCGGTTCGTGATAGCAGTTGAATAGCTCGAGCGGGTCTTCCTCGCAGTCAAAAAGCTCCCACTCAGGCGCCTGCCCACCGGGCAATGTGCCGGGCAGTCCCATCCCTTGGTTGTACCAGTAGATCAGCTTGTAGCGCT
>Ga0315909_10002568_pt1 | contig 23116 bp, 20 predicted proteins | sample LakEriMetagenome_11_FD_203527 | JGI IMG/M metagenome (GOLD analysis project Ga0315909, IMG submission 203527) | Freshwater fungal communities from buoy surface, Lake Erie, Ohio, United States - Buoy 2 MA125 | ecosystem: Environmental > Aquatic > Freshwater > Lake | place: USA: Lake Erie, Ohio...
TACTTCATCCACCTTTACTAAGGTGCAGTTAAATGCTGAACTTTTTGATACAAATAGCAATTTTGACACGGCAACAAATTATCGTTTTACGCCAACAGTAGCTGGCTATTATCAAATTAACTTTATTATGTCTGCGTTTGACAGCACCTCTCCAACACGATGCCTTTCTGTTCTTTACAAAAACGGGGGTGCTTATACATATGGAAGTGACTATTCAGCAACGGCTGGTATAGGCACTTCTGTAGGTTCAGCAGTTGTTTATATGAATGGTTCTACAGATTATCTAGAACTTTACGCATATATTACTGCAACAACTGCCGTTATTTCGACGGTTGGATCGTCTTCAGTTTATACAAATATGTCTGGCGCGCTTGTGAGGGCTGCATAATGACCCTGTATCAACGTATCATGGTAATATACCCCGATCTGTTACCGCAGGACTTCCTGATCGTCATCCGCCTTCAAAACGACAGCGATGGCCGGGGCGACTATATCGCAGCCTGGAACCATCCGACATTTGCACAGCCAACGCAGGAACAGCTTGATGCTGTTGGAGGCATCTAATGCCAATCACCATTTCTGGCTCCACAGGTATCGCGGGTGTTGACGGCTCTGCCGCCACCCCAGCTGTGCAGGGTACTGACACGAATACGGGTATGTATTTTGCTGCTGACGCCATCTATTTTACGGAAGGCGGTGTTCAATGTGGTGCATTTGATTCAAGTGCCAACTTCCAATTCAACTCCGGTTACGGTTCCGTCGCCACTGCGTATGGTTGCCGCGCTTGGGTGAACTTCAATGGCACAGGCGCAGTCGCCATCCGCGCGAGCGGGAATGTCACCAGTATCACGGATAACGGAACTGGCGACTATACGGTGAATTTTACCAGCGCAATGCCAGATGGAAATTACTCTTGTTATAGATGCGATAGCGAAGTTGGTGTTGGAGAATTTGTTGCTTTGAATACTGGAAGCACAAGGTTTAGAGTTCGAAACAGCGCTTTTGCTTTAATAGATTCATCAGTTATTCTTTTCGCTGTCTTCCGCTGAAAGGTAATCCAATGAACCAGCGCATCATCTACCCCACAGACGAAGGCGGTGTTGCCGTCGTCATCCCCGCCCCCGAGTGCGGCCTGACGATTGAAGAAATTGCGGCCAAGGATGTGCCTGCGGGTAAGCCGTTTAAGATTGTGGATGTGGCGGATATTCCGTCAGACCGCACCTTCCGCGATGCGTGGGAATACACTCCATGATCACCGTCAACATCGACAAGGCCAAGGCCATCGCCCATGACCGTCGCCGTGCGGCCCGTGCAGAGGAGTTCAAGCCGCATGATGAGATCATCATGAAGCAAATCCCTGGTGCTGACGCTGCGGCTGCTGAACAGGCTCGCAAGGACATTCGCTTTAAGTATGCGCTGATCCAAGAAGCCATTGATTTGGCTAAATCGCCTGACGAAATCAAGGCCGCTTTAGGAGCCTAAACATGTCCACCTTGCAAGCCACGAACCTCAAGCACGCCAGCAGCGCCAGCAACAACATTGTGCTGGATAGCAGCGGCAATGCGACCTTTGCTGGTACGGCGGTGCCTGCAAGCAGCTTCCTGCGGAACCGGATTATCAATGGCGATATGCGGATTGATCAGCGGAATGCTGGGGCTAGTGTGACGCCTGCAAGTCTTGCGGTAACCTATACTGTTGACCGCTGGGCGTTCTATGTCAGCGCCGCATCCAAACTAACTGCCCAGCGTTCCACTGTTGCTCCAACAGGCTTTACAAATAGCCTGCTGGTTACGTCATCGTCTGCCTACACGCCCGGCAGCAGCGATCTATTTAACCTGTTTCAATCAGTTGAAGGCTTCAACGTTGGCGATCTTGGTTGGGGCACAGCAAACGCACAGACGATCACTCTGTCGTTCTGGACCCGCTCGTCGGTCACTGGCACGTATTCGGGGGCAATGAGCAACAGCGCCAATAATAGATTTTACCTTTTTAACTTTACCATTTCTGCTGCCGACACTTGGGAATATAAGACCGTCACCATTGCTGGCGATACGTCCGGCACATGGCTAACAGACAATGGGATTGGCGTTAATGTGCGCTTTGATATGGGGGCAGGTTCCACTTACTTCGGGACCGCTGGTTCGTGGAGCAGTTCTTCGACTTATAAGACATCAGGCTCTGTAAACCTTGTGGCCACCTCCGGCGCGACCTTCTACCTAACCGGCGTCCAACTCGAAGTAGGCTCCGCTGCTACCCCGTTTGAGCGGCGGCAGTATGGGCAGGAGTTGGCGTTGTGTCAGAGGTATTACAATCGTGATGTGCTTGTTGCAGTTGGTGGGGGAGCGACCCCCACAGTTACCAACAGAACTTTCTACTGTTCTGTGAATTGGCCTGTCGCGATGAGAGCGGCTCCAACCATGACCTTGATTAGTACTCTGGCAAGTTCTAACATGAACGCCGGAGCGTGGGTTAATCTTACGACATCTAGGGGGCGGTTTTCCGCAACAAACAGTGTTGCCAATGACTGCGCTCTTGAAGCCCAGTATAGCGCCGACATCGAGCTATAAGCCATGTACACAAATGCCCAATACATCGCCTTTAACGGCGTCAACAATGACATCCGCGTTGACATCAACGGCGTGACCAGTTTCGTGCCATTGGACCTAGCAAACACGGATTATCAGAACCTAATGGCCCTGGTTGCTGCCGGGGAACTGACAATCGCGCCAGCGGAACAGGAGAACGCAAATGGCTGATACAGTTTACACTTGGGCCGTAGTCGCGATGGACGTTCATACCCAAGCGGATGGTCACAACAATGTTGTGTTCACCGTGCATTGGACATGCAGCGGCGTCTGGGCTGACACCACTGGCTCCTGCTACGGCACTTGCGGTGTGCCAGCCCCGACCAACGCGTTCACGCCGTATTCTGACTTGACGCAAGATCAAGTTCTGAATTGGATTTGGGCTGACGGTGTGGATAAAGCCGGTGTTGAAGCTAACATCGCCGCTCAGATCAAAGAGAAAATTGCGCCGGAAGTTCAGACACCGCCGCTGCCTTGGGTGTGAGTGGATGATGGTTCAGATCAGCGAAACCGAAGCCCGGCTACAGTCTCATGAAGCTGTGTGCCAGTTGCGCTATGAGGCCATCAATGCCCGCCTAAAGCGGCTTGAGACTATCCTTATGGTGACGGCTGGGGCCATCATCACGGGGCTCGCGGCCATAGCTTTCAAACTGCATTAGGTGTCGTAGTGGAACTGCCGAAGATCACACCCATCATACAGTTCGCAACAGCGGCGTTTGCCTTAACTGTCGGTGGTTATAGTGCAGGTGAGAAGTTTGGCTGGTTCAAGAACGAGATCATCACCTGGGCGCCGGAGCATTTCAGGATTGAACCTGCAAAAGTCGGTCAGCCAATTACGGTCACGGTAGCACGAATCAAGAAGCGCGATGACTGCTCGGTAGAAGGGTTCAATGTGACGGTACGGGATGGGGTAGGTATGGTCCACGAAGCCACCCCAAGCATGAGCCGCTTTACCGGCCCCGCAGGACCGGAAATTGATACCTTTACCTACCAGCTCACCCTGTCTGATAAGGAAGTGATTGCGCCAGGGCGGGCAACCTTGCTAGCTACGATCAAGTATAAATGCCCTGAAGGTGAGCGAACGGTGACATACCCGCGTCATCAGAACCTGACCTTCATGATGGAGCAGTGATATGGAAAGCCTACTCAGCCTTGTCAGGACCGTTGCCCCAAGCCTGGCTTCTGCCGTTGGCGGGCCACTGGCCGGTATGGCCGTTCGCACCATTTCTGATGCGTTGCTGGGCAAGCCAGACGGCACTGAAGCCGAGCTGGCTGAAGCTGCAGCCAAGGCTACCCCAGAACAACTGCTGGCACTGAAGCAGGCCGAGCAAGACTTTGCTGTTCGTATGCGTGAGCTTGACATCGACCTTGAGCGGATTTCCAACGCAGATCGTGATTCAGCACGCAACCGTGAGGTTGCCACAAAAGATTGGACCCCGCGTATCTTGGCTGCGCTGATCACGGTTGGGTACTTCGGGGCTTTGTTTTACATGCTACGTAACGGTTTACCACCGCAGGGTGGGTCTGAAGCCATGCTCGTGATGCTCGGCACCCTTGGCACCGCTTGGGGTGGGGTCGTTGCCTACTACTTCGGCTCATCCGCTGGCAGTAAAGAAAAGACAGATGCTCTGAACAAGATGGTGCGGAAATGAACGACAACTTTCCCAAAGCCCTAGCGGTTATACTGCATCACGAAGGGGGGTGGGCTGACCACCCAAAAGACCCTGGCGGTGCGACCATGAAAGGTGTTACGCTGGCAACCTACTCCAAGTTCTTGGGGCGTGATGCCACCAAGGAGGAGCTGAGGAACATCAGCGATGCCGAGCTTCAGCAAATTTATCGAGACCTTTACTGGAACCGGGCTGCTTGTGATCGGTTGCCTTCTGGCCTTGATCTGGCTGTCTTTGATATGGCCGTTAATGCAGGCCCTGGCCGCGCTGCCAAGATATTGCAGGCCGTCCTGGGCGTCACGGCTGATGGGGCGATAGGGCCGAAGACGTTGGCCATGGTTGAAAGCCGCCCAACAACTGACCTCATCCGTGAGTTTTCGGACGCCCGGGAAGAATTTTACAAAGGGCTTCCGATCTATGCTACCTTCGGCAAGGGATGGCTTCGCCGTGTCGATGAAGTTGAGTCCGAAGCCTACAAACTCATAGGAGTCTGACCCGATGAAAGATAAAATGAAAGCTTCCGGCAAAGCCAAGATGGGTATGGCCAGCTACAAGAAGGGTGGCATGGTTGGCGGGTTTAAGACCTGCCCTGGTTGCCCCACGCCGGGCAAGTGCCGCGCTGCCGGTAAGTGCATGGCGAAAGCAAAGAAGTAATCATCCGTGTCAGCGATTAAGATCACCAAGTTCCTTGGGACAACTCCGAAAAATGCTTCGGAGTTGATACCCGATACGGCTGCGCAGCTTGCAGAAAACTGCAAGCTGTACTCTGGTGATCTTATTCCCTACCCGACGCCAACCATTGTAGCGGATGCCCACCGTTCGGGTGTTATCCGTACGCTTTATGCTTTGCGGGACCCGGACACCGATGATCTTGTTTGGCTTTCGTGGAATTCTGTTGTTGATATTGTAACGCCAGCCACGGATACAGCCAGTGAGCAGCGGTTTTACTATACAGGCGATGGTGCCCCAAAGATCAGCACCTATGACTTGGCTACGCAGGGTTCCACGCCATACCCTAATGGGTATTATGACCTGGGCTTACCTCTGCCCACAGTCAAGCCGACAACTGTCGCTACGACTTTCACGCCCGTAACCACTTCGTCTTTTGCTCGCGCCGCAGGTAACAACGTCACACTGGTGACAAGCTCAGCGCATAACTTGAAATCCGGCGCTATTATCACGGTATCAGGGTTCTCGTTCCGCACCGGTACATACAGCCGCAGTGGCACGCTTATCACGGTGACGATCACCGGACACGGCCTGTCCAGCGGCTCCGATGTTCTGCTAAAGTTCACGTCTGGCACTGCCACGACCAATACCTACACCATCACGGTGACAGGAGCGAACACCTTCACGTGTAACGATACTTCTTCCGGTTCGACTTCCGGCGATGTAAGTTGGGATATTGGCGATCTGAACACCACTGCAGAAGTGACGGTCATCAACTCAACGACCATCAGGTATTTTTCGCCCGGCCCGACTGTGACCACCACATCGAGTTCCGATGGTTCGGTTGACCTTGGTGGGCAGATTCAATCTCGTAACTACCTATACACTTGGTACACAGGCTGGCAGGAGGAGTCGATTGGCTCTGAGCCTGCTGATGCCTTGTTCATCAAGGAAGGGCAGATTGTTACTGTTGGCACGCTACCCACCGTAAAGCCCGCAGGAGACAACTTCGTCCGTGGTATTCGGCTTTACCGTACCCTGGCTGGTACGACTGACGCTGAGTATTATCGGTTGGCAACCTTGCTGTTCCCCAACACCATCACAACTGTAGAGCGTACTAGTAACGTATCTAAAGTAACTTTTCAGTATCCCCACCAGTTGTTCAAGGATGACCGCTTTAAGATAAGCGGATGCAGTGTAGCATCGTTTGACATCACGGGCGGTATTGTTACTGAGGTCGTCGACCAGTACACGTTTGAGTATGCTCAGACGGCTTCTAATGTGGCCTCAGCATCTGCCACTGGTACGCTCTATTATGATGTGTCTGAGAACCCGCCAACGACCACGGCACGGTATTGGGGTGATGGCGGCATTTATGACTTTACAGATGACTTCAGCTTCCGGTCACTTACCAGTATTCTGCAGTCCAATAACTATGATGCGCCGCCCGAGTACCTTCAGGGTCTGACGATTATTCAGAGCAGCATCCTCGCAGGATTTGTTGATAACACGCTCTACTTGTCTGAGCCGGGTGTCTTCCACGCATGGCCGAAAGCCTACACTAAGTCTTTCGATAGCGACATCGTTGGACTCGCTCAGATCGGTGGCAATCTATTGGTTCTGACCAAAGGCTATCCATACATTCTGTCAGGCTCAAACCCCGCGATTATGTCGCAGGCCCGGTTGTCAGCTCGTTACCCATGCCTTAACCGGCGCAGCATCGTTGAGACCAGCTTCGGGGTTATCTATTCTACCCATGACGGTTTGGCGATCTATGCGCCATCATCCTCAGCGCAGCTTCTGACACGTTTGATCCACAGCAGCGATACGTGGAATGCGTCGCTTGACCCCGATACATTGGTGGGCGTGACATACAAAGACACGTACATCGCCTCCTCTGATACCGGCTCAATCGTATTGGAACCCGGCAGCGGGCAGAACGTCGGCACCTTTGTTGATAATGCCTTCACCTTCACTGCCGCATGGTACGACGCTATCACAAATAACTTGTACGTTGTATCTGGCACCAACGGTGATATTTATCAGTGGGATGATGCCGCGCAGCCCAATACAACAATGCGGTGGAAGTCAAAGACTTTCATCACCAAAGACTTCACGAACATCGGTGCAGCCCGCATCGTTGCAGACTATACTGGTGTCGCCGGGTCCTCCTTCTGGGAAGATGTCGATACCGCATGGAATGTAACCGAAGAATTATGGGATGCAGCCGACCCGATCACATTCAAACTATACGTGGATAAGAACCTTATCTTTACCACAACACAGTCCAATAGTAGCCTATTCCGGCTACCATCAGGGTATAGAAGTGATACCTTCGAGGTAGAGATTGAAAGCCTTGTTCGGGTTCGTGCAATCCATCTGGCTGATACCCCAACCGGTTTGAGGACAGCGTAATGGCACGCTTTACAGGCATCCCTGAGATACCGCAGGGCGGTATTGACGAGTGGCAGTATCGCGTTTTTGAGGCGATGAAGCAGAACATCGAACTGTTGACTAATACTCGGAACGAAGAAGATGAAGCTAGTGTGGCTATCACCCGGTCCAGTATTTCCACTCGTCCTCCCGGCGCAGCTCAGTTTCAGGCGCTATCGGCTCGAGGTACGGGCTTTACCATTTCCGGTGTTCAAGTTCCGTCCCTTGATGATTATAATGCCCTGTTGCAAGATTTCATCCGGCTCAGCCAGGATGTGGCTAACCTTCGTGCTACCGTCTCAACGCTCATCACTCAGATAAGAGGGCTATGATGTCATACTCCACCACGTCGCTTGATGACGAAGAACTCGCGCGCCTCGATTTGCTGGGTCGCACTGGTGTGCCCATAAATATGCCGGGGGTCGGTTTCGGTATTTCTGTTGGTGTGCCCGGGACTCCTACTTACCGCGAGCAGCCAATGGGTAAGGTAGGGCCGCCTCAAGGTCCGTTTGGCATTTCTGTTGGTGTGCCCGGGACTCCTACTTACCGCGAACAACCAATGGCACCTCCGGGTAAGGTAGGGCCGCCTGAAGGCCCATTCGGTATTTCTGTTGGTGTGCCGGGAACTGATACTTACCGCTTCAGGGGGATGAGCCCCCCCGGTTCTGCTGCTATGCCCAAGTATCAAATGGGTGGGCTGGTTGGTCCCGGCGGTATGCCGATGCGGCCTGATATGGGTACGGGAGAAACTCCGATGTCATACTCCACCACGTCGCTTGACCTGCCCCCGGCACTGGCAAGCCTGCTCGCTCCGACCGTTACTCCTGCTATGGGGCCGGGCGGCATTAGCACTTCTGCCATGGGCAACCGCGCCGCTATGATGGGTTCTGCTGCTATGCCTACGTACCAGATGGGCGGGATGGTCGGCCCCGGCGGTATGCCGATGCGGCCTGATATGGGTATGGGTATGGGTAGCGCCATGGGTGGTATGCCTGGCCTGGCTCCTGCCGGTGCAATGCAGCAAAACTTGTCGCCTGGGCAGATTCCCGGTGAGGTGCAGCGGTTCGTGCAGCAGAACCCCGATCAGATGAACCAGATTCGTATGCAGATTGAACAGCTTGTTCAGTCCGGTCAGGTTACGCCTCAAGAGCTGAATATGATGGTTCAGATGGCGCAAGCTGCGGCTAGTAACCCAGCACTTTACAAACAGCTTCGTATGATCGCCATCCAGCGTGGGATGGCCGGACCCGATGAGCTTAGTGAAGAATTCGACCCTGGACTTATCTTTGTCTTGCTTTTGATCGGCGCTGCTATGTCCGGCGGTATGGGTGGTATGGGCGGCGGGCAGATGCCGCAGATGATGCCTTCTATGAAGAAAGGCGGTATGCTTCCCAGCCGCAATGGTGATGATAGTGAAGCCGTGGTTGCTCAGCTTCATGAGGGCGAGTATGTAATCCCGGCCCACGTCGTCCGAGCCAAGGGTACCGAGTTCTTTGACAAGCTGCTGGAAACACACAAGAAGTCCAATGACTCGGACGATTGAGCATCTGACTCCTGCCCGGGTTGAGGAGTTGTGGCCTTACATAGAACCACTCCTCTACTCCGTGTGTTTGGAAGGTATTGATGCCCCAATCCCAATGGACCCCGAGTATATACGGATTACGGCTCAGCACGGTGTGACTGATATCCTAGGGATATTTGACAAAGAGCACCTTGATCTGATCGTAGTCTCTGAATTTACTGTTGTGTGCGGGGTTAAAACTGCTAGTATTTCTGCCATGGCTGGCAAAGGTTTGCTGAAGGCTCGTTCCGAAGTTTGGCAGGATATTCTAGCATGGTACAAGGCCGCAGGCGCCCGCGCCGTGGATGCGTATGCAAAGCCTAGGCTTGCTAGGGTATACCAGCAAAAGTTCGGTTTCGATCAGGGTTGTTCATACGTACGTATGGCGCTTTAGGAGGTTGATATGGGTGGTGTAAGTAAGGGTTTTAACCGGGCTCTCGGGTTGAACAAGGGCGGCACCCTTAACCGCGCTTTCGGCGGGAACCAAAACCTTGCCGTGGCTATTGGAGTTGTCGCTGCAATCGCCATACCCATTGCCCTACCCTATGTTGCATCTGCGATTGCCACCTCTCTCACCGTTTCGCCCCTTGTGGCTTCCACGCTTGCGGGCGCCGGTATGGGCGCGGCTGCGGGTGCAGTCTCCGGGTCCTTGACTGGTAATGTGGGTCAAGGTGCCCTTATCGGCGGCGCAGGCGGTGCGGTTAGCGGTTTTGCGCAAGGCGGCGGGTTTCAGCAGGTAGGGAATGCGTTGTTTGGTCCTTCTACTACTGTCGTACCTGAGACCGGGCAGGCCATATCCGGTGCCACGTACGAGAATTTGGCGGGTTCTTCGGGTATGCCCGAAGGCTTTTCTAGCGCCGCGACCGCCCCCAGTGCACAAGCCCCGGCTTCTTACAGTGCCGCTGGATATGGTACGCCTGTACAGGCAGGCTCGCAGGCGTCAGGTATTGGCGGTGCGGTTTCTGCACCATCTATTAGTGGTATGACGCCCGAGCAGGCTATGGCATCCCTACCTGCTACCCCCACACCGGCAACTACAGGTGTTGCTGTTGCCGCACCTCAAGGTACGCAGTTTGAACGCTTCCTTGGCGGTCTTACCGGCGGTAAGGCGCCACTGGACCTTACCACGGCTGAGGGTGTGGGTCGTGCGATCTCGCCTATATTCAGCCCATCAACCGTTGCCGGTGTCGGTCAGCTTGCTATGACGATGTACAACAAGCCGCCTGAAAGCCTGACGCCGCAAGAACGGTCCTATGTTAGCGAAACGGCTGAGCTTGCTGGTACCAACCGGGCCTTGTTTGAGCAGCGTGTGAACTCTGCTCGCCGCCTGTTGCAGCAAGGCACACCCAATCCCGAAGAAGCCTACGCTCAAGCCAGCATGGGTGTGCAACGCCGCTTCCGCGAAGCTGGTCTGCGTGATGCGGGTGACGTGCGGCGCGGCCTGATCGAAGGCGCTCGCCTTGGTGCTGCGGCTATCCCGGGTGAGTACACCCGAGCTGCTTCGCTCACACAGGCTGGTCTATCGGCTATGCCGTCCACTGCGCCGCAGGGTGCCGAAGGTATGGCGCTTCCGGTGTATCGTGATCTTGAGCGGCGTCAGCGTGAGTACCAAGCTGATCTTGGTCGCGGCTTCGGCACGCTTGCGGGCGGCTACAGTGGCCGTTCTAGGGGTGGTTTGTTTAGCAGTTAATATTGGCCGTCGGAGGTCTGCATGTCTGGTTATCTATACCCCTATACTCCTTACCCCACTGCTGGGAACTTGCAGTCTGCCGGGCAGGCGTTCCTTGGCGGCTTCAGCACAGGCCAGGAAATTGAAGGCCGTGCTCAGGAGATGGATGCCAGGAACCAACTTCAGAAGCTGCGGCAAGCTCAAGAAGAACGGGAGCGGCAGACGTTCCCATTGCGTATGCAACTGGCTGAGCAGCAGATGAAGTTCGCAGCGCAGAACCAACCTGTGACGCTTGAGGGGCTGCGCCTTAGAAATCAAGCGCTTCAGGCTAGCCTCAACGCTGCCGCTCAGCAGCGGGCCGCTGCGGCAGAATATGCACGTTTTATAGCCAACGGTTCGTCGTTTACTGCGCCCGGTACGCCTGCTGTCCCTAGTGCGCCTATAACTCAAAGTCCCGGCCTTGTGGCTCCTGCGACACCTGCACCCGCACCTGTAGCACCACAGTATTCGCCTTACGGCGGGGACACGGTAACGCCCGGCCCGCAGTCTAACCTTGATTTCGGGGTTCAGCGGTTTGGTGACCGGGATTTCAACCGTCGTTTTAGCGGTATGCAACTGGCTAGTGCCGGGATCAATGATGGCACAGGTTTGCCTACTGGCATGACACCTGAAATGCTGGAACCGGATTACCAGCAGTATCCACAAACCGGTTTCCCCACGGGGCAGGGAGGCCCAAGCCCAACTGCACCAGGGGCGTTACCCGCCGCAATGCTACCTCCTGAACAACGTGCTGGCGCTGTGGCACCTGCGCCTGCCGCCCCACAACTTCCAATGTCAACACTCCCTGCCGATATTAATAGGGAACTTGCGGAACAAGCAGGAAACTACGAACTAGATAGGAATCTAGCTCGTATTACGGCGGGGCAAGACCAAGAGAGTGCGCGGTCTCGGCTCATTCAAAACGCAATGCAAGATGTTCGTGCTCTCATAAACGCCGGTTATGAGCCACAACAAGCCATCCAAGAAACTCTTTCTAATACGGATTATGGCGGTCGTATAAACGCTGCTGACCTCAACTTGTTCGTACCACCGGGGCAACCCATTGCCACACCGCCTGTTGCTGGCACTCGCGGCACTCGCGGCACCGCTGCTTCAGCACCCGGTACTCAGTTTTCACCTTTCGGAGAGACTGCACCCGGCCTTGCCGGTGCTATCCCGGCATCTCCTGACTTCACAGTTGCTCCGACTGGAGGTCCGGCGGGTTTGCGCCCGCAGGGTGCCGAAACTCCCGAACAGATTTCAGCACGCTTGCAGCGGCAGCTTACTAGTGGTTCCGATCTAACGCTGCCGGGGCTTTCGGTATTCGACCCGTTCACTGCGGGCGTGGAAAGCCGTTTGCTGGACAACACTTCTGCTCGGCTTGATCTACAGGAACGTCAGTTGGCTGATATGCGTAGGCAGGCTGCAATCCTTGCTCGCTCAGGCCCGGCAGGTATGACGCAAGCAATGCAGATGATGCAGGCTGTTCGTGAGCGTGAAGTGGAGTTGCTACAGCAACGACAGAACTTGGGTGTAAGTCGCGCTAACCTCAACGGGCGGGCAAACATCTCCGAGTTCAACAACGGTAATTTTGCACCGCTGGCCGATGATATATTTAGGTCTTCTAACGGCAGCTTGCGCTTGCAACCGACGCAAGACGGTAAGTTCAATGTTCTTGACCGTAATAACAACGTAATCGCAACTCGCACGAGGGATGATATTCTCACTGTGGGTCGCCGCCTCTATGACGAAAACTATAAGAAGGCCATTGAAGATAACCGCACTCGGATTGCTTCACGGCGTGAAGCTTTGTTCAAAACCACACTTGATGCGTTTGAACAGTCACTCAAAGACCAGTCTCAGGCGGGCCGTGAAATTTCTGTTGAGCGGGCCAAGGCCGACTTTAATCGTCAGAGTAGAAACACTGAGCTTGAGATGAGGGTGACTACTAATGGTGAGATTGTTGTCGTGCATAAGTATGATCCAACCAAACCAATTCGTGCGTATAAAGTACAGCCCGGTGTTGATCCTCGGACTGGCAGGCCCACAGGTAGGAATGAACTAGTTCCGGTATCAGTAGCACCAGAAGCAGTATTCACGCAGTGAGGTATCCATGAGCGGTTTGTACGCCCCCAGTGAGCTAGAACTAAGCCTCGGTATCAATCGTGCCCCGGAAAATTCTACGGAAGCTGTTGGGCTGTCTGCGCTGAACGCCGGTGACATCTATGGTATGCAGCAGCAGGTTATGCGTAGCACTGCGGCACTTCAGTCGGGTGTTGCGCCGCCTGCGCCCCCGCAGCCGGAAGCACAAGCGTACTTCAGTCGGTCCACTGGTAAGATGTTTGCCGGTGGTATGGCGTTTGATGAACGTGACGTTCAGTCGGCGTTTCGTGCAGCGCAGCAATTTACTGCTGCTGCCGGTGCTCGTCCTCCGCAGGATGTGGCTGATTGGCAACCACTATCTCGCGCTGGGTATGAAGCATACCTAAACGAACTTCGTACCCCACGTGGTATTGGCGAAAATCTAGTCCTCGGAGCACGTGGCGCTGTTGGTGGGTTTGTCAGTGGTATTGGCCGTGGCGCTGAGATGGTCGGTGCCACCAATGTTGGTCCCGCGATTGCTGGTTTTGGTGAGGCTATCACCGGTCAGGATGAGTTTGATAGGCAGCGGTCGGCCCTAATCCAGCAGTCTAATTCGCTTGTCAGCAATATCATTGACGCTGCTGTACAGGGTATTACATCTCTTGGCATATCAGCCGGTGCCGGTGTTGTTGGCGGTGTTGTTGGCGGCGCTATCGGTGGTCCTGCCGGTGCTGCTGCCGGTGCCACCACTGCCGCTACTGCAGCTCAAGCGGGTCGAGCCTTGGCTTCTGCACGCGGTATCGGCGCTGTTCTCGGCCTCGGTGCAGCCAGCTTTCCTCAGCAACTCAATACGTTCTATGAAGCGGCGCAGAACGCCAGGGATGCACAGGGTCGTCCAGCATACGATCTGAATGATACATCTACTCAGCTTACCATCTTTGGTGCTGCCCTTGGTACATCGCTACTTGATGTAATTGCCCCGGGTCGCGCCGCGTTTGGTCTATCTCGTGCCCTCACTGAAGGCGCTCAGCAGGCTGGTACTCAGGCCCTTACCGGTCTGGCTCGGGCCAGGGCGGTTGGCGGCAGCGCAGCCCGCAGCGGGTTTGAAGAAGCTGCCACTGAAGCCACGCAGACCTTGGTTGAGCGGGCTGTTTTTGATCCCGAGTTCCGTCGGCAGCTCAACGCCGAAGACATAAAGGCGCTTGCCCCGTACATCGTCAACACGTATGGCCAGGATGTTCTCATCGCAGCCGGTGCCGGTGCGCTCCTTGGCGCCGGGTTTGGTGGCGCCGGTCGCTTCATTGAAACTCGGGGTGCAGGTTCTCAACCGCGCAACATTCTTGACCCAACGCAAACCAATGCTATTGGCGGTGCGGATACGGGTGAGGCCGGTACCGAACTTGTGCCCGTCGGTGGCCCCCCTCCCGGCGGTCCCCCTACCCCTGGTGCTCTCGTCACCCCTGGTACCCCTCCCATCTCCGGTTCTGTTTCGGGGGGTTATGGGGATTTACTACGTAGAACTCAATCATTAGCGTCAGGCGAAATTGGTGGCGCACCAAGTGAAAGAACGTATTCAGGATACGGAGAAGCATACGCTCGGCGTATGCCTGATCCCCTTGGCGTTGCCGGTTTTGGTGGCGCGGATGATACGTTTAACCGTATGGTTTCAGGTCCTGCCCCGGGCACCGAAGCTCCGCTAACATCCTATATCTACCCAGGACCGGTTCTGACTGAGCCCGGTTCGGTCGCGCAACTGCGCCCACCTGCAAGTGCAATACCCGGCGCACCCGTAGTTGCACCTTACACACCAACACCTACAGCACCTATCCCATCAGGGTCTCAACCGATTACTTTGGTGGCGCCGGGGGCCGACGCCCTTCGCGCACAGCGCGGGCTGACAACTACGGCGCAGCAACGGCAGGTCGAGCAAGACATCCAATCTCGGGTGCAGGCCAACGCGAGTGCACCACGCCCTGACGTTCTGTACGATCCGTCTGACCCTGGTGCCGTTCAGCGCGCCATGCGCTCTTTTGGATTTGCTTCAGAAAAGCCGGGAACCAAGGTACTAGAGCCGGACGCCACAGAAATACTTAGGCTGCGCGATCCGATGCGGGCAGGCGAGCCGATTACACTACGGGACGTGAACGAAGCAGCAGCGATGCTCGGTCGCACTCGCGGTTCCGGCACACCAGTGGCACGGCCCACCCCCGTGGTGCCTGCTAATATGGCACAAGCCATGCAGGATGTCGGGCTGACTGTTGAAGATGTGGTAGCGGCACGCGACCGCCTGCGCAGTGGCCCGGTTACTTATGAAGATGTGCGCATTGCGGCGCGGCGCAAGGGTACGGAACTACCGGTTCGTATGGCTCGGGCTGCGGCGCCTGAGTCTACGGTTGAGACGGCCCTCCCCCCTGCGCTTGAAGCACTTGCCGCGGCCCCTACGCCTACGCCCGCAACCAAGCTCAAGAAAGGAAAAGCCCGTGCCCCTGAAGTCAGGCAAGTCGAACAAGGTGGTCTCAGCCAACGTACAGGAGCTGGTGGACCGGTACCAAGCAAAGGGAAAGATCGGCTCAAGCCGACCAAAGAACAAGGCGGCGGCGGTCAAACAGGCCGTAGCAATCTCACTCGCCAAGGCCGGGCGGCAGCGCAAGAAGTAACACCTGCACCGGCTGCGGAGGTGGCCGCTCAGCGCCCTTTCTCACTCGCCGCACCAAACGTGACAGAAAGAGCGGCTCCATCCGCCGCCCCAAGGGCTGAGGCTGCGACCCCAAACACGTTTGATAGGCAAATCACTCAGGCAGCTACCAGTGCTAACCCGGCGGCGCAGCTTCGTACGCTGAAGAACGAACTGATCACGCGGCGCGATGCCACCGCTGATGCTGGCCGCAGTACGACTGAACTTACTCAGGCTATTGACCGTATTGACGCACTGGTCGCTGAAGGTCCGGTCACTACGCCAGATGTTGAGGGTGTGTCCGGCCCAGGTTCACCGCAGTCCGTCTGGGCTGCGGCCATGAACGATGATGGTGTTGGCTACACCCAGATGTCTGAAGATGGTCGCCGCGCTTGGGATAACGAAGTGGCTACCAGCCCTGTGCCGCCCACTGCGGAACGGGCTCAGTATTACCAAGACACGTTCCTGCCCGAAGATACCCAACGCAGCATCAGTTACGTGCGCAGCCTTGCCAGCAAGCTGGCATCTGCCAGCGATGAGCGTTACCTACAGATCACTGAGAAGCTGAGCGAGCTGGCCAGTTCTGACAACCAGCGTGTCGCTGCCGAAGCGCAGCGCGCATTGGACGGTGAATTATCCGGTACGCCCGGCAGGTTCTCCCTTTCTGGCTGGAACACCCGGCAGGGTACGGTCAACGCAGATGGCACACCAACAACCCCAATGGCCGTTGGCCGGGTGCGGATGCTTGTCAATAACTTCGTAGCTAAACTGGCAACCAAGCCCAAGGTCACAGTGGTGGCCAACCAGCAGGAACTACAGCGCACCAACCCGGCACTGTACCAACAAGCCGTGGCTGCTCGCCCGCAGGGTGACTTTGCTACTGCTGAGGCGGCTGGGTACTCCTTCGGTGACGGCAACGTCATCATCTTCACTGACCGTATTGCCAATGAGCAGCACCTGCGGTTCGTGCTGGCCCATGAGACCTTCGGCCACTTCGGTATGCGCGGCATCATGCCCGCATCACGCTTCAACGCGCTTATGGAAAACATCTATGAGACAGATGGAAGCGCCAAGCTGGCAGTTGATGCCGCTATGGAAGTGCGCGGGCTGAGCAAGGCCGAAGCCGTTGAAGAATACCTGTCTGACTACGCCGGGATGCTTGAAACCAGCACGGTTGCCCGCATCTGGAACGCCATCAAGGGCTTCCTTGATCGCCTTGGTGTGAAGTTTGGGGATACAGCTACCCGGTACTTCCTTGATCAGTCGCGCCGCTATGTACGGCAGGGTGCCCAGGGTGTGACCTTCGATGCAGAGGCGGTGGCGAAGCGGCTGCACGCTGTTGAGTACGGCGATACCGGCACTGGCCGGTTCAGCCCGCAGGCAGCGATGAGTGCCAACGCCAAGGCGAATTTGTTTGTAACAGAGCTAGGCCCGTGGCCAACCAACTTCGCTGAGACTTGGGACTACATCCAGAAGCAAGGAAAGAATATTGCTAACATCTACGATGATGTGAAAGCAAAGTTCCTTAGCCTTGCAAATTACCGCGCACTGGAAAACCCAGGGCTATCAGCATTCGACGGCTTGATGGGCCAGACCAACCAAATTTCCATGGCGGTCAAAGCGTCATTGAATGAATATCTACGCCCCGTACTTGATGCTCCAAAAGCTGTGCAAGATAAAATCTCACGCACCATGTACAATGCGCGTAGCTATAAGATCAGCCAGTTCAAAGCCGGTGATCTTGGTAAAGAACCTCTGTTCAAGGTTGCTGCTGATGGTACCCTTACGCCAAATACGGCTGAGCAGGAGCGTATATTCAAAGCCGGTCTGATGACGCTCAAGCAGATTCAAGACGGCTATTCCTACAACCGTGAGATCGAGGGTACTGATGGTAAAGTCACCACGGTAAAAGAAACCGTGGCCGCTCAAAAAGACTTCACCAAAGAAGATTACGCTCTGTATGAGCGTGCCCGGCGTGCGGTGTTTAACGTCGAGATGCAGCTACTTCAGGCTGAGTACGGCGCCCTTATGGCTAACAAGCGCCTGACCAATAAAGAGATCAGCGGTTTTATGGCTGACAACAAACTCACTGCTGAAGATCGTCGCTTCGTTGATTCCATGGCACGCCGCGCACTGGCGCTCTATACTGAAGGCGCCGGTACTGATCCCACAGGTAACACTGTGATCGATCCAAAAGCCATGAAGAAGTCCGATGATTTCTTGGCTGCTGTTAATGCTGCGACGATTGGCACCGGCACAGACCGCAACGCTGCGGTGCGCGACTACTTTGCTTCGCCACAAGCGGCTGATGCATTCATCACTGAGCTGACCGCGTTTAAGGATCGTCGTCGCGAGATTACCGATGACAACAGGTTCTCCTTACAAAATAAGGTGAAGCAACTCATCCTCAACGAACACAACCTGAACACCAGGGATAAGATTTCCCGTCGATCTGTGATGACTGGATACACCCCGGTGTTGCGCGAAGGTAATTTCCAGACCCGCGTTCAAGCGTTTGTCAACGGCAAACTTGTTGAGGTGAAGGACGCGCACAAGGCGTTGCTTTCCTATTCGCAGTTTAACACCGAGCCCGAAGCCAAGACCGTGGCTGATATGCTCGATAAGGAATTCAAAGGTAAGACCTTTGAGTTGTTGGTGCGCAATGATGCCGGTGAGTTCGTACCTACCAAGGTAACACTTCGCACCACGACTGGTCGTGTGTTGGATGCCGTGGCCGCTGACCCGCAGCTCAACCTACAAGAATTCCTCTACGGGCTGAACCTGTTCAATGTGAACCTCAACCCGGAAAGCATGGCACGTATTGTCACCACGCTGTCGCGTCAGGGTGACGGTGCCCGTAGGCGGTTGGAGTATTCTCAGACCCCGGGCTTTGACCCCACCACTGGTATCTACGCCATCTCACGGCACATCGAAGGTCGTGCATCCACCATTGCCAAGGCCACCACACGGCAGGCGCTGCGCGAACTGATGAACCTTGATATAGCTGAGTCGCGTGCCCTGTGGTCAGGTGATGAAGTTCGGGTAAATCAGATGCAGGCTGAGATGAACAGGCTCAACGCCGACCCAAATGCGTCGCAGGATGCGAAGCGGTATGCGCTACAGCAGCTCACGCAAGCGCAGTACCAGTTCCGTATGACCAACCCGGAAGGGCGTGCTGAGCGGTCAATGGCTTACTATAACCAAGCCGCTTCTACCCTTGATTATCTTGAGGGTAGTAAATATGTGGATGAGACTGACTTCGGCGCAGGTCCTGTTGCTTCTCGGGTCCGTGCCTACACCAGCGTATGGCAACTTGGCGGTAGCCTTGCCCAAGGTGTACTGAACTTGCTCAGCCCATACACCAACTGGATGCCATACATGGCCAGCTTCAATGCGAAGAACGGCTTCGGCGGCGGCTTCGGTATTGGTAAGGTACAGTCAGCTTACCACTCAGCGTTCCGTCAGGTGGGTGCGCCGGGCATCTTGCGCATGACCATGAACCAAGCTGAATTCTACGATAACGTGGCCAAGGACCCGGCGCTTCAGAAGAAACACGGCCTGACAGTCGATGAAGCCAAGGTTATTGCTAACGAAATCCGCCAAGGTAAATTGATTCCGGCCCAGTCAAACGCACTCATCGCCACTGCGCGGGGGCAAACAACCAATAAGTTCCTGCGTGGTTTTATTGATAAGTACATGGCTCCATTCAACCTGTCAGAACAGGCAGGTCGTCGTGCAGCTTTCTTGGCTGCATACCGGTTGAAGCGGGACCAGATGCTCGGTGCCGGTAAATCCCAGAAGGATGCTCAACAAGAAGCAAGTGACTTCGCAGTGAAATCTCTTGACTTGACCCTTGGTGACTACTCGGTGCTGAACCGGCCACCTGCGTTCCGGGCTGGCATCACGTCCTTCCTCTATATGTACAAGACGTACCCGACCACCACGATCCAGTTGCTGGCCAATCTGTCCCGACCTGCGCAGCTATCCATGTTGGCCGGTCTGTGGTTCCTTTCCGGCGCAGCGGGTTTGCCTTTCGCTGAGGACCTTGAAGACCTGATTGATACCATCTCGCAGAAGCTAGGATTCCGGCAGGGCAGCATTCGGGGTGAGATCATCAAACATATCGAAGCTACGTTCCCCGGTATGTCGGCTATATTCCTCAAGGGTTTGGTGAATGAGTTCCTGCCAATACCCGCCGACATCGCCTCTCGCACTTCGATGGGTAACATCATCCCTGGCACTGGCGCATTCTTGGCTGGCGCTGATGTAGCCCGTGAACTTGGTGATATTCTTGGCCCGGCTGCAGGCTTTATCTCAGGCACTGCTGAGATGGCTCGCAACCTTGTGGTGTTCCCGTTCTCCTCGCGGGTGAGCCTGGAAGATGTAGCCCGGGAATCACCGATTACCTTGCTCCGGTTGATGGGTGACTCATACGCCTACCTACAGTCGGGTGCCGTGGTTGACCGCCGTGGGTATGTGGTTAGTAAAGATATGGATATGGGTACCATCATCACTCGGCTTGCGGGTTTCTACCCATCGCAAGCGGCGAACCAGTATGATGTTATCCGTATCGCCAACCGCACCACTGATTACCAGAAGGAAGCCGTGGCTTCGTTCCGTCACGCTTGGATCAAGGCTACCCTGCGCGGTGATACGCAGGCGGCTAGTGAGATCATGAATGACGTGCGCGAATGGAACAACGCCACACGTGGCACCCCACTGGAAATCAGGAACTTCTCAACCGGTAACACCAGGGCATTGCGTGAGGCTCAGCGGCCAGCGGGTGAGCGCGCACTGCGGGCTGCGCCAAGGGCGGCGCAGGAAGACATCCGTGGGTTTATTGACGCCCTGATCGATTAGGTCAGGGTGTTGCGCCTTGGATAACACTGAGGTGAGCGTTGATCGTCCGGTTTTCTTCATTGGTTAGGATGCCAATGAGGCGCGGGTGGTTGACGCTGAGGGCCAGCACGTATTGCTGACCCAGCTTGATATTGGTGCCCCGGCCAAGGTAGCCCTTCTCGGACTGCGGGGTGGCGTTTATACCCTGCTGGTTTATTTCTTCTACCAGTGAGCGGTAATCACCGCCCCTCGCAGCCAGCCATTTCTTGAAGTGCCTCCGGTCGATGGTGATCAAACCATCGTTGAGCGGCGCCCCCGAGTTAGGGCGGAATAGGTCGTATCGGATATGCACCTCACCCCGTGGCATACGGTTGGTGTCAATGATTTGTTGAGATGGGTTGGTCACGTGAGTCACGGTCAGCGCCGTGTGCGATTGGTCGTTCAGGTACTCGGTCAGCATGTCAAAGGCATCCGCATGGTTCTCAGTCACGGACTTACGCATTGCTCCGATCTGAGCCAGCACGTAGGCTGTACCGTCCTTATAGTCGAATTGGATAAGCCCAAGTTCCGTAGCAATTTTACCCATTAGGTCGGCACACAGGATACATTGTTCCCAATACCGCTCACTGCCGGAAAACTTAGCGCCATACTGCTTGTTGAACACACCTCGGTGGTGTTCAAGCGCCGCCATGATACCCGACTCCCCAAGCGCCAGCAGATGGCGGATGATGACCCGCCCGGCTGAGCCGTAGTTGGTGCTGAGGAATGAGTACATCTTCTGCCCTGCGTTGGTATTGCGCGTGAACAGGGGGTGCGGGTTGATTGTTACTTCCAACAGACGCGCCATCTGGGCATCAGTCTCAAGCCCTGACGCTGCCAGCATGGAGGCCAGTGACCGGTTGGATGAGGTGGTTACGATGGTCGCCCATGTCTTGGCATCACGCTCCTCAGCGGAGCGGGACAGCCGGGCCTTATCACGCCCCTGTGATACCCAATAAAGGAAGTCTCCGATCTCCTTGGCAGGCAGCATGGTGGCTTCGTCAATGGTGACCGGCAGGTTGTTGTAGAACCCCATGCGGGCAAACATGGCGTTCTGCGTGAACTTGGCTGTGTAGTGTAACCGCACCGGGTCGCCCCATACTGACTGCTGCCATAGCTGCGCCAAGGTCTTACCTGCCCCGGTCTGCCCATACAGGCTGATCGTCAACCCCTTGAGCCCGGTGAAGTTAAACAGTGGCGCTGCCATCCCTACACACAGCGCGAACTTGTGGGCTGACATGGTAGCCTTCTCTAATACAGAGGTGAAGTTGACCCATGCCTCAAGGGTGCCGCTTGTCTCATACAAGTTCTCAGTAATGCGCTGCGCGCCGAGTGCGACGCTCACAGTCTCAGTCGTTACGGAACCACTCGCATCGCGTTTGTACAACGTATCACCAAGAAGGAATTCGGCATTGTCCTGCTTCCATCCCATGGTGGCGTACAGGTTGGTCACCGACTTAAGCTGCCGCAGTTCTTCCATGTAGGACCGCAACATCATTTGAAATAGCTCCGTCTGCTTCTTAGTGGGAAGAACGATACCCTGATCTGCGATGGTAATAGCGAAGTCTTTGATGGAGAACTCAGCCAGGAGTGACTGCCGGAACGACAGGGTTTGCCAACCAACGTGCGGGCGGTTCCACCGGTAACGCACTGTCTCATACCCAAGGGACTCATCTCTACCATAACTGACCGGGTATATATCGAACGTGCATACGTCCACGTCGGATTTATCTAGGGTGATGCGAAGCCCGCCCCCTTCGCGCCACTTGAACGGCCTTGGCGGCTTCATGGTCAGGGGCTCTGGCGTATCTACCGGCGGCGGTGCCGGTGCGTACTCTATGGCCAGCCTTACGGGGGTCGTGATCTTGTTGAAGAACTTACAACCCTTGCACCCGTCAGGGCGTTCCTGCTCGAACCGAGTGCAGGTGGTCGGACCCGTGGTGCTATTGCGCCACTGATTCAGCTTGCGGAGGGTTGTGCCTTCATCATAGCCTGGGTGGTTCTGGCTCCAAGCCTTGGCCGTTTCTTCCGGGTCCGAGCAGTGCGCGGCCACACCCATCAGGGCATACCACAGGGGCTCAGGCACACTGTCTTGGTTCTGTACTGCCCATGCGACCTGGGCACACTTCTCAATGACCGTATCGGGGTTGGCCGGTGGGAAGTCCTGCTTCACCGCCATGGCATCCAATAGGGATGAGCGGGCGGGTTGTATAACTGTGGTGCTGGTAGTGACAGTACCAACCAGCAGGGCTGTCATATCCTCAACGCTGACAGGATCAGCGTCGATCAGCAGCTTAACCTCACCACCACCCTTGGGGTTCACGGTGCCGACAGGGCGCAGCACCCGGGCACTATCAGCCGGTACCGCAGGGTCGAACAGTGCGCGACCATCCTCAGTCGGGATCATAGCCTTCAGCCCCATGGCCAATGGCATCCACTCATCGTGAGTGAGTTCACGATCCAATACCCAGTACACATGCAGCCCGTTACCGGATGCCACGATCATAGGTTTCGGCAACTTGTTGGTAGCAACAAACTCGCCTAGCGCACGAAGCCCTTGCTTCCAGTGCGGGAAAGGTTTGTCCGGGCCGCAGTCAATGTCGAGGTACAACGCTTTGATCAGGTGGACATTCTCCTGCTTACGCCCTGCCCGGCGGTCAACAAAGGATGCCACTGCGTAGTACACGTTGTTACCGGCGCCGTTCAGCGCGTCTATGTTGCTTGCCAGCGCAGCTATGTCACTGTGGAATCCCTGCCTCGGTCCTTGGCCTTTGTTGAGTGTTATTGAAACAACATAGCCCTCGGACGGGAGGACCCGCCGAAGAAACTCAAGCGTATCCATGGCCTACCCCTACC
>Ga0315909_10002573_pt1 | contig 23077 bp, 31 predicted proteins | sample LakEriMetagenome_11_FD_203527 | JGI IMG/M metagenome (GOLD analysis project Ga0315909, IMG submission 203527) | Freshwater fungal communities from buoy surface, Lake Erie, Ohio, United States - Buoy 2 MA125 | ecosystem: Environmental > Aquatic > Freshwater > Lake | place: USA: Lake Erie, Ohio...
ATACATATGGATATGAAAGACAAGTCGCATTATATCATACACCACAAGAATATGGTGGTTGTAAAGGATGTAGATTTTTTGTTATGTGTAAAGGGCAATGTCCTGGAACTGGAATTAAATATGATTGGAGAAATAAAACTGAATTATGTGAGATGTATTTTAAATTGTTTGAATTCTTCGAACAAGAATATATTAAGTCTGGGGTTCTACCTTTAAGTAAGTTTCCTGGTTTAACACTTCTCGAACATGCTATGATTTCAACATGGATACAAGGTAAACAAGCATATATTTCAAATGAATTTACGATTTTGACTTAGAAAACCATCTACTCATTATATTTGAATTATAATATAAACGACGTCCTTCAGAATCTAAAGCTGTTAGGACGTCTTTTTTTATTTGAAATTCTACTTCTGAATAAGTTAAGTCACCACGTGTTTTGCATAATTTAAGAATCTCTCTCTTGAAAGAATCTTCTCCTAAAATCTTAATATCTTCTTTCAATTCTTCACAAGATCCCCAATAATCTTTCCAATCAGATTCAAGAACGAATCTTTTCTTTCTTGTTTTGCCTTTTATTTTCTTTGAACGGTAAGAATTAAATTGTTTCTTACCAATATACATTCTTCCTGTTTTTGTATTTGTAATCAAATATACAAATCCAAAATATCCTTCAGGAATATCTTCTATTCCTTTATTCTCATATAACCAATGTGTCATAATTTGTATTTATTATAAATACTTCTATATGCAATCATTCAAGAAGTACATCTCAGAAAATGCGTTATATTATCATGTTAATAATTCTATTCCTCTAAACGAATGTATCTTTAGATGGGGATCGCAAGGTCATTTCGATCTTATCTCTGAAGCAAGAGAAAGAAGAGATAACCTAAATCTCAGTGAAATAGAAGAATGGATTCTTGATTCGGATCTGGGAACTTTTGGAATTTATGAAGGATCATCTGTCCCGTTAGATCTTCCTCTTGAAGAAGATAGAGAAGTAGAATTAAATTCGCCAAAGAGAGGCGGAAAGAAGAAATTCTACGTTTTTGTAAAGAATGATAAAGGTAATATAATTAAAGTTCAATTTGGTGATACTTCTGGGTTGAATGCAAAGATCAATAATCCTGAGGCCAGAAAGTCATTTGCTGCTAGACATAAATGTGCAGAAAAGAAAGATAAAACAAAAGCAGGATATTGGGCTTGTAGAATTCCTGCATTCGCAAAACAGTTGGGTCTGAAAGGTGGAGGAAAATTCTTTTGGTAATGACTAAACAAGAAAAGATTCAATTATATCTAAGAGTATTAGAGGTGTTTCGTGCCTTACACACAAAAAAATACATCAGATAATTCCTTCATAAGACATTTCTCGAAAGATGTTGAAGATTCCGAATTAATCTGGCATAGAGATAAGAAAGATAGAAGAGTTAAAATACTAGAAGGAATCGGTTGGAAGATACAATTAGATAATTCGCTTCCCCAGGAATTAATTAAAGGAAAACAAATATCAATTCCTAAAATGGTTTTCCATAGATTATGGAGAGGAATAGATAATTTAGTAATAGAAATAGAGGAATCAGATGGCATTTAATCCTTCATCGATAGACCAAACTAATCCAGCTTTATTTAAACTTATATTCAATAAATTTCCAAATGTTGAATATTGGTCTTATAGCGTAAATGTTCCTGGTGTTACACTTGGTGAAGTTATACAACCAACTCCATTACTCGATTTAAAGTTGCCTGGAGATAAGTTAACTTACGATCCATTGGTTTTGAATTTCATAGTGCAAGAAAATCTTGCAAATTATATTGAAATCTATAATTGGTTATTCAAGATAGGTCATCCAGAAAATCTAGATTCTTATCGTTCTATTGCAAGAGCAAATCCAAATCTATCAAACAAAGCAAATATCTACTCAGATGCTACACTTTTAATCTTGTCAAATAAATACAATCCGGTGGCGAAAGTTACATTTATTGATGTTTATCCAACTGCTCTTTCTCCATTAACTTACGATGCATCAATTACAGATGTAACCCCAATTACAACTGATGTCACACTCAATTATTCGATGTATAAGATAGAAAGTATTAATTAGAAAATTAAATTTATATAAATAAATTGAGGGAATCTAGAGGCAATTTAATGTTACGATTTACAGATTTTATCACAGAAGCTCAAGGCCTAACTGGTAGAAAACCAGGAGAAACATTTACAGATAAAGATGGAAAGGTTCTCATTTTCCAAAAAGTAGAATTTTTCGATAATCCAGAGGATGCGGGGGATGTTACTGATGCAACTCCAGTCAACAAGCCTCTATCTAATTTAACAGGCTTGGGTGTTGTTGAGTTTAAGAATGAATCAGGTGATACTGTTAGATTCGTAAAATACATTAAACCAAGAACTACTAAATGGGATAATTCTAATCCAAATTATTTTGAGTACAAATCGAAAGCAACTGCAAAAGAACAATCCGGTTTAAAACCATCTGACTTCTTGAAGAAGATGGAAGGATTGACTTTTGATGATATATTAAATCAAGTTGGTTCTGCTTTTGGAAAAGAATCTGGTTTATATATTGCAACAAAACAAGCAATAGAAAGTGAAAATAAAAGTAATTATCCTATCCAAATTCCTATTGGTAATCTATCTGAAACCGGCATTACAAATTACTTTGCTGAGATCTTACAACCAATTGCATTGATTAATGGAGATTATACAGGAAATGCTTTAGATGGTATTAAAGCATTGGTAAATACAGATGACATATCAGATTTCAAGATTAATTTTCCAAAAGGTGTTACTCAAGGTTTATATGATTCATATCTAACTTCAGGCGATTCACAGATTAATATTTCTTCTAAATTTGGGTCCGCTTCACAATCAGCAAAAGCAAGTGTGTCAAATCTTTATAAGATTTATAAAGCTTACAAAGATAAAGATATGTTTGAAGAATTTGAAGATGCTGTTGAAATTGCAAGAATTATTACTGAAGTTGATGCAGAACAATCTCCATTAGAACTTGCAGTATTGTTAAATAAGTTAAATTCTGCTTTCAAATTTTCTGAGAAAGAAAAGAAGATTGTAATGGATTTGAAGAAGAATCCAAATCAAACTCTTACCAAGAATTTAACAATGTTAAGAGATTCAATTAAACCAGGATTAGGAAAGACTCCTCCGCCATTCTATCATGTTCTTGCTGGTATCGCCAAATCAGTTGCTTCCGAAATAAATTCGAATGAAGATATACAGTTCAGCAGATTTGCCACTTTGTTGTTGAATGGAACTATAATTCAAGTATATACTAAAGCAACAAAGAAAAATGTTTCTGGAGTTGATGTTATTGAATTCTCACCATTCAATACTAAGTGGCCGGATGATGCGGTCACAAATGTTTTGATCGAATCTGGAACAAGATATAAGACTGATAGAGTCGATGGAAAATTTGGTTATATTGTAAAATCGAAGTAAGAGGAAATATGAACCTAGAAAATTTCAAGGAAGTTTATCTAAAGACAATATCTGAATCGACAGATGATTCAGATCTCAAGAATTGGATCAGATCTATTGTGGAAGAAATTCTCAATGAAGAAAAATATCTAACAAAAGATGCAAAGAAGTTGTTAGATATATTTGATGAGGATCCAAGTAAATTCCAAGAAGTTATTATGAATTATCCTGAATGGAATAAATGGATTAGTGCAATTGCATTTGAAGATAATTTACATCCAGACGATGATTTTGAACAAATTCAAAATATAGCCATTGCAAAATTAGATAAGTTGTGGAAGAAGAATAATTAAGGAAAAGAAACGAACCTCGAAAACTTCAAAGAGATATACCAGAAGATTATAATAGAAAACGCAGATGAATTTGTAACGGAACAAAAGATTGACAATTTGTTCCTTTACCTTATAGAAGGATCTTGGGAAGACGTTGATCCAAAAACACAACCAAGTTGGTTAACAACAGACAATGCATGGTGTTGAAATATTTATTGATGGTGATCGTGTGATATTCATCAAAGATGAAGAATATTATGTTTACGATTTTGGTTCGGTAACACCAACTGAATTATAATAATTAAGGGAGGCCTGACCTCCCTTAATTATATTTCTTACCGATTGTATATTTAGAAATAAGATCCCAATTAACCTTATCTGCATAAGGAATAATCTTTATCTTATTCAGTGAACAGAATACAGACATCTTTTCTGGATATCGATAAATCTTCTTTCCAGTTTCAACATCCTCACCTACATATTCCGCCCCAACAATATTACAAAGCCCCCACTCATGTAGCAACTTTGCGATAGTATTTCTTCGTGAAAGATCTGTCTCATCAAGACCAGAAGCTCTATTATCTAGAGTAAACAATTCTTTGAAATGTACGAGATAATACTTACCCTTCTTATGAAGAATGTGGCAAGATTGATATAGTTTCTTATCTTTATTCGAAGAGATACCTACTCTTGTTAGTGTTTCTTTACAAAGAAGAAATGCTTCTTGATTATCTAATTCAACTTCTATAAACGTCTCAACCCAATTATTGTTTCTGTCATTCATCACTTTCGCCTTTTCTTGATGATCTCTTTGTACCACCAGTATCTAAATATTTTTTCATATTGTCTAGATCTTCAGAAGTAATCATATCAGCAATCTCTTTAGATTTGTTTATAGAAATACCATAAAACTTAGATATAATCTGAATATTTTCTGGTGGTTTTGAATTACTTAACCACTTAGAAAATCTCTTCTTCTTTTTGACGCTATACAGAAAGTATTTATATTGTAGAATTCGGTCTAAGTGTGAATTAGAATTAAGAAAGTTTGCATGAAGAATGGTTTCTGGATAGAAAGACATTCCTCTATTAATCAGAAATGGAACATAATCAGTTTTATTGTATTCATCAAGAAGATCTGTATCTTTTGTTACATTAATAGAATTAAGAATATCACCAAGCTTTGGCATCTTATACCTTCTTGAATAAACATTCTGACATAATATTAATGAACATTGCGGTGAGGCAAATCTCCTGATCAGCAACGAACGCAGACTTATAAGAGTAATCTGCAAGAATTACAATAGCTGTAGGAATTGATGACGGCTCAAGATAAGCTTCAAGATTATCAAAGACCAACCGAACAATCACATTAGGTTCAGAATCTAGATTCTCATTAACCCACTTCCTCATACCAGTAAAGTCTTTCATACGAAGTGAATTGACTAGATCACGAATTGAAACATCTTGAATAGATGAAAGAGCGCCAACATCAATCTTTCCATTTGCAATAACATATCGTTGGATCTCAGAGATTGTCTTTCTGAAATCTGGAAAGAACTTCATGATAATTTCAGCCAGAACTTTCTTATCGAATTCAACAGATTCAGTTTCAAGAATACCTTGAATTCTCTTCATCATTTGAGCTGCTAATTTAGATTTTTGAGAAGATGGAATAGTGAATTCAAAAACAGTCAATCTTGAGATAAGTGGTTCAATAATCTTCTTCTTATAATTACAAGTAAGAATAAATCGACAGTTCTTAGAGAACTCTTCCATGAAGTTTCTCAGTGCAGGCTGAACTGCGGACGACATATAATCGGCTTCATCTAGAATAACAATCTTCTGGCCACCAGAAAGAGAAATCGCAGAAGCGAAGACTTGAATCTTATTCCTTAGTGTATCTATGTTTCCGTCTGCAGATGCATTAATAACCATGATATCACAATCAAGTTCATTACAAGCTGCCTTAGCAATAGTTGTCTTCCCCATACCAGGTTTGCCAGTAAGAAGCATGTTGGGGATATCTTTATTCTTAACAAAGTTCTTGAATGAATTCTTAATATCTTCTGTAAGAACACAATCATCGATTACCTGTGGTCTGTAGCGTTCTACCCATAGTGTATTTTCAATCATATAATCCTCATAAAAATGAATGACGGTATATTTTATTATACCGCCGCAAACTCAAGAAAGTAAATGTTTAGTTGAACTTTGAATCAGCTTCTGCTGCAATGTAATAACGAACATCATTATTCATATGCTTGAATCGAGTAATTCCCTTATTAGAAATTGTAATTTGATAATCACCTTCAAGTAACTTCAAATTAGAAATTTTCAAATAAACAGTAAACTCAGAATTATTGATTCCTGAAGTTTTTGTAGACCAGGTATTTGTAGAAGAATTCGTCTTATCAAGAACTTCAAGTTCGATCATATTATCTACAGAGGAAATCTTAAGATCATCGACACCTAGAATCGATGCAGACTTGGTGATCTTCTTGAGAGTTTCTTCTGACATCTGAAGTGTAATATCTTCAGATGGCATAGTGATACGCTTTGATGGTGATGAGATCAGATCTGGATTACAATAGAAAATCTTAGTCTTATCATTATCATTAGTGATCTCTACAGAAACACCAGTGAATTCCATTGTTGGTTTATCGAACAGAGTTGAAACGAAATTCAACATTTGTCGAAGATCGTAGATCGCAAAATCTACAGGAAATGTATCCGGAAGAGTTGCTTCTGCCAAGACAGTCTTTCCTTCTGTCATAGTTCGAATCTCGTTACCAGACTTCACTACAAGTCCATTATTGATGCTGGCAAAATTAGTAAGGACTTTGACTGTAAATGGATCAAGAGTCAATTGTGTTTTTGTTTTTGTATTCATATTAAATCACCTTTATATATTATACTATATTATCTACTTGTAATCAAGTTTATTTTCTAACTATCGTGTAGGTTAGAACTTGTGGAAAGTATTTCTTAATGAAGTTCTTATTCAGATTCTTATAAGGATTCTTCTTTTGGATAATGTTATTGTAGACCAAATCGGATTCTTCCGCATACATACTCTCTAGAATCTGTGCCAGCTTCTGTCGTTTACGTTCTAGTGGAAGTGGATTATCTTTCGTAAAGATATATAATCGTTTCATCTCATGATCTAGAGTTGAATCAGAGATACCCGCTTTATTATGTTTGGTTGCGTATTTGATATCTTTAAATTTATCAAATTCAATATTCTCATTATGAAAACATGCGAGAACCTTGTATAACGATTCTCGCATATGAATCTTCAGGAACTTAGCACGCTCTTCTTGATCTTCAATATCATTTGCTAATCTTAGCACTTCAGGAATTGCTTTCTGATACATCTTAAAAATCTCCAATTTTATTCAATAGATTCGACAATTTATGTGACATCAAATATCTATATATTTGTGTGGAAGTTGGTTCGATCGGTTTACTGTATTCGCCCAATATCTCTTCTTTCAGATCTTCTGGAATACAATCAAAATCTATCAAATATTTATTACGCATATAACCAGCTAGTTCTGAAGAAGTCATGATAGACTCAGGTTTTGCGCAAGAGAGAATTTGTTCGATCTTCTTCTTGGTTAATCTTCTCTGTCTCTTACCTTCTGTCACAAAAGTATCATCATCAGATAAGAAATTAGGAACACCGTCTCCAGAATCACCATTCAAAACCTTTTCAAGAAGATATCTCTTAGGATTCTGTTCTTTAATCCATGATTTCATGATAGTTGAATACTGCGAAACATTAGGATACTTTTGTAATTGAACGAAGTCTTTATCTCCAGATACAATTAGAATCTTCTCGGAAGAAGAAAATTTTTCAGTCAGAGTCGCAATTACATCATCTGCTTCACATGTAGGAATCTCGAGATAATGGTATGGGAAGTTTTCACGAATCTCTGTTTTGATCTTATTAATTGTTTTGAAGATAACGTTCCAATCAAAGATGGAAGAATCACGTGATTTCTTTCTATTCGCTTTATACTGAGGAAAGATATCTTTCCTCCAATAATTGAAAGAATCGGAACATAGAATGAGTTCACCGTAATCATCGCCAAACTTAGACTTAACTGATCGGATAGAATTGAGAATCATGTGTCGAAGGAAATCTTCTTCAATCTCATCGTTCTTAGTTATATTAATTTGTTGCATTATATTTGATACAACAATTTGATTTAAGTCTAGTAGAATCATGGTTACCTTTTACTTATACAATGAAAAATGGGGTGTTTCCACCCCATTTATGAGACACAAACTTATTCGGTTTCAGTAGTCGCCACAGAAGTCTTCTGCTTCTTCTTCGCAAGAAGATCCTTCGCCTTCTCAAACAACTCTTTCTTTGAAGCCGCCTTCTGGATATTCTTCTTCACGGAAGAAGTAATTCGTTCGGCAACTTCAACTTCCTCGATTTTCGGCGTCTTCGCCTTCTTGGTCTTTGGCGCAGAATCAGTCGACTTCGGAGCCTTTGGAGCTTTCGTGGTTGCAACCGGGACGATTTCAACAACACCTTCCCACGGCGACTTACCAGTCATCCAAGCATCCGGAATCATGTACTGTCCCTGACCAATACGAGTCATCTTACCATAACCCTGACCCTGGGAAGCGAACATCGTTTGACCGATAGGATTAGTCTTACCAATCTGTTCGACGTTCGCACGACTAAACGTCTTTGTGTCCACGAAAGCTGCCATCAGAGAATCCACAAAAGCCTTCAAAGCCAATTCACGAGAAACCTTAACACGAGCCATAATTAATTTTCCTTTTCTGGGAATTTTCCCTACTCAACTATTATACTAGAGGCGTCGGTGATTGTCAAGGAATCACCGAAAAATTTTACACAAAAGAATCAGGACGAGGCAATTTCGCATGGAGATCGTTCAGACTCAAACCTTTCGAAAGACGATTCCGGTCAGAAATATTCGCATCCCAACTACGTTTTCCACTTCTTGTTCGACTTCGGAGTCCCAGGCTTGCATTGAGTGACTCCACCACCATTCGCAAGATACTTCGATAGAGCTTCGGTGTTTTCCTTAGCAATCTGTTCGAGGTACTGTTTTTCAGTGATCATCAGATTTCCTTATAGAACCATTATAGCGTACTCAAAGAATCGAAGCAAGTTTTTTCGAAAGAATATTCTCTTTGTTGTCAATCACTTGGCGCAAGTCATTGATTCTAAAGAGAATATAGTTTAAATGCAAAAAATGAGCCTTTCGGCTCCCTACAACATTTTCCGTTTAAGATAATATACACACATCATCATACTTGGAATAATCATTGACCAATTTCTTGGTGAAAGTATTCCATGTATTGGACAAAATAAGAATTCGTATAAATCATTTAACATATAATTTTGGAACCCCTACCAAGACTTGAACTTGGATCTTTAGTTTCGTAGACTAGTGTTCTTTCCGTTGAACTATAGGGGCATTTGGTAGTCACACTCGGATTCGAACCGAGAACCACTTGCTTATAAGGTAAGCACTCTAACCATTGAGTTATGGAACTATTGTTAATCGACTTTCTTTTCTAAAGAATCATTCTGTGTCTGTGAAGACACTGCATTCTTAATCATCAAGACATTAACAATATTCCCTGAGCAATAAATTAGTTGATCTGGCCTCCAATTAATATCCGCATACACACAATAAAATTGCGTTTTGCTATTAGATTCTTGAGAGATATAATATGATTCCTGTTTTCCTGAATACAAGAAACTTACAGTAAATAAGAATATTGCACCAATCGTTACAATATATCTCAATATATTCCAAAAAACATCAAGATCTTCTATAAAATTATTCATACATATATTCCTTAATTGAATAAGAACTCAGACCACTCTGGTCTTGATTCTCCTTTATTTCTCAATATTGTTGTGTGAGTGTGGACTGTCAATTTCATTGGTTTCGACAACAATCTCATGCACGCTTCTTCGGGTGTCTTATCGGCTTTCTTAGAATTACACTTTCTACAAGCGGCAACTAAATTTTCCCAACGAGAAGATCCACCCTTTGATTTTGGAATAACATGATCTAATGTCAGAGTTCTTTCAGAGAAGATTCCCTGACAATATTGGCAAGTATATCTATCTCTGATGAGAATATTCTTCTTAGATAACTTATAAGATCTATTCGGTAATCTATGAAAATTGATTAGACGAATAACAGCCGGAAGAATCATTTCTGAAGAGATAGATTTCCATACTTGTTCTGTGTACTTCTCTGCCACAGCAACACCACGATAAATCAATTTTACAGCTTTCTTTACCGAAGTTGTTTGTATGGGCAAATATTGTGAATTTAAAACAAGAACAGTCATCTATCTCTCCATAAATTATTTAATATTTATCATCGTGCAAAATAAGCTGCCCACACAGATGAACGAGTTTCATAATCAAACCGAGAGACTAGCTTCCGAATTGCAGCCTTTCTCGCATTTTCCTTAACATCTCGATCCTTAGGATGTTTCATTGCTACACCGATATAATCAGGTTTGGAATAATTTTGATCTTTCTTATTTTCAAGATCCTCAAATAGCATTGCTGAGGTGATCCTTCCGGAATTCGATCCTACACGCTTATCCATAGAATAAGCAAAATCAAGAACGTAATTCTTTCCATCAATACTCACTTTAATCATAGTATTCTCCCATATTCATTTTAACTTAAAATTACAATTTAGTCAATCCCAAGAATCATCTTTCGATATATCGAGCGTGTTAGAATTGAATCATATACTGCTTCATGCAATCTAGATTCATCAACTGGGATACCAAAAGCTTTTGCAACAGTTACCAATTTGAAATTTGGAAATTTAGATCTCTCTTCTTTCAGAAATTCCATAGCAAATGATGATACATCAATTGTCGGCCACCAAATCCAAGAACCATAATATTCATCTCCAGAATTAATAAAGAATTGTCTTAGAAATGAATCATCGAAATTTGAATTATACCCAACGAAAAAGAACTTATCTGTTTTATCAAACTTAGAAATATACTTCGAAAATATTTCAGTCAATAAGGCGTAACCTTCTTGTGGTTTATGAAATGTCTTAAGATCCTCTACAGTAAGTCCATTGATCTTCATAGATTCTTTTGAGATCAATTGATTTGGAAAGGGTTGTATCTTAATATCAAAAGATTCTTTGATTTCCCCATCAATGTCAATTAAACCAGCAATTTGGATAATTCCATGCTTAGATGGATCGATTCCGCTTGTTTCTGTATCACAAAAAAGATATTTCATATTATTCTCTATATTAAGTGGTTAGGGTGGAGAGAATCGAACTCCCATACTCCGAGTCAAAGTCGGATGCTTTACCATTAAGCTACACCCCATCAAAGTTGGAGCTGCGAGACGGGATCGAACCGTCAATCTGCAGTTTACTAAACTGCTGCTGTACCATTGAGCTATCGCAGCACCCTCTATTTATTAGAATTTGAAATTATGCATAACTAATTTCGTTTCTTCTTTGATCAAGACCAACTTATCGCCAGCAGAATTAACATAGACGATTTTTCCAGAAGGATCTAACACAACAATTTCATTTGGCGAGAAAGTGGTTTGACCATACATCTCACCATCATCCCCAACAATATAATAATTTAGTAGCACATTATTAGTAATAGGATTTCCAGTATATATTTTCTCAACGCTACCTTCTTGGATATTCAACTCACGGTTTGGTGTGAACTCGATCTTATATTTAGAAGGAGAAACGAATTCCATTTTGGTGTTAATAACCTTAATTACTTCATTTGCTGTTTCGTCATATCGATTCATTTCTTCAACAATAGCTTTCAACATATCGAAATTGAAGTTATTGAATGCCATTGATAGATTACAAACTGAATTGATATTAGACTTGTTGATTAGATTTTCTTCACAATAATCACGAACGAATGATACTTCTAGTCCAGTAAAATCTAGCATGTAATAGATTCTTCCTGGTCGATTTTTCATATTATAATCAATCTTGAATTTATCATTACAAGTACAAATAAACATTTTCTTGGTTGGATAAACACCATCGAAAAGTGTTAGAATAGCTTCTTGAGCCTCTTTCCCCGAATAAACTTTCTCGAATTCGTCGAAGAAAATAATTGCAGATTGTTTAATTGATTGAACGAAAGTGTTAAACGTGTCACCAAACCATGGTTGATTAATGATGATAGTCGGAATTCCTTGTTCGGCTGCAGAAATACAGATAGCTTTTGCTAGAAGAGATTTTCCCGAACCCTTTTCACCACACAAAATAACACCAGTTGAAGATTCTCGATCGTTGAATGTATTCAGAATTCGATCACGATTCTTTGTTAGATCGCCATACAATTTATTAGGAATGTCAAAAGATTCAATATGATTCAAAGAAAACTCATTCTTCATAGTATCATACTTAACATTATAAGTTCCTGCTGGTAACATCGTTCGCACATCTAAATTCTCATTCGATGTAACTCGATAATTACTTCCATTCTTAACAAATAGACTCATGATTATTATCCTTTACTTATTATTCAATTTGGTGGACGAGGAAGGGATCGAACCGTCGGTCTTTCGATTATCAGTCGAACGCTTTACCTCACTATTATTGTATATTTACAACAAAAACGCAATGGCGGAAAATACAAGATTCGAACTTGTGTATCCCTTTCAGGACGACCACTGATTAGCAATCAGGTGCAATACCACTCTGCCAATTTTCCGTCTTTAATTATTTTCGATTATATTCTTCCCAAAATCGATCATTGCGTATAGTTAAACCTATTAACCAATTACCATAAGATATAACTTCAGAATCATAATCTCCTGGATAATCAAATAGATAATCTACCAATTTATTAATCAATCCAGTAAGATTCGATTCACTCTTTAAAGGATGGACGCCATTAATCCCACCTTCTGGTTATTTGTGGAGGAGGATGATAGCATCGAACTATTATCCAGTTAGAGATACTACAGTTTTCTAGACTGTGTGGGGAGCCAACCCCAGCATCCTCCTAATATATTCCGCTCCAAGGTCTCAAATTATGTCTTTCTGAAAAGAGTTTAAGATCGTAGATAACTTGTTTTCCTTTTTCAGATTTCATGAATTTATTAATATTGAAATAGGTTCTTCCTTCATGTGTGATCCATATCATTGGACCTTCTCCTTTCTTAAAGGATTCCATCATTTCTAAATCAATATCACGAAAGAAATTCGTAATGAACTGTATCATACAAATTCAACCTCAAATAATTTCTCAAATTCGTATCGATATTAATATTTATCGATGATTCATCAAAACTATTAATCATATCAGGCATTATTCTGTAAGAGTGTCCGACTACTTGATTTAAGTTCTCGATTAATTCGAAATTTCTCCAATCCAACCAAGTGATTCCACCGATTTTCTGAAATCCACCACGATCCTTTCCAGCACCAAATAATGGATCATTAATTCCACTGATAAGTTTAGCCATAGTACTCTGTTCTAGATTATTGAACCAGTCAGAAACATTATTGTCTTTTAACATATCAGAAAAATTAAATGGAACAAATGAAGGATGCAAACCAGCATGAGAGAATAAAAAATGTTTATCTTGAATCATCTCATATTTGAACGGACGAAGTTTTCGAATTACTTGTTTATCTAAAAATTTATCAACAATAGATTGCTTTTGGAAAGACCAACCAGAACATCTGTAATTCGTATTCGAACTAATATAATGAATATCGTGATTTCCGATAAGAAAGGTATATCGTTCATTATTAATGTTATTGTTTAGAAACTTACACATTTCTGGTGTGTAAAAATCATAATCAAAAGAATCAAAGTAGTCGCCAAGAAAAATAATTTCTTGTGCTTCCTGGCATTCAGGAGTTTGAAGAATAGAATTCAAACGATCTATATTTTGGTGGATATCGGGAATTATAATTTTATGCATGTTAATTTCCTTGCACACTAGTTCTTTCACACTACTTTGATCAGAATAGTTTTCTACCATACTTCAATCATACCTTTAATGGAGGTTGATGTCAAGCATTTTTAGAAAAAAACTTTTACACACCGAACGGAACTTCTACAACTTCATAATGAAGTTTGAACTTCATTCTATCCGAGTAGATCTGTTCAGTTTTCGCAAATTCATCAGCCTCTTCTTTTGAGGCGAAGACCCGAATAACCGTCTTCAAATAGGTGGAGTGTACACTGGAATACCAATACTCGTAAACAACCCATACAGTTTTCATACTTTAAGTATACCTTATCCATTCAACCGAAGCAAATTTTTTCGAAAGAATATTCTCTTTTGAATCAATGACTTGCCACAAGTTATTGAAAACAAAGGAGATATTCTTTCGTTTATCCAATACCAATTTCCTTTACGATTCCATCTATAACAGTCAGATTCAACCTTGATCCGTCATATTCGCATGTCAATAACACCGGGACATTATCTCTATTGACAATCCTCGTCTTCAAACCATTCTGTTCTGCATAAGATTTAACATAAGTTAAATCTTTTTCTAATAAGAAAATATAATTATTCATGTTCCTCAAACCAATCTTTCAAAAAATTAACACAAAATGCATTTACTGGAGTCGCATATCCATAAGCATGCGACCCCACAAGTCCCTTTAATATTGTAACCATATTTTAGATCTTCCTTAAACAATCAAATCAATAAATTTTGAGATCATCGTATTAATTTGCTTTTTAGAGTTAGAAGAAAATACGAAGGTATCGATAGTTTCTTGTATAGATTTATCTACCATTTTAGGCTGTTTCTTTTTTCTAAACATATTAACAGAACACAAGAATGTATTATCAAATGAATCTCTTTTAGAATCTTCTATAACAATATATTTAGATCTCAAAACCATCTCCGCTTCCCGCTTCTTTTCCCAAGTCATGTTTATATATTTTTCAGTATATCCATTATCTGTCATTAATTTATCAAAATAATCAGCTGAAACACCACATAGAATATCACTCGTTATCAAAAAGTTAATGACATTAACATCAGTCATCCTCTGCTTAATTATCTTAAGAATAGTAGATGGACTATTGCGAATCGATTCTTGAGAAGAATCATAATTCTTCTTCGTCTTTGGATCATGGATTACGATTTTCGGTCTACTGTAGTAATTGAACCTATTATAAGATCCATTTTTGTTAATGTAGTTTGTTTCTGTTCCTTGGCCATCCGTAAAATATACCACATTTACAATTTGTGTGCGAGTGTCATTCCTAAATTTATTTACCAGTGAATCTAAACATAAATGGGTTTCTGTTAATGGTGTTCCTCCTAAAGAATAATTTCCAATATTTGTGATTGTTTTACCAGAAATTGATGCTGGATCAATTGAAAGTTGTCCAGACAACTTCCCTATATAATTAAGAAAGATTGAAGACATCTTTTTAAAATCTGATGAATTCATTCTAGAACTTAACAATTCATACAACTTAAAATTAGGATGTATTCCTAAACTATGTTCATTTTTTCCAACATAATGATCGAAAAGAGCGGGTTTATTACGTCCATATATAGGATTTTCGGAATTTCTGAATGTATCAACAAACCCATATAAAACAAATGGAATATTTGATTGTTTACAGAATAATATCAATTCAAAAGCCTTTTCTTTAGCTCCTGAAAGATATGAATACATAGAACCAGATAGATCCATAATAAAAATTAATCCATTATTCTTTCCATTTGGAATGATTTCTGAAGTCTTAAAAATCTCATTATTATATTTGTATGAATATAATTTGTTTGTATCTAATTTTCCAGTCTTAAATGTTAAAGTCTTATTGTATTGAAAAGCTTTTTTTCTCATTTCAAATAATTGTTTATGTAATGAGATATTTGCTTTATGATTCTTATTAAAATTCTTGATCGGATTATTTCGATCTAAATCAAAATCATCATCTTCCGCTGAAAGATCCGGCAAATTAAATTTTTCAAAATCCACTTTAATTGATTCAAATGGATAAATGATATTATTTAAATTTGGAGATGGTATGTCAACATACTGTAACATTGAACTGGTATCAACTAATTTTGATAGTGATTCAGCCAAATCTCTATTTGTCTTAGATCTAGACGGTTCATTATCGTCTTGTGATTTAGAACCAGTCGAACCACCAATTTTATTACTAGTTTCTTTTTTCGTTTTGGAATCGGATTCTGATTCCTCTTTTTTTACTGATTCTTGTTCTTCATTATTTCCGGAATCACCGTTATCAGGTTTTTCTGGTTTTTCTGAGTTATTATGAATTCCATCGAAATCAGTTTCTGTGTTAATCTTCTCTGGGTTTTCCTTAGTATCGTTTGTATCTGATTCGTTTTCGAAGAAGATCTGACGAGTAGATGGTTGTTCATCAAATGATTCATGTTTTTCCGAATCAAATAATTCAATTGCAATATCTATAACTTGTTTAAAGTTATCAATTGCTTGAATCTTTTCAATGAAAAGATTTTCTCGTTTTGACAGCGTTAATGGGATAATTCCATTAAATTTAAAATACACATTCAATCGATCGATGATCGGAAGATCCTCTACATCGTCGATCTCAATAATCTTATTGTCGATAATATGTTTATATCCATAATAGAAGATCTTTTTCATACCAGGATATTTTTGTTTAACTAATGATTCAATTCTTGCATCTTCAATAATATTGAGATAATCACGAAACACTTCATTAGGTTCTCGAAGTTTACAAGCATTAACATATGCATCTGAATCGGTGTATAGAGCATGACCAATCTCATGTCCAATAAGAGATTCTATAACAATATCTGTTAGATTGTTCCATGTTGGAATAACCAATATTCTATTTTTAGTATCGAAGTATGCAGTAGACACAGATTTCTGGATAACTGTTATATCTTCCATAGACATTAATTTTGCTACATTGTCTTGTACAGTTGTAATCATATTTAATATTATACCTTATTCATGATGAATGTCAAATAGGAAATATAAATTTGAGATCTTCAGCTCAGATTCCATACATTAAGTATACCGTATCCGACGGGTAAAGTCAAGCTCATCAAAAATTAAAATATTTTAATTTTGTAGAGTTGCTTTATTTGAATGGAAACGCTATAATGAGTATGTACGGATTTTAAGGAGATATATGAACTTTATTGAAGCTATTAGAAATGAGTATCCAGGACAAACTACATTCACTAGACCGGAATTAACTATCGTAGCAGATAAGTATTCTTTAAAAAAACAATTTACAGAATTCATGACTACCGATTCTAATAAGATTAGGCGAGGAGTATATAAAATTGATTCGAATGTACAATCCGATTCTTCTGGTGTCATTGAATTAAAGAGACCACCTTCTCCTGATAAACAGAAACCACTCGTATCAGAAAAAAAGGTAGAACACATCCATGACATCAATTTAATTCCAATTAAAGATCCTGAGTTCGTAGCATTCGGTGATTTTTCTCTAGTTAAAAAAATTGTTTCTTCTAAAGCATTCTTTCCAATTTATATTTCTGGAGAATCTGGTAATGGTAAGACTAAGATGGTATATGAAGTTTGTGCTCAAACTAAAAAACCATTATTTCGTGTTAATATTACAGAATCTACTGATGAAGATGATCTGATTGGAGGTTATCGTCTAGTTAATGGAGAAACTGTGTGGCAAGATGGTCCTGTTGTAGAAGCAATGAATCATGGCGCTATTCTTTTATTAGATGAAATTAATTTGGGGACGCATAAAATTATGTGCCTTCAACCTATTCTTGAAGGTAATCCAATTTATATAAAGAAGACCAATACTATTATTCATCCAGTTCAAGGTTTCAATATTATTGCAACAGCAAATACAAAAGGAAAGGCATCTGATGATGGACGTTATATCGGATCAAATACTTTGAACGAAGCTCTGCTCGATAGATTTGCTATGAACGTAGAACATGAATATCCATCAAAAGAAATCGAAATCAAGATTCTAACTAATATTCTTGATTCGTTGAATTGTAAAACGAATGATAGTGTTGAGTTTGCGAATAAATTGGTTGAATGGGCAAAAACTATTCGTGATACATTTGATGTCGGAGGAATTGATGATATTATTACAACTAGAAGATTGATTCATATTATCAGATTCTTTGCTATCGTAGGTGGAACTAGAATGAAATCTATTAAGTATTGTACTTCAAGATTTGATTCTGATACTAAAAAATCTTTCTATTCATTATATCAAAAAATCGATGAATCTATTACTATCGAAGCTGAAACACAAAATTCAAATAAAGCATCAAACTTCGATGATGAGGATATTCTATTTTAAAAATATAAATTCTTAAACAATTAAGAGGTCCTAGTAGGACCTCCAATTTTTATAAATACACATGAGGTTATTGATTATATGCCAATGTATGATTATCATTGTGATGAGTGTAAATACTCTTTCGAGAAGAATGTTAAAATGGATGACTGTGATCTACCAACAACTCAACCATGTCCTTCATGTCTATCCTTATCTGTTAAGAAATCTGTTACGGCTCCAGGTATAGGTGATCCTGTAAGATTAGGAGTCACAAAAGCACCTGCAGATTTTCAGAAATATGTATTGGGTAGAATTAAAGAAGCACACCCAAGAGGCAATGTAGAGAGATCCAGATCAATTGTACGAGAAGTTTAACTTGTTTAACTTGTGATATCTTGGTTATGATGAAAGGATACAAATGTCAAGAAAACCAAGAAACTCCAAAAATAATTTGGAACCAACAATAGATAATTCATTTTCTTTGAAAAAGATACAACCTATTACAGAAGCTCAGCAAGATGTCTTTGATGCTTTTGGAGAAGGTTATAATCTTGTTCTTTGTGGTTCGGCGGGAACTGGTAAAACTTATATATCATTGTATTTGGCTCTCTCAGAATTAATAAAGAGAGATAGAACTGCTAACGACCATCCAACAAAAATAATGATTATTCGATCAACTGTTTCATCAAGAGACGTTGGATTTTTGCCAGGAACTCTGAAAGAAAAGATGGCTGTATATGAAGATCCTTATCGTGGTATCTTCGCAGAATTATTTGGTAGAGGAGATGCATTTGAAATCTTAAAAACAAAAGGAATTGTTGAATTTTGTTCTACTTCTTTCTTACGTGGAACAACAATTAATGATACGTTCATTATTCTAGATGAGTTCCAAAATTGTTCGGCACAGGAATTAGAAACAGTTATAACACGTGTTGGTAAGAACACTAAGATTTTCTTTTGTGGAGATTGGTTACAAAACGATCTTATTAAATCTAAGTGGGATATTTCAGGTCTACCGCATTTCATGAAGATTATTGAAAAGATGCCTGAATTTGATATCATTGAATTTGGTATAGAAGATATCGTTCGTTCAGGAATAGTTAAATCATTTATCATCGCAAAATCTCAGGTTGAGGATGAGTTGTTATCTGAACAAAAATAATATATAATATATAAGTGAAAACATTCAAACACAATACGATTAATCTCCCTAGATTAGAGGCCCAAGAGATCAATAATCGTAGGTATTATGTTACCCCACAAGGTAAATTCTACCCTTCTATTACGACGCTCTTGGGTCAATGTTCTAAAGAATCTATAGAATCTTGGAAGAAATCTATTGGTGAAGAAAATGCAAAACAAATCTCTGAATATGCCTGCGCATTGGGCGAAAATCTTCATTATGTTATTGAAAAATATTTAGATAATGATCCGAAATTTTTAGATTACTCAACTATTCATTCTAAATATATGTTCTCTTCTATGCAGGACACTCTTGATAGAATAGATAACATATACACACAAGAAGCTTCATTGTATTCGGATACACTTGGTTTAGCCGGGAGAACTGATTGTATTGCGGAGTTTGATGGTATTCCTTCTATCATAGACTTTAAAACTTCCAGAAAAGAAAAGAAAGAAGAATGGATTACAAATTATTTCGTACAAGGAACAGCGTATTCTTTGATGTTTGAAGAAATGACTGGTATAAAAATAAAACAAATTGTAATCCTTATGTGTACATATGATTCACAACCAATTATTTTTAAAGTGAATAGATCTAATTATTACACAGCATTGAAAGACATTATGGACAAATATCTTGGAAATTTGAAATATGAAATATAAAGAAATACAAGACTTAGCCGAACAAGAATTAAAGATTGATAGATTTAAGCTTGGTGAAGAAGCGACTAGAACTCCAAACATTCTCATGAGATTCTTGGATATCTATCGTTCTGAAAAGGTTCTTCTTCATAAAATGAATAAGAAATTTGCTGAATTGAAAAAGGATAAGTGGGAATATTATTCTGGTAAAGCACCTGAAGAGGTGTATAATGAAAAACCTTTCGATATTAAAGTTTTGAGACAAGATATTGATATGTATCTTGATGCTGACCCTGATCTATCAGATTTAGAATATAATATACAATCACAAAAAGAAAAGATATTTTGTTTAGAAAAAATCTTGCGTGGCATAGAACAACGTGAGTTTTCAATCAAGAATGCTATACAAATGTTGAAGTTTGATGCAGGTGAATTCTAATAAATACTTTAGAATTATATGCAAAAACACTTCAAATCTTTCATCAACGAACTAAGACGAGCACAAAAAGTTGGACTGGCTGTAAATAAGGCTGCAGAGTTTGGACATTCTGCAGCCAGAACTTATTTACACAACTTAGAAGATCAAGGAGTAAATCTTGATCTTTATGGTGTAACAATGACCAAGATCCCTAAGGTTGGAATCAATCCAAGATCTGAATACTACACACCAATTGGTGTGTATTTTTATCCGGCAAAGTATTACTTGAATACTGTAACACTTCCTTTTCAACACGAAGCTCCATTTATCAACATCATAAGAATAGATACTAAAGAAGAACATATTGTATTTTTGGATAATGTTACAAATGATGTCGTAGAAGCCGACGCAAAGATTCTGTTTAAAGACAATTACAAAAGTATTTTGAGAGACGCAAAAGACGATGCAAGAGTTCAGACATCCGGCGGTATATGGTGGTTTCTATCATTTTTTGCAGCAGACGATAATCCAAGAAGATGGACAAGTGTATTGAGAAACACTTTGGGTGTGAAAGTTGTTATTGATAATGCAGGCGACGGTATCATTCACGACAACGAACCAACACAAGGTGTTATACTTGATTCAACTGTAGCAAAAGTTGTGAGACGATTTGAAAACAAACAATATATAGATGTCGATAAAAATAATATAGATTCTGTGTGGCAGTTTGTTGTAAACAAATACAAACAAACAAGAAAAGTACCGAAATTTGGAGAAGACATATTAGCAACAGATCCAGTAATAGCGTACAAGTATTCAAAATACATCTTGAACGGACCGTTTCCAAAAGGCGAAGAGTCTATTGCAAAAGATCCTGAAATGTCTTACAATTATGCAAGATATACATTGAATGGTCCATTTCCAAAAGGTGAAGATGGAATCGCAAAAGATTCTCTACTTGCATATAGATATTCAAGATATGTATTAAAAGGTCGTTTTCCGAAAGGAGAAGACGCAATTGCACAAGATCCTGAATTGGCGTATGATTATGCCACAGAAATATTGAAAGGTAGATTTGAACAGGCAGAAAAATATATATTACAAAAAGCAGATTATGCTGCTATGTATGCGTTTGACGTATTAAAAAGACCTTGGCCTGAGGCAGAAAATGTAATCAAGAAAAGCTTGTATTATGCCAAAGAATACGAAAAATTCAAACAGAAATTCAATCAACAAGCAGAAAACTAAAAACGAACTAAGACGAGCACAGAAACTTGGTTTGAAGGTTTCTGGAAAAGATACTGTATTCTCTAAGAGAGAAGTCGATGCTATCTTTTACGAAGCAATGGGTGTGCTAGGTGTATCATATCTTGTCAAGAAGCTTGTCTATTTGTATGTAAGAGTTTTTGGCGATTCTTCTGGATACAAAAAGTAGTATATAAATATCATAGTCAACTGACTATGAAAATTACACTTACATCATTAAATGAAACTTGGGTACATGTAGAAACTGAACCAGGAATAGCACAAGAGTTATATGATCGTTTATCTTTTGACGTTCCTGGTGCTAAATTCATGCCAGCATTTAAGAGAAGAGCCTGGGACGGTAAGATACATCTATTTGATAAGAGAAAGAATATAATCCATAAGGGATTGACTCATTATATTGAATCATATGCCGAAGAAAATGGTTACTCTTTCTTAAAGAATTTCAGTAACATAGCATATGATTCGGCAGAAGTGGATAAATTTCTTTCTTCAATTAAATGGTACTCTGGGTCGGAAACAATTGAACCAAGAGATTATCAGATAGAAGCTATCCGTAAAGGAATAACTTCTAAGAGATACATTGCCTTATCTCCAACAGGATGTCTTCATCCTGATACTGAAATAGAAATTGAATTAACTGAAGAAGAATTTAATTTTCGGAATATCAAAATGAAAACGACAGTAACTTTTGAAGAATTGTATAAGTTAGTCAAATCTGGTGTTAAACCAAAGGTTTTTACACAAACAGGTTGGGAAACAGTTACTGATGTTTATAAGAAAAATTCTCCTGGTAAAACAATAGTATTTAATGATGGAACACAATTAACCGGGTCAAATAATCATTTAATTTTAGATGATAACCAGGAATGGAAAACATTAGATTCTTTTAATGTTGGTGATAAAATTTCTTCCAAAGAAGTTGTGAATTTAGTTAATATCGAATCAACCGATTGGATAGATTTTACTGTTGATGCAGAACACCAATCATATATTCTGAACGGTTTAACACACCACAATTCTGGTAAATCTCTTATCATAGCATCACTTATTAGATTCTATTATGATAAGATTCCAGGAAAGATTCTATTAATTTGTCCTACTACTTCTCTAGTAGAACAGATGTATTCTGATATCAAAGATTATTTTCCAGATTGGGAATCGGATAAAAAGATAACAAAAATATATTCTGGAACTGAGAGATTTGATCGTAGGATTGTTATAAGTACCTGGCAGAGCCTCTATGACAATCCACAATCTTACTTCGAAGATTTCGAAGTTGTTATGGGTGACGAGACTCACCTATATTCCGCTAAAGAAATATCAAAGTTATTTGAGAAGTGTGTAAACGCATCACATAGATATGGATTCACCGGAACTCTATCAGGAGAGAAGTTACATCAACTTCAATTAGAAGGTCTATTTGGAAAAGCTTTTCAAATTACAACAACATC
>Ga0315909_10002574_pt1 | contig 23057 bp, 18 predicted proteins | sample LakEriMetagenome_11_FD_203527 | JGI IMG/M metagenome (GOLD analysis project Ga0315909, IMG submission 203527) | Freshwater fungal communities from buoy surface, Lake Erie, Ohio, United States - Buoy 2 MA125 | ecosystem: Environmental > Aquatic > Freshwater > Lake | place: USA: Lake Erie, Ohio...
AATTTGTGCTTTCAATGTATCGTAATAAAACGAACCACATTGCCACAAAACTTGAATGTTTTTCGCTTGCAATTCTTTCACAAAAGGTAAAAGACTTTCATTCAATGTTCGAGCTCCTAAGCTTCCACCAATAATTAATATTGTCTTTTTAGTAGCATCTAAATTGTAAAATTGAAAAGCTTCCTCTCTTTTCCCTTCAATTTGAACCATTTCTGAACGAACTGGATTTCCTGTTTCAATAATTTTGTCTGCAGGAAAGAATTTATCCAACCCTTCATAAGCTGTACAAATCTTAGTTACTTTTTTAGAAAGTATTTTATTTGTTTTACCAGGAAATGAATTTTGCTCTTGCACCAACGTTGGAATGTTCAAATAAGTCGCTGCTTGCAATGTTGGACCTGATGCAAATCCACCTACTCCAATAACTACTTGAGGTTTAAATTCCTTTAAAATTTTTCGTGCATTTAATAAACTCGCAATTATTTTAAAAGGCAACAAGAAGTTTTTCAAAGTAAATTTACGTTGAAATCCAACAATATTTAAACCTACAATTTTATATCCTGCTGCAGGCACTTTTTCCATTTCCATTTTTCCAATTGCTCCAACAAACAATATTTCAGCATTTGGATTTCTTCTTTTTATTTCGTCAGCAATAGCAACTGCAGGGAATATATGTCCCCCAGTTCCACCACCAGATATAACCACTCTATTTATACTCATTTTCTTGTAAATGCGTTTGAATTTGGATCTACCACTTCTTTATCAGAAGATTTTGTTTGTTTATATGCAATACTTTGAACAACTCCAAGAGCCACACACGTCATAATCAACGCTGAACCTCCCATCGCTAAAAGCGGCATATTTTGACCTGTTACTGGAAAAACTCCTGTACAGACCAACATGTTTACACTTGCTTGGATCAATAATAAAATACCGATTCCTAAACAAGCATAAGTTTCAAATAAATTATCAGAATTTAACCCAATTTTCATTATTCTAAATAACAAAATGAGGTACATTAATATCAAAACAAATGCAGCTATAATTCCAAATTCTTCTACAAAACTTGAATAATAAAAATCTGCATAAGCTTCAGGCAAGTATTCTTTCAACTTACCATCACCAACACCTTGACCTGTAATACCTCCACTAAAAATAGCCAATTGCGCATTCAACGCTTGAGCATTTGCCATCAGGTTTTCACCTGAATCATCCATACTGTTTGTGATACGGTTTTCCCAAGTATCATAACGAGGTAAAAGATTTAAATCAGGTAAGGCTTTATGTATTGATATTACAATTCCCAAACTCACAATACCACCACCAACAACTAAGGCTATTTTACCAAAAGGAATTTTTCCTAAAAAAAGTAATAATAAACAGATGAAAAATAAGATTGCTGCGGTCGAAAAGTTATCCTTCACAATCAATCCACAAATAACAAATATTGGAATCATTAACGGCCAAAACCCTTCTTTCCAACTGTCCATTAAATCTTTTTTCTTGACCATCAATCTAGAAACATAGATGATCAAGGCTAATTTCGCAAAATCCGATGACTGGAATGTTAACCCAACAAAAGGTACACGTATCCACCTTCCGGCACCATTTACTTCTTTACCAAAAAAGAACGTAAACAAGAGTAAGCCTATCCCAAGATAAAATCCAAACTTTGAAAGTTGCGATATGTATTTTGAATCTTTTTTATGAATCCAATACATTGCAATAAAAGCAATCACAACGTACGTAAAGTGTTTAAATAAATATTTAAAGGGCGTTCCTCCTTCAATTTTCACCAAGATTGGAACAAAACTATACACACTCACCAAGGAAAAGGCAAGCATGATCAGCGTAATAATCCAAATTACACGGTCTCCTTTTAAATATTTTAAATACTCTTTCAAATTCTATTTATGTTGCGTTAAAAACACATCGAAGTATAATTTCTCTTCTTGCCAATTTTCATCCGAAGCTGAAAAAAGTAGAATTGTGTTTTTTTGCTTTAAACCATTAATTAATGCTAATGTATGCTCTACACTATTTGTTCCTGCAACATTTTTAATTCCTTTATTCATTGGGAAATCCATTACGAATTTTGAATTATCAAATGCTAAAACAGCGTGTAAGTGTGAACAAATTGTTTCCTCTTCTTCAATTGCTTCAATAATATCAGATGAGTTAGCCACCCAAATTACTGGAAAAGGAAACGCATGAATCGTATTCGCTAAAACATGAATATTTGGTTTATACCAAGAAAAAACATCCATTTCCCATAACTTTCCGTGAGGGCGAATTGATGAATTTTCAGCATTTCTCAAACCTTCTTGTCGAGCTTCTAATAACTGATCTTCTTTTTTTCGAGTAGTAGTTTTGCTTTTTGTCATTACGAAAAGTTTTTATAAACCTCTAACAGCCTGTTTAAACATGTTTCCTCTTTCTTCGTAGTTTTCAAATAAATCAAAACTAGCACAAGCAGGTGAAAGTAAAACTGTTTCATCTTTTCTAGCTAAACGGTAACCATAAGAAACCGCTTCGAAAGCAGATTTCGCTTCAACGATTGTATCAACAACTCCTGTAAATGCTTCGATGATTTTGCTATTATCTTCTCCAAGACAGATAATTGCTTTCACTTTTTCTTTTACTAAAGCCATTAATTCGTTGTAGTCATTTCCTTTATCAACTCCCCCAACGATCCAAACTGTTGGTTTGTCCATGCTTTCTAAAGCAAACCAAGTTGAATTAATATTCGTTGCTTTTGAATCATTGATAAATTCAATACCGTGTACTTTCGCTACGAACTCTAAACGGTGTTCTACGTTCACAAAATCAGAAAGACTTTCTCTTACTGACTCACTTCTGATTTCAAGAATTTTTGCTGCGATTCCTGAAGCCAAAGAGTTCTGGGCATTGTGCTTTCCCTTTAATGCTAATTCGTGAATTGACATAATAAATTGTTTGTTGTTTGTGTTTATTGTTATTTGTTCTTCTGTTGCGTATCCACCAATTTCAAGTTGTTTGTTCATTGAAAATGGAGCTAGTTTTGCTTTGATTTCTCTTTTAGAAATTTCAGCTTGTATGATTGGATCATCGTAATTAAAAATGAACCAATTTTCGTTTGTTTGATTTTGTAGAATTCTAAATTTCGAATCGACATAATTTTGCATTTCGTAATTATATCGATCCAAATGATCTGGAGTAATGTTCATTAAAACAGCAATATCTGCTTTAAATTCGAACATATCATCCAACTGAAATGAACTTAATTCCAATACATAAATATCGAAGTCATCATTCGCAATTTGTTTGGCATAACTCTTACCAACATTTCCTGCTAAACCAACATTTAATCCTGCTTTTTTCAGAATATGATAAGTCAACATGGTAGTTGTTGTCTTTCCGTTACTTCCAGTTATACAGATTGTTTTAGCTTTTGAATAATATCCTCCGAATTCAATTTCTGAAATGATTTTAATTCCTTTTTCTTTCAGTTTTTTAATGATAGGAGCTTTATCTGGAATACCAGGAGACTTAATAATTAAGTCTGAATTCAAAATGATATCTTCTGAATGCTTTCCTTCTTCCCAGTTAAATCCGTTTTCAGTTAATTCGTTTTTAAATTCATCTTTAATTGAACCAAAATCTGACACAAAAACTTCCCAACCTTGCTTTTTTGCAAGAATAGCAGCACCAACACCACTTTCGCCAGCACCAAGAATTGATATTTTTTTAGTTGTTGTCATTTTTTGTTTTCTTATCTTAATTTCAATGTTACGATTGTCATTACTGCTAAAAGCACTGCTACAATCCAGAAGCGTGATACAATCTTTGCTTCGTGTAATCCTTTTTTCTGATAATGATGATGTAAAGGCGCCATTAAGAAAATTCTTCTTCCTTCTCCAAATCGTTTTTTAGTCAATTTGAAATATCCAACTTGAAGAATTACCGATAAATTTTCAATTAAGAAAACACCACATAAAACTGGAATTAATAACTCTTTACGAATTGAAATGGCAAATACTGCGATGATTCCTCCTAAAGCCAAACTTCCTGTATCTCCCATAAATACTTGAGCTGGATATGAATTGTACCATAAGAAACCAACACATGCACCAACGAAGGCAGCAATAAATATTACCATTTCCTCTGCCATAGGAATGTACATCACATTTAAATAATCTGCGAAATGAACGTTCGAACTTACATACGCTAAAACTGCTAATGCAATTCCGACAATCGCTGAAGTTCCAGTTGCTAAACCATCTAAACCATCAGTCATGTTCGCACCATTTGAAACGGCAATTACAATGAAAATGACTACCGGAATAAACAACAACCATCCATAAGATTTATGATCATCACCAATTAACCAGTTGTAATTGAACTCATTCCCTTTCACAAAAGGAATTGTCGTTGTCATATCATCTGTTTTGATCCATTTGTAATCAGCATCTTTATCTATATCTGAATGTTGATGCGTTACTAATTTCTCATCTGCACTTAACACATAGTTTTGAGGAACTCTTTTGTGTACTTGAACATCTTTACTGAAATACAAGATTGAACCAACGATGATACCTACACCGATTTGACCAATTACTTTGAATTTTCCTTTTAATCCTTCTTTGTTTTTCTTGAAAACTTTGATGTAATCATCTAAGAAACCGATTAAACCTAGCCAAACAGTTGAAATCAACATCGTGATTACATACACATTATCCAACTTTGCAAACAAAATAGTTGGGATTAAAATCGCACTCAAGATGATTAATCCACCCATTGTTGGTGTTCCTTGCTTTTCAATTTGTCCTGCCAAACCTAAATCACGAACCGTTTCACCAATTTGTTGTCTTCTTAACCCATCAATAATTCGTTTTCCAAAAAAGATAGAAACGATCAATGAAGTAATCAAAGCCATTGCAGCTCTGAAAGAAATATAATGAAACAATCCAGCACCTGGAACGTTCATTGAGTCTAAGTATTTGAATAAATAGTATAACATTATTTCTCTAGTTTTTTAAATAAATTAGTTACTGTTTCCATATCATCAAAGTGATGTTTCACCCCTTTTATTTCTTGGTATTTTTCATGCCCTTTTCCAGCAATCAAAATAATATCTCCTTTTTCAGCCATAGAAACAGCCGTTTTAATCGCTTGCTCTCTATCTTCAATTGACAATGTTTTTTTGAAGTGTAAACCTTCTACTCCTTCCATCATCTCTTCAATAATTACTTTTGGATCTTCTGAACGAGGATTATCAGATGTAATAATCACTTTATCACTCATTTCACAAGCGATACCTGCCATTTTTGGACGTTTCGCTTTATCTCTATCTCCTCCGCAACCAACAACTGTATAAACTGTCTCGTTTTTCGTGCGAATATTGTCGATTGTTTTTAGAACATTTTCTAATGCATCTGGCGTATGGGCATAATCTACAATTGCTGTAATTCCTTTGTCACTTGTCGTATATTGGAAGCGACCTTCAACTGATTCTAAATTGCTTAGTACCGTTAACACTTCCAATTTATCTTCGCCCAATAATTCACTTACTGCATAAACAGCAACTAAATTATAAGCATTGAAATCTCCAATTAATCTTGACCAAACTTCCGTTCCGCAAAGATTTAACACCAAACCTGAGAATTGATTTTCCAACACCTTCACTTTAAAGTCAGCTGGGGATTTTAAAGCAAATGAATATTTTGAAGCTTTCGTGTTTTGCAACATGACCATTCCATTCTTGTCATCTACATTCACTAATGAAAATGCATCAACCGGTAAATTGTCAAAGAATGTTTTCTTCACACGAATGTATTCTTGAAACGTTTTGTGATAATCTAAATGATCATGCGTAATATTTGTAAATACACCTCCTGTGAATTTCAAACCAGTAATTCTATGTTGATGAACGGCATGAGAACTCACTTCCATAAAGCAATGCGTACAACCTTCTTCAACCATTTGGTTCAATAATTCATTCAACGCTACAGGATCTGGAGTTGTATGCGTCGCAACAATATCTTTATCTCCAATTTTATTGACAACCGTAGAAAGCAATCCACATTTGTGACCCAATTTTGAAAATAAATTGAATAATAATGTTGTTGTCGTTGTTTTACCATTTGTACCGGTTACTCCAACCAATTTTAATTTTGCAGAAGGATGATCGTAGAAATTGGTAGCCATAATAGCCAACGCTTTCTGTGTATTATCTGTTACAATTAAAGTCACCTCATCCGAAACTTCAACTTCTTGTTCAGCGACAATAATTTTACATCCTTTTTCAATAACAGATGAAATAAAATCATGTCCATCTACTGCTGTTCCTTTAATAGCAACGAAAATAGAATTCTCATTTGCTTTTCTAGAATCAAAAACAATCGCATTCGCATTAACATCTGTAGTACCTTTTACAGAAGTCAATGTTACGCTATATAATATGTCTTTTAAATTCTTCATTTATTCTAACGTTAATTCTATTAATCCACCGTGAAACGAAGGCGTTCCTGCTGGAGAAGATTGTCTTACAACTGTTCCATATCCTTTGATTGAAACATACATTCCAATATTTTCAATTAAGTAAACTGCATCTTTTGCACTTAAGCCAACAACGTTTGGAACAACTCCTTTTAAAACAGTTCGTTTTTTTAATTCAATTCTTTTTCCGTCAGAATGTGTGTTAATCCATTCATCGAAATCAAAACTTTTAAATGGGATTTTTAAACGTCTCATCACATTTACCAAATCATGACGATTTCCATCTTTTGCAATTGGCGCATCGTACACTTTCGTTTTAGCTTCGTTGATGGCTCTATGATATTTCAAACTCGTAGCATATACTTTATTTGCAATCGCTGAGAAAACTGTTCCTGAAACCGTTGCACCATAAATGTTTTCTCCCGAAGCAGAAATTGAAATGATACATGAATAAATAGGTTTACTCACTGGGAAATAACCAACGAAAGAAGCTAAATAACGTTTTTCACCTTTTGCTCCGTAACGCATGTCATCGTTTAAGATTTCTGCTGTTCCTGTTTTACCAGCTATTTTAAAGAATGAAGAAGTTAAACGTTTCCCTGTTCCGTCTTTCATTACACCTTCAAGACATCCTTGTAATGTTTTCAAAGTGCTTTTCGAACAGATTTCAGATTTAATCACGAATGGATCAAATTTCTTTACCAACTCTGAACCTCTTCTGATTTCTTTTACAAATTGAGGACGAACAAATTTTCCGTTATTTGCAACAGCATTGTAAAAAGCCAATGTTTGTAGAGGTGTTTGACGTACTTCATACCCAACAGCCATCCAAGCTAAAGAACCTGCCCACCAACTTTTTGAACCCGGTTCATATAAAGTTGGATCTGCTTCACCTTCTAATTCAATTCCCAAAGGTTGACCTAAACCAAATTGCTTTAATCGATCAACAAACGTTTGAGGCTCATCTTTGAAAGCTCTGTAAATTACTTTTGAAATAACATTCGATGAAAGTTCAAATGCACGTTTGATTGTGATTCTACCGTAATTATTTTCATGCGCTTCCGTTAATGTTTTTCCGAAAAAATTGTATTTTGAAGCAGCTGAAACGGTGTCGTCTATATTGATTTTACCTTCTTCTAAAGCAGCCATTAAAGTTGCTAACTTATAAGTTGAACCAGGTACTTCTCTCGTTCCAATTGCTAAATTGTATATTTCGTAATATTCACCATCCGATGCTTGTGTTAAATTCACAATGGCTTTTACAAAACCTGTTTTCACATCCATCACAATCGCACAACCACTTTTCGCATTGTTTGCTTTTAGTTGTTGGTACAATTCTGAATGCGCAACTTCTTGAATTTCTTTATCGATTGAAGTCACTACATCTGCACCTTCAACAGCATCTTTAACAATTTGACCTGTTTTTTTCCAACCTGTCGAAATTTTTTGTTCGATTTCTTCGCCTTCTTCTCCTGCTAAATATTCATTGTAAGCCCCTTCGATACCAACTCGTAATTCTTTTCCGTTCTGGTTTTGATAATAGCCTAATGTTCTTTTTAACAATTCATTATGAGGACGTTTACGAATACTTGTTTCATCATTATCAATTAAACCACCTTTCATTCTTCCCGCATTGAAAATTGGAAGCGCTTTTAACTGACGACGTTCTTCGTTTGAAGCTTTACTACAAATTAATAAATAACGATTCTTTCTTTCTCTTCCTCTACGAATGTGAACTTCCCATTCTCTAGCTGACATAGAAGGATAAATTCTAGACAAACCTCTCGCACAATCTGTAATCGAATCCGTAAACAACTTTTCTTTACAAACTGTTGGATCCAAGTGAATGTTGTAAAATGAAACTGATGTTACTAAAGGCGTATAATTCGCATCTAAAATTTCACCTCTTCGTGGAATACGTTTGATAATTCTGGTTGGAATTTTACCTTGAAGTGATGAAGTGACATCTGAACGTTTTTCAAATTGAATGGACAACGTTTTAAAAAGAACGACTAGCATAATAACAACAAACCCGAAGTAAATCAGGTATGCACGCCAGTAAATATCTTTTCTTTCTTGAGCCATATTCTTTTTTTAGATTCAAGACTAGTAGAATTAAGATTTTAAGAATCCTTTTCCCTTCGTCTATCTGTCTGTTTTTTATTCTTCTTCTTTAATTCTAATAACTTTCGTAGGGTTAACCGTTTCATGTAATCCCTTTGATTCTAAACGTTCTCTTAGTTTACTTCTTCTCGTTTCCTCTTCTAATTTTGCTTTTACTTCCACGTAATTAGCTGACATTTCATCTAATTCTGTTTGAGCATTTTCAGCATCTTTCGAAAGTTGTTTACCATAATATCCCTTTCCTACTAAAAGCAACAAAAGGAAAATGATGAAGAAAATGAATGTCAAATTGTTTAATACAAACTCTTTCGTTAGGAATTCTCCATTTAAAATTTGTACCAATGGATTTGAACGAACACTTTTAGAAGAAGATTTTGAAGATTTCTTTTTCTTCTTTTCCTCCACTACTTTTTGCTCTTCAACAACATCTTTCGATATGTATTCATTCTCACTCATTTCTAAATGCTATTCTTAATTTAGCGCTTCGAGCACGTGAGTTTCTACTAATTTCTTCTTCGTCTGGTATAATTGGATGCCTAACTTCTTCTGTAAAAGGTTTGATCACATTTCCAAAAAAGTCTTTTTCGATATCTCCTTCGATTGAACCACGTTTCATGTAGTTTTTCACCAAACGATCTTCCAATGAATGGTAAGACATTACCACTAATTTTCCACCTGGAGCAATCACATCAGCTGTTTGCAATAAGAAACGTTCCAATACATCCAACTCTTGATTCACTTCAATTCTTAATGCTTGAAAAATCTGAGCAAAAAACTTATGATCTTTAAACTTCGGTGCACATGAAGCCAAAGCTGTCATTAACTCACCTGTAGTTTCAATCGGTTTGCGTTCACGAGCTGATAAAATCGCATACGCCACTTTTTTAGCATTTGTGATTTCACCATATTTTCGAAAGATTTTCATCAATTCGAAATCTGTATATTCATTAATGATTGTTTTTGCTGAAACTTCTCCTGATTGATTCATTCGCATATCCAATGGATCATTTGTGCGAATTGAAAAACCTCTTTGCCCATCGTCAAACTGATGAGAAGAAACACCTAAATCTGCAAGAATTCCATCCACTTTCTTAATTCCCATTATTTTCAAATGGTTCGAAATGAATGAAAAATTCGCTGCAACAAAATGAAAGTTAGGAGCTTCCCAAGCATTCTTTTTTGCATCTGGATCTTGATCAAATACAATCAACTTCCCCTTTGGAGATAATTGCTTGAAAATTTCTCTTGAATGTCCGCCACCACCGAAAGTTACATCAACATAAATCCCGTCCGGATTAATTGCTAATCCATCAAGGCATTGTTGTAACATTACTGGTACATGGTACTCTATATTATTCGTCGTCATTTAAATCACCCATTACTTCATCCGCCAAATCAGCGAAATCTGCCATGTTCCCTTCGATCATTTCGAAGTAGCTAGATTTATCCCAAATCTCGATGCGGTCATTGTATGCAATCAACATTGCATCTTTTTCCAAACCAACTCGCTCCATGTGAGCTACAGGAATGTGAATTCTACCAACGTTATCCAACGAAACTTGCTTAGCTCCTTGGTGAAACAAACGATAGAACATTCTGTTTTTTGGTTTAAACAAATTCATTTTAGAAAGTTTCTCGCTGATTTTTTCCCATTCATTCATAGGATACAGCGTTAAACATTCCTCAAACCCTTTGTTCAACATGAAATTTTCTTGGGCAGCAGGAGACAGTTGCTTCCGTAAACCGGAAGGAAATAAGAAACGCCCTTTGGCATCCAACTTTACTTCAAACTCTCCTACTAAACCTGTCATAGCATTAATAATGGGTAAAATTAGTAGATTTCTACCACTTTTTACCACTCAAAAGTGTATTGTTAATAAAATATAACGTACAAGAAACAAATAAGTTTCATATAAACAATAAAATAATCAATATTATCAAGCATTTATGGATTTTTAGAGCTGGTGGTAAATTGTGGGACAATTTAAAAATTGTTAATAATTACCAAAGTTATTAACCGATTTTAAAACGATATTAACACATCCTTAAATTTGATTTTATACTCTGATTCAATGTAAATTAGATAAATCCACTTAAGGTATTTCAAGAAACAAAACCTCATAAAATACCTTTTACCACCCAACCTCTTAGAAATACGTTTTCAACAATTTTGTTGATAAAGTGGTAATCATTTATTTTTTGAAAAAAAATCAGAAAAATCGAACAAACCTTAAATTTTTATTACGATACAAAAACAAAAATTATCTTTGCACTTATGAAGGAAATATTTGAAATACATCGGTTGGCTTTTACATATAGAATGACATCTATTTTGATCATCATTTGTCATTTATTTTATGCCATTTTTAACCTTGTTTCATTAGCATTATTTGTTCCTTTTTTGAAAATCATTTTTATTGATCACAACACTTCAACAACTCACATTAATGAACCTATTTATCATGGTGGTTTCATTAATTTCTTTAAATACCTTTCTAAATATTACAATTACTTCATGGAAAGTATGGCTGCTGAAGATCCTAAAAAAGCACTTTACTTTGTTTGCGTTTCGGTTTTTACAGCTTTCTTATTAAAAAACATTTTCCGCTATGGAGTGATTTGGAGTCAATCATTTTTGAGAATGGCCGTAATTCGGGATATCCGTTCAAAATTATTCGAAAAATCATTAAATCTTCCACTTTCTTTCTATTCTGAAGAACGAAAAGGCGATATTATGTCTCGAATGAACAGTGATGTGGGAGAAATTGAAGTTGCGGTTGTTAGTGTATTGGAATTAGTTTATCGTGAACCGATTTCTATCGTAATAAGCATTGGAGCATTACTTTATATTAGTCCACAGCTGACAATTTTTTCATTCATTTTACTTCCATTGTCAGCGTTTGTTATTTCACGTATTGGAAAAAGTTTAAAAAGAACAGCAAAAGAAGGTCAACATCAAATGGGTGTTTTGAATTCTGCGCTTGAAGAAGGTTTGGGAGCCGTTAGAGTCATCAAAGCATTTAATGCTATTCCACAAGTCATTAAATCATTCAACAAAATAAACAATCGTCACCAACAGCTTTTAACTAGAACTTTCAGAAAGAAAGAACTTTCATCACCATTAAATGAAACACTTGGAGCATTTGTTCTTGTAAGCATTGTTTGGTTTGGCGGAAGCATGATTCTAGACGATGTTACTGGAACAAATTTAAGCGGCGCTGAATTCATCACGTTTATTGTAATGTTCTCACAATTGTTACGTCCAATTCAAGGCGTTGCTAATTCTGTTGGATACATTCACAAAGCAAAAGTATCTTTGGATCGTATCAACGTGATTTTTGATACAGATGAGAAAATATACGAAGCTGAAAACCCAGTTAAATTAGACGAATTATCAAAGGAATTAAAATTTGAAAAAGTTTCATTTAAATACAAAGATGAATACGTATTAAAAGACATTAATTTCACCATTCCACAAGGAAAAACATACGCTCTTGTTGGCGAATCTGGAAGCGGAAAATCAACTATTTCTGATCTTCTTCCTCGATTCTACGATGTAAATCAAGGTGCTATTTTTTATGATGATATTAACATTAAAGATGCATCTATAAAAGACTTAAGAAATCACATCGGAATTGTTTCTCAAGAATCAATCTTATTCAACGATACCGTTCGCAACAACATCATTTTCGGAACTGAAAACGCTTCAGATGAGGAAATCATCAATGCTGCAAAAATTGCCAATGCACATGAATTCATTATGAACTTAGAAAACGGATACGATACAAATATTGGAGAAAGAGGAAACAAACTTTCTGGCGGACAAAAACAACGTATGTCAATCGCAAGAGCTGTTCTAAAAAATCCATCCATCATGATTTTAGACGAAGCAACTTCTGCTTTGGATACGGAATCAGAAAAATTGGTACAAGATGCTTTAGAGAAATTGATGGAAAACCGAACTTCGTTAGTCATTGCCCATCGATTAAGTACGATTAGAAATGCAGATAATATCTTGGTTTTATCAAAAGGTGAGATCAAAGAAACTGGAACACACGAGGAATTAATCGCTAAAAAAGGATTGTATTACAACCTTTGCACGATGCAAGGTTATTTTTAAGAATTTGTTTTTCAATTCTTTAGAACTATCAAAACAATTAAATCCACTTTCTTTTTTAAAACACTTGTAGATTCAAGAAAGAATACATATCTTTGCACCGCATTTAAGGTCATCCAAAAATGAATAGAGTGCGGGGTGGAGCAGTTGGTAGCTCGTCGGGCTCATAACCCGAAGGTCGTCCGTTCGAGTCGGGCCCCCGCTACAAAACAAAACGAGAATGAAAGCGAAAGCGTCATTCTCGTTTTTAGTTTTACATCATTCTCAAACTCTCTTTCTGATTCTAATCACAATCTTTATATACGTTGTTTATTTACTTTATTCTCAAAATTCAATATAGAGAAGACTTTGCGTGATTTTAATAGAACTGATTTAAGTTATTTCAAAACATTATGTGCATTGTTAAGATTGCACTTTATTATTATAAATTAATAGAATAGATTATTCTAATCTTCTGTTTTCTGATTCAGAATTTGACCAGCCAACTGATTCAGCTCTCTTAGTCTTAATTTATTCTTTTCTTTCTGAAGTTGTTTCTTATTCTTTTTTTGATCCATTAATTTGGAATGCAACTTTTTGTTGTCTGTGTTCTTTTGTTTTGCCATTTGATAATTATTTCGATACTAGAAACAGAAATTAATATAATATTAAGAAGTACTTTCTGTAAGATATTCATACAGATGATCTTCAACTGGAGTAGTGAGTATAAATTCTAATTTGACAACTGGTATATCATTTTGATTTTTATCTTTCATTTTAACTTCTTTAAAAGAATCATCTTTTGGAATAACTTGTCCTATGAAATAAAAATCTGAACCTTCACCATTGTGCTTTTTAATAAACAACAATATATTTAACAAATTATTATGTTCTTTAATAGATTTAACATCATTGCTGTTTAATGTTCTATTAGATTTTGTCATCCATTTAAACTCAGAATTATTGATAAAACCATCATCATATTTAGTAGACTCAGAAATACCATCAGCTTTGTGATAATTTACAAATAATGGTGCTGAGCCATCTTTAATTTTATACCCATAAACAGTTGCTTCTTCATTAAATTCCCAATTGAGAATCCTACAAACATCTTTACGAGAATATTTATTCCCAATTACAAAACCTTTTATGTAATTTTTAATTTTAAAACTTTCATTAAATTTTTTAATACTATAATCAATATTGTCTTTTAAAAAAAATTTAAATGAGTCTGTCAAAATATTTTTTTTAAAGTGAATTGACAAAGAAATCATTGATTCATTCAATTCTATAATATCAAAATTTTGTCTAACGAATTTAAAATTGATATTGTTAACACATGATTCAATTGTTGAATCATCAATATGATATCCGTATGTATTATGAATTAATGTCTGAAAATTCGATTTTGAAATTTGATTCGATTTTAATAATTCGTTTAATAAAAATGATTCTTCTATTCTTTTAGAATTATTAATTTCTAAAGAAAATAATTCTTGCAATTTAATTTGTGCAGAATTTAATTCAGCATTAAACTCTTTGTCAATAGAAGAAACGAAGTTATAATACGATTTTGAATAGGAAACAAAAGAATAAGCATCTCTAGTACCATGATCAATAAAATCAATCATCATTGGGATTCTTCCTAGAATAAATTTAAGATTATTATAATCATTTAATAAGTCTTTTTTTAATTGAAAGTTAGCTGTATCTATTGCTTCGTAAATTCTTTCCTTTGTGATTTTATCAAAATTTATAGTAGAAGCTCCAGGTATAAGTTGGCTTCCTGTAGAAATCAAATTTCTTAAAGTGTCTTTATTATATGATTTATCACCATATAAAGCAATAGGAATAAGGAAATTATTTGAATAGTTTCCAATAAAATCAATGACTGTTAAGTATTCTTTCGAATCGATTTTTCTTAACCCTCTTCCCAATTGTTGAATAAAAACAATTGCAGATTGAGTTGGTCTCAACATAATAATCTGATTGATTTTCGGTATATCAATACCTTCATTAAAAATATCAACTGTAAATATATAATCAAGTTTTTCAGATTTATCATCACTTTGTAACAATCGAATTGCGTCTTTTCGTTTTTCTTCAGAAGAATCTTTATCTAATGAACATGTTAAAAATCCTCTCTTATTAAATTCAATAGAAAGCTCTTTACTTTCTTCATTTTTAGAGCAAAAAATTAAACCTCTAAGATTTCCGTTATCACATCCATAATAATTTGATTTTTCTATAATTTTGTCAACTCTTTCTTTTGAGGTCAATAAATTAAAATCTCTTTTATCTGAAATTATTTCATCATTTATAGATATATCAGTAACGCCATAATAATGAAATGGAGATAACATTTCTTCTTCTAAAGCTCTATGTAATCTAATCTCAAAAGCAATGTTATAATCAAACAACTGAAATATATCTAAACCATCCGTTCTTTCAGGGGTAGCAGTCATTCCAAGAAGAAATGATGGGTTGAAATAATTAATTATTCTTTTATATGAATCTGCTCCAGCACGATGAGTTTCATCAATTACTATATAATCGAATTCTAAATTGTTAAATCTTTCGAGATGTTCAACTTTAGATATGGTTTGAACTGTTGAAAAAATATAATCAGCATCAAGTGTTTTTTCACTTCCTGAATAAATTCCCATTTTTATTTTATCTCCTAAAATTTTCTTAAATGACTTCATTGCTTCTTGAGCAATCGTCAATCTATGAACAATGAAAAGTAACTTTTTAGGTTTAAATTCTAATACATCAAAAGCCGCTAAAAAAGTTTTTCCAGTTCCTGTTGCTGAAATCAACAAAGCCTTACTCTTCTTTTTTGCTCTAAGATTTTTCAAGTTTTCTAATGCCTCAATTTGCATTATATTTGGAAGAATAACTTCTGATTTTTCTGGCAATAAATATTCTAATATTTGCTTATTATATTCGAATTGGCCCCTATAATGCAAATCATATTTTAAAATAAATTCACTAGTAACAGGTGTTGCTTTATCAAATTCAGATTTAAACTCTTCGATTGTCTGATAAATTAATTCACTCGAAGAAGATGCTGAGACTTTTAAATTCCATTCTTTGTTTTTACATAATGCAGCTTGAGTTAAATTTGAACTTCCGATAATTAAATTATAAATATCTTTATTTTTAAAAAGATAACCTTTAGAATGGAAATCACCCTTAGTCATTATTTTTAATTCAATATTTTTTAACTGACTAATTTTTTTTAAAGCTTCAGGTTGAGTGAAATTTAAATATTGTGAAACAAGTACCTTTCCTTTAACCCCCTTTTCTTCTAACTCTTTAAATGCATTCGCTAGAGTCGCGAAACCACTTGAAGTCAAAAATGCAACAGAAAACCAGAATTCATCACAAGACCTTAATTCCCTCTCAATTGTAGTTAGAACTTTTTTTCCTTTTTCTTTACTATTTAAAATCAATTCAGGTCGGTAACCTTTTTTAGATTGTATTTGATAATCAACAAAACCCGTTTGTATACTTCTTGATAAATCTGAAATATTCTGAAACATATTAATTTTCCATTAAAAAAGTAACAATTGGCAAATCTGCAGCTGCCCAATCTAAAATAGATAATTCTTTAATATCTAACCACTTTGCATCTATATGTTCGTTTAAAACAATATGCTTTGTTGAACAGTTGCATAAAAATGTGTTCATTGTGATTTTGAAATCAGGATAGGAATGATTGACAGTAATAAGGTGTTTTTGAATACTTATTTTCAAATTTAACTCTTCAAAAATTTCACGAATGATAGCGTTTTCTTGAGTTTCATTCAATTCTACTTTTCCACCAGGAAATTCATATTTAAATGAAATGTAATCGTATTTATTGTGATTACGTTGAACACATAAAATTTTATTTTCGTGAACAACAACTGCTGCAACTACTTCAATATGTTTCATAATTTGAAGGATTTATAAAGGTGTAAAAGCAAAAAGTCCAATAAACATAGCTTATTGGACTTAATTTTGCTCCCTCTCCTGGGCTCGAACCAGGGACCCTCTGATTAACAGTCAGATGCTCTAACCAACTGAAAGTCTTATGAGAGATGAGTTTAAAGATTTGTCCAAAATGCATTTTCAAGTTATTTGCACGCTTAAGCCTTGTTAAACTTAAATTATTTCAAATGTAAACTTATTAGGTTTACTCTAATTCAAATGTATAAAAATATAGGTTAAGATGATGCATTGTTACTAATTATTTATTTTTGGTGCTATAATAAATAATCATAATTAATATGAGTTATTCTTGAGTGTATTAAAAAAATACTCAGGTTCTATGATTTTAAATGTATGTTGATATGAGTTACCAGATTAGTAATAATAAAAAAATAATTAGTCAAACACCTAATAATGAGGGTGGGCAAGATTTTTTGTTAAAAACAGATAGTAAACTTGGAGAAGCTTTTGACTTTTTACCATATGGTAGAATCAATAAAAAAGAAACAGGGATAGGTGCCACTACTTTAGAGTTAAGTAGTAAAAGGAACTCAATTATTGTATTTCCAACTAGGCATACAGCATATTCTAAATCAGGAAAAGATATACACTATTTTAATTCAGATAAATCAATTAAAATCAAAACCCAGAGTAAGGTTGAGCAACTTCAAAAGTATTTAGAAAACAATACTATTCAATATAAAAAAATCACTGTTGTTGCAGATAGTTTACCAAAACTAATTGAGGTAATAGGTGAAAGTGTATTTGATGATTATTTTTTATTATTAGATGAAATTGACTCTATACAGAAAGATAGCACATTCAGAAAAAGGATGGAGATATGCATGGGATTCTACAAAAAATTTAATATTAAAAATAGGGCAGTCGTATCTGCAACTTTATTAGATTTTTCTGATCCATTATTAAAAGATGAAAGACTTACCAATTTTAAATACAAACTTACACCAAAAGGTAAAATACATCTTAGAGAATCATTGCATGAGTCAAATTATGGAAATGCATTTGAAGTAATTAAAGGTTTATTAAATCTAGATAATGGTAAAATAGTTGTTGCATTTAATGAGGTAGATTCTATAATTATTTTAGCTAATTATATAGTTGAGCAACAGCTTCTAAAATATGATGAAATAGCTATTTTATGTGGTAATTCTCCTAAAAACAAAGAAAGAATTGCTAAGTATAATAGTTCTCCAATTGCTGATTTGAAATATCCATGTAAATTAAATTTTTTAACATCAGCTAACTTTACAGGTTATGACATAGATGAGTCTTATCATTTAGTTATTATTTCAAATGCAACTTATGAGCACACAAGACTTTCAGAATTTGAAATGATTCAGATAAGTGGTAGGTGTAGAAGGCCAAATAAACTCTTGAGTTTTAATGTGATTTATTCTTTATTGCAAAACCCAATAGATAAGCCTCCTAAGCAAGTTAAAGATTTAATAAAATTTAGTCAAACAGAAATAAGAGCTCTTAACTGTATTAGTAGCCATTATCATACAGATGAATTAGGAAAAGAAAAAGCTGAGTATGTTAGAACACTTTTAGTTAATAATTCTGGTTATGGTAATTACAATTTTGTGACTAAAAATATTTTAGATGAATATGTAACATCTTATTTAAATATAGATGCCTATATTGAGGATCAAAGAGTAAGGTATTATATTTATTCAAATAATAAATACCTGTTTGAATATTTTAAATCACTATTATATGAGGTAGAATTTACTGAGCATTATTCAACCATATCTATAGGTGAAGAAAAAAGTAAAAGTGAAAAAGTAAAAGAGCAGCATAAAAGCACTTTGAATTTTTTGTTCAGTAAAAAAACTATTTCCCAATCAGAAATAGAAGCATATATCAAAGATGCAACTACTTTATCAGTTAAAATGTGTGAATTTTACACAAAAGCTTCTTTAACACTTACTGTCAACAATATAAAAAAGTACTTAACTGAAGCTGATACGGTAAAAAAAGTAAAAGAATTAATATTGGCTTATACTAATTTTATTGTTGATAAAAAAGAATTTGATAAAAGCAATATACTAAAAACGTTCCCAATAGGTTTAACAATAACTCCATTAAAAAAAGATGAACTTGTAAAAGAAATTTTAATAAATCTTTCTTTAGTTGAACCATCAAGGTACAATAAAAACAAAGGTGCAAAGTTGATTAAAAGCTATATTGAATTTTCAAATTCTTCTATCAATGAGGGTGGTAAAAAAATAAAAGCATATAAAGTCAAATCTCATAATCCATATAGATTTACTTTTAAGAGAAATAAATAATCCAAAAAAAATACTATTTTAAAAGTATATTATTTGGATTATTTTTAAAAAAATTAATCCTATATTTTCACAATATACCAGTATCACTAAAACTAAAATACTCCCCTGAGGGTGTTAGTATGATATGATCTAATAATACTATATCAAAAAACTTACACGCATTTTTAATATTTATAGTAATAACCCTATCTTCAAAAGAAGGACTTAATGTTCCCGCTGGATGATTATGAGAAATTATTATTCCTGTAGCAAAACATTTTAAAGCTATTGCCATTATTATTCTAAGGTCAACTGAAGTGTAAGTAATACCACCTTTACTATGTTGATGAATACCAATTACGTTATTTGCATTATTTAAATAAGCTACCAAAAATTCTTCTTGGTAGCTTATTGAGTTAATATTATAAAATTTATATATAAATTCTGCAGTAGTTTTAGAGCTTTTTATACTAAACTTTTTTGTGTCATTAACTTTTTGGGTAGGGTTATATACTACCTCTAATTCTTTAATTGTGTAACTTGATTTTTTCATTTTACAGGAATTTTTGGGTTTGTTAAAAATTTTATTTTAGGAGTTAGCTATATAATGCAGTTTATTTATCTTTAACTATATCATAATACATTTAATATTAATATATTAGCCATAGGTAATGAACGGATTTATATTAACGGCAGCATTACCTCTCAAGAAATTGAGTTGAGTTACTGCGGGTATCATGTAAAGCTCAAGGATGGCACTAAGAGAGGAGTCCTAAGCATGGCGAGTGGTTAATCACTTGGAAAGTTGCTCTCAAGCTAGTTGACATTAACGCTCAAACTAGACACTCCAGGGAGTGAGCATAATATAATTATTATTATGTTTTTAGCCTGGTCGGGTGGGTGATAACAAGATTTATCAGATCTTGCTAGGAATTACTCACTCTTCAGCTCTGGAAATAAGCATAATACAAAAAAGATATAGTAGTTGATTTATTACATGGTACTTTAGGGAATATTATGCCTTGATTGAAAAACAATACAAAAAGCAATAAAGGTGTAGTCTCCCACACCTTCATTTTTACACCATATACCAACTCTCCTTTTTACCTAGCTTGTGTTGAGCTATTTCCAATACAATTTCTTGTGCATTAATTGCCCTAGTTATAAACTGATCAACGTAAGTGCTTTTATTTACTCCTGTAAATAGATTGTATAATCTCCACAAATCAATACTTGCAGTATGCGTTTCTGCATTAAAGTTTTCATCTGAATAAAAATCTTTAACTACAGCACCCATTTGTTGATCACCGAATAGTAAAGGCATCAACTCAGCTTTTCTGAAATCAGGTAAGTGTTTATATAACCTAGCTTTACCTATTACTTGTGCAAATTCATCTTCCGTAATTTTAATAGCACTCAATTTTTGTAACATTTCAACATGTGCCTTATGATTATAGGAATGAAACAACTGCTCAACAGCTTTCCCTAAATCAGATAAACTCCTTATGCTTAAGTCTGCTTTAATACCATCAGAACTAATGCAAAGATTACAGCATACGTGATTCTTAAATCCAATAAATAATTGTAATCGTTGCTCACCACCAGGTCTTTTACCATATAGGTTGTCAGTACTAAAAGATTTTACACCTCCAATAGTTAAACTCAGTTTATTTCCAGCTATATCATGCATAATAGTTGGTACTTCAATACAGAACATCATCCTCTCATAATATAAGGTCTGTTCCCATGGCATTAATTCATTAGCTCTTTTATATTTTGCTTCAGGTATTCTGCCTTTAATAGGATGAGATACTCTAACACTTGGTTCAAGTACCACCTCATCATTAAACCAGTCTTTAGCAATTTTATAAACGCAATCAATTAATTCATGATGTGAAATCAGAGGTTCATTACTAGTTGCAAAAACAGGGATGATATGCTCATCCCTTAATTCTCTCATAGTCATAGCACTAGTATTAGCTTCAATAAATACTTTTGCTGTAGATAACTCTGATTTTTCTTCTTGACTTGATGCTGTAACAGTTGTCATAACATCAAAATTATTAGTATTGTACATGTCCATTTTGTTTATATTTATGTTGGTTAATTAAGTATAAATCTTCTTTTTTCATTGCAATTTCTTCCCTCATTATATCTGAGTAATTTGGATTGGTTTTTACCAGTTCAGCTAACTCATCTAAATCACCACATTCTAAAAGCTTTTGCTTTATGTCCTTACTGCTTTTAGGCTCATCCATATCACACCAATCCGTAATTCTTTTACCTATTAGTTCACTAAGTATAAGATTAGTATCAGTCTTAAACATGCCTGTTCTGTCTTTGGATATAGTTGCTTGATGAAATTGGTTTAATTCAAAAGCTACGGTAAACTCATACTCAGTGTCATCACGTTGAACAGCTTTAACACCCATTTTTTCAGGTATTGTCTTACCATTTTTTTGCTGCATGACATACTCTGTTTTTGAGCGAAGTGTAGCAATTATGTGAATAGGTGCATTAACAATAGTTTGAATTAGAGCATTGTGTCTAGGTGTAACCTTACTCCAATTGGTAAACGAGTTACCCTCCATTTGCCCATGAATATCTATAATGCCACCAATGCCCTGCCATTCATGAGAAAGGGAATCTATAACGATGCACTCAAACCCTTTTTTGATGGCTTCATTAATAGCTGATATATATACTTCAGGGGAATAAGGTGCACTTAATGTTAAAACTGAGAAATCACCAAGATGAGAATATAAATGACTTGAGCCATTTTCGGTATCAATAACTGCTACCTGATTAAGATTTTTTACCATGCCTTTAGCTATACTAATAGCTGAATAGGTCTTACCACTTCCACTTGCGCCTGCAATAGATAATTTAATCTTGCACTTACTACGCTTTGCCTTTTCAAATTCCATATTTTTTTAATTTAATTAATAATAATTATCATTAATTAAGAGTTGGAATAATGCTGCCGCAGGCAAAAGAAATAGCTATATACTTATATATATACTAATGCACCAAAGTATAATTTAAAATACTCTTGGTGCAATATAAAAAGCAAGATATACACTCACTTTAAGATTTACTATTTTAAAAAATGGTGGGGGATGTTGAATTAGTTTAAGTATGGGGGGATTGTTATGTATGGATCCGTCAGAGAGTGGTATATATAATTATAAAATGAACCTATTCATAATATTCAATTTCTCTTGTGTTTACATATTCAATAATTCCATCACGATAAACTCCTTGTCTTGTCCAATTACCTAATTTATCCAATTTAATATATTTGAAACTCCATTTATTATTTTGAGTATTTTCATATTCATAGTTGTTTTCCATAATTATATCTCCATCATCATTATATTTACAAGTAGTTTTAATGTCTAATTTTCCATCTTTTTTATAATGTTTTTTTTCAATCATTTTTCCAAAATCAATATACTTTAAAATAGTTTTACCAGCAAAACGACCTCTTGTGTCATAAACTTTCTGTTCTATTACATTTCCATATTTATCTGTCTTAGTCATAAAATAACCTAATAATTTACCATCTGAACCGTAAAACTGCATTTCTTTTAAAATTCCATCATTATCATACTTATAAATTATTTTACCTTCTAAACTGCCATCTGATCTATAAGTCTTTATATCTTTAATTTCGGACTCTTTATTGTAGGAAGTTGTTTCTTGATATTGTAAACTACCATCTGAAGTGTATTTCTTCACATTTTCAATATCTCCATTCTTATTGAAATAAGATGTTTCTTGATATATTAGACTACCATTATGAATTTCACCAAATTTTAATGCAGCATCATAAAAATATGTATCTATTCTTTTTACATTGCCTTTTAGATTAATTTTAACTAAACTATTTTGTTCTTTACAAGATTGCACTAAGCATAATAGAATAAGTATTGTAATATATATTTTGCCTTTCATAACTTTATATTTCAAGCCTACTAATTTTTAACGATTTTAAATTGAGTCTCTTCCTCTGTTGTTTTTAACAAGTAGATACCTGGCTCAAAGCTTTCAAGATTGAGTATATATTCAGTTGAATTAAATACACCTCTCAT